>Ga0116228_10001127_pt1 | contig 21865 bp, 21 predicted proteins | sample S1TSphfallax_2_FD_89694 | JGI IMG/M metagenome (GOLD analysis project Ga0116228, IMG submission 89694) | Host-associated microbial communities from peat moss isolated from Minnesota, USA - S1T2_Fc - Sphagnum fallax MG | ecosystem: Host-associated > Plants > Peat moss > Unclassified | place...
AGAAACCAGCACAAGGGGGTATTCAGAGCGGCTCGTTTGGGTTTGTTTTTCTAAGTTAGGGGGGGGGGTGGGGGGAGTGTTGGGGGTGTGTGCTCTTCTCTGCCCCCCCCCCCCCCCCCCCCCCCAATTCCACAACAATGTTTTTTTGGGGGTCAATTTTGTGTTGTAGCCAAAGTGGTGATCATCCATAGGAGTATTTAGCCAAATTTTGCTACAAGCTGAACATGAAAGTAAGTTTTTAAAACACATCTGTCTATATATTTGGCTTTACCTACTTGAAACCATGTAGAGAAATCTGGGTTTTTTTCTTAAATTTGGGCTGGAATCTGGATATTGATTTTTTTTAAACAATTAGTTTTAGCAGTTTTTAATTTCTCTTTTTGGCCCGGTGATATTTTATTTTAAATTTTCTGCTGATGGGTCGTCGGGTTGCATCCCATCACATGAGAGATTTAGCATTAAATGAAGACAAGTTTTTAGATCCTGTCTCAATATGGAAAAAAAAAAAAAAAACTAGTTATAAAACTACTACCAAACTAAAATCAGAGTCCAAAAGTGGCTGGAAAAAAATCTAACCTCCCCCCCAAAACTCCCCTCCTAAATTTGGCGATTAAAAAAAGGGAATATTTAGCTAGAATATTCCCTTTTAAAAATCCGCATTTTTGGCGAAATTTCGTACCAATGGAAAAAAGAAAAGAACGCTGATATTGCCAGCCAGAAAAAAAGAAAAAAAAAGAGAAGGTTATGAATGCGCAATGTCCAAGGGGCCTTGGACGCTAGGTAGGGAATGAAAGATGATTCTTGCGGAAAGCGCATGCGGAATGATTGGGCCGTCTGGTGGGCAGTTTGCGGGAATTGTTGATTAGTGTCAGAATTGTTCTCTTGGCCTCCCTCCTCCTCGTCACGCCCCTCGTCCCCACCCCTCACGATTGCACTTTTCCTCTCACGCTTATGAATGCGCGCGGAGCCTTCCCCTTCTCCCTATAATGCACTTGCATTCCAGATCTTTAGGAAGGTTGCTGCATCGCCTGCCTGCATGCTGCCTGCCTTGTTGTTACAAAATTAGTTCTTCAGTGTGGCCGGCTGCTCTGTCCGCGCGGGTATTTCGGTTGAAGTGCGTATCGTTCTGCTTTCTTTGTTTTCTTTTTTCTTCCTCTTCTTGCCCTTGGTTTGAGATCTCGGGAAGTGGCGAAATCGGGGAAGTGCAGATCCGTGCATTCGGTTGGATCGGTTTCTTTCTTTCTTTCTCCCAAAAACTGACTGACTTGTGGTCTCATTTACAGGGTGCGGCCATAGGAGGAGTCTGTCGTTGTTGTTCAGAGGACTTGAAGAAGTTTTGGAGGAATCTGACGAGATTTTCGTGATTTTGTGTAAGGTCTCTTCTACTTCTCACTGCCTTGAATTTTTCACTTTTTGTTTTTTTTGGGGTCTGTTGATAATTATGGCGATGTCTGTGATTAGAATGAAAGTGGAATCGGAAGCTGTATGTTCGCATGTATGGCAGTTTTGTTCGTTTGAGAAAAGTTGCGCGCGGATCTAGTTTAGCTTTTTTTTTCTTTTTTTGGTTTCCTTTTTTCTTGGATCGGCGGTTCTTGGAGGTGCGGCGCGCGGGGGGGGCGGGGCGCGGGTGTTGGTTTTGAGACTTCATGCGATCACGCATTATCTCCTTTGTTTTTTCTGTTCCTTCTCGTCTCAGAGTCCGGTGCCGGAGTTTTCAGAGTTTTGCGGTCCTCACATGGTGGACAATTTTTTCTTTTGTTTCCTCCGGTGGATTTTGTCGATCAGGCTCAGAAAATTTTGCTCACTCCAGCTGTGATATGCTAGAGCATTTATGTCCTGCTATAGGAGGGGAGGAGCTTTCTGGATCAGCAGTCGGAAGTTGATTGCTTGGTGGTCTTGTTGCTTCCATTCGGTCCTGTGGTACTAGGATGTGAGGAGTTCTTAGTCAGCAGTTTGGAGCAGATTTCTTGGCTCTGCTTTCGTTCGCACTCTGTCATGTCGCAGTTGGATTGTTTCCGGTTTATGATCTTCCTGTTGTCGTCAAATTGGAGAAAGTCTTGATGATGCGTGTGCACACTTATCTCTCTGCGTTTCTGTCCCCTTTCTCTTTGTCTCGCCCGGTTTTCTCTTTTGGTTCCAGCGAAGACTAACGTTGTTTTGCGGCCATGGAATTCTGATAGAGAGACTGTTGTTTCAGTGAAGAATATCCAGGGAGATCGCGCAGACACTTTTGATCACAATGGGAGAAGCCGCGTATACCCCCAAGAACATCCTCATTACTGGAGCCGCAGGGTTCATCGCATCTCATGTTGCCAACCGGCTGATTCGCAACTATCCGCATTACAAGATCGTGGTGCTGGACAAGCTGGACTATTGCTCCAACCTCAAGAATCTGTTGCCCTCCAAGTCCTCCAAGAATTTCAAGTTTGTGAAAGGTGACATTGGGAGTGCAGATCTTGTCAACTACCTTCTCATTACTGAGGGAATTGACACCATCATGCACTTTGCTGCACAAACCCATGTTGACAATTCATTTGGCAACAGCTTTGAGTTTACAAAGAACAATATCTATGGGACACATGTGTTGCTGGAGGCTTGCAAAGTGACAGGTACTGTTCGCCGCTTCATTCATGTGAGCACTGATGAGGTCTATGGTGAGACTGAGGCTGATGCCATTGTGGGAAACCATGAAGCATCCCAGCTCCTTCCCACAAATCCTTATTCAGCCACCAAGGCCGGTGCTGAGATGCTGGTGATGGCATATGGTCGCTCATATGGGCTGCCTGTCATCACCACACGAGGCAACAATGTGTATGGACCTAACCAGTTCCCTGAGAAGCTCATCCCCAAGTTCATTCTTTTGGCCATGCAGGGGAAGCCCCTCCCCATCCACGGAGATGGATCTAATGTGCGCAGCTACCTTTACTGTGAAGATGTGGCTGAAGCATTTGAGGTTGTGCTGCACAAGGGAGACGTTGGCCATGTTTATAACATTGGTACAAAGAAGGAGCGGACAGTCCTCAACGTTGCCAGAGACATATGCAACCTCTTCAACCTAGACTGTGAGAAGTCTATTCAGTTTGTGGATAATCGTCCCTTCAACGACCAGCGCTACTTCTTGGATGATGCGAAACTGAAGCAGATTGGATGGCAGGAACGCACCACCTGGGAAGAGGGCCTGCGCAAGACATTGCAATGGTACACCAGCCACTCTGACTGGTGGGGGGATGTTTCAGGAGCACTTGTTCCCCATCCCCGTATGCTCTCCATATCTGGGGTTGAGAAGCTTGCTGATCTTCAAAAAACCCCTGAAAATAAAACGGATGTTGAAAAAACCAACACTCCCAAAGAGCACGCTATTGCAAATGGTAATGGCCATGCATTTGGGAATGGTACACTGAAACATCAGGAGAATGGTGTCCCGAAAAAGACCTTGAAGTTTCTGATCTATGGCCGTACTGGCTGGATTGGTGGTCTTCTCGGAAAATTATGTCAGAAGCAGGGGATATCATATGAGTATGGATCTGGCCGGTTGGAGAATCGGGTGCAACTAGAGGCAGACATTGCATCTGTAAAGCCCACTCATGTTTTCAATGCTGCAGGTGTGACAGGGCGGCCAAATGTGGACTGGTGTGAAAGCCACAAGGTTGAGACCATCCGCGCAAATGTTGTTGGTACTCTGACTTTGGCAGATGTTTGCAAGACAAACAACTTGCTTCTTGTGAATTTTGCAACAGGGTGTATTTTTGAGTATGACAAGACTCACCCCCTTGGAACTGGCATTGGCTTTAAGGAAGAAGACACACCAAACTTTTTTGGCTCATACTACTCCAAGACCAAGGCCATGGTGAGTGCTCAGATGTTGTCACATGCTGTCCCTTTTGCACTTTCCACTTCACTTGTCTCATTGCAGGAATGAATCACTGTGTCAACATATATTCCTGGTAGCCAGGGTTCTGCAAGTAATCAGTAGGTTCAGAATGTTGCAGTACATCTAATCACAATCTTTAGATTATTCCAAACTGTCATTGTGTTTAAACTATTACAGGATTTTGACAATCCTGTTGACTGTGAAAAGTTATTCCATGGGTACACTAGGGCTGAGGTCCCTCTTTGACCTACAAGTACCCAGTGTCCACGTAATGAGATCTCATAATGTGCACCTTGTCACTATGAGCTCATTTCTTTCATAGATGGCTCTGGCCACTACTAGTAGGGTGTTTGTCTTGACTGTTTGCAATTCTGTTGGCTAGTCAGGCATTCAGATCTCACTCTAGTTTTGATTACTCAAATCCTGCACTTTTCCCTAAAGTGGAAATCTGACTCCAGTTTGGGTACTGAACAGGTTGAAGAGCTTCTCAAAGAGTTTGATAATGTGTGTACCCTGCGTGTGCGGATGCCCATCACGTCCGATCTTCAGAACCCACGAAATTTCATCACAAAGATTTCTCGGTATCAGAAAGTGGTGAACATCCCCAATAGCATGACAATCTTGGATGAGTTGCTGCCAATTTCAATTGAAATGGCCAAGCGAAACTTGCGGGGAATCTGGAACTTCACCAACCCAGGTGTGGTGAGTCACAATGAGATTTTGGAAATGTATCGGGAGTACATTGACCCAACATTTACCTGGAAGAACTTCACTCTAGAGGAGCAAGCAAAGGTCATTATTGCAGCTCGTAGCAACAATGAACTTGATGCATCAAAACTGCAAAAGGAGTTCCCTGAGATGTTGCCAATCAAAGAATCTTTGATCAAGTATGTATTTGAACCCAACAGGCAGGTTTACAGTAAGTAAGAGGTTAGAACCATAGTCCCCCTTCTGGTACCATTTATGTCAATAATTTGCAGAGAGCAATGTTCTTGACATATTGCTCATTTCTTGGAGTGAGGCCTGCAAAGCAAGTGGTAGGAATGGCCAAGTCCCTATTTTGTTGTGTGGCCTAGCAGATCCTCAGTAGACAGATTAAATTGTCATGGTGTTTGATCACCACTACTCTTGGTAAATTTAACATTATCTGCCTAGCAAATAATCTGGGCATTTTAGCTTGTTCAATCTGAATCTCAGGTTGATGTAATTCTTTTCCAGGAAATCCAACAGGTGGTTATTTAAATCAGCTATATTGAGGTTGTTCTGTTGTGGTCTATGGCATGATTGCACTCTGTAAAGCTAAGATTTGAGTCCTGCACATGGTGAAATTAATAAGTATCAGAGAGTTTTTCAAGCTTTTTAAGCTCATAATCTGTGTCAAAATGTGACATGCTCAATCTAGCTTAGTTCAGGTCAGGTTTAGCAGAAACTAATCAATGATGGCAGACCTGAAGTTTTAATTGTAAGCAAGTCCAGTGAGTTTCTTGAGCAAAATTGAAAAATGCATTTGGAGTTTGACTTAAGCCTTCCAAACATTTGCAAACAGTAGGATCCACTGAAGAACTTTGAAATTTGTTGGGGTCCTTGGAAGTCCTTGGAGTATTGTATTGGTTGATCTCGCATTCACCACATCTTAATTCTCTTCATAAACCCATTGAGAAAACAGGGTCCTGTAGTTATTTCAATGGTGATGGATGTCAATGAAGAATATTGGGCAGATATGATCTTTTGAAACAAGAACATTCAATTGATATGCACGTCTATTGGTATATAATTTTTTCTTTCAATTCTTAGGATTTTTGGTGGGTTGTATGGTAATCTAAAAAAAAATCCTGCCCACTACATGTTGCCAGAATGTAGTGGGCAGGATTTTTATTATTATTATTATTATTATTTTTATTTTTCAAATTCCTCAAGTAGGTTCAGTGGCTAAGGTCCCCGGCATTAATTAATTAGCATTAAATGGCGACTGTCCTAAGTGGGCTGTAGCATTTTTACAAAAGTGCTGCTTCAAGTGGCGACCTAGGAAATGGCATGGGTCTAGATGTGGCTAATTTAATTATTTTTGTTTCAATAAATGGCGGAAAAATTCCCTACAAATCAAACTTTTTCCAAACAAATTTCACTTTCTGAAATATAATTCCACAAGTTGCGAAATTTCGCCACAGAAAAAAAACACTCACAAGTCGGGTTCCAAAAAATTCTAATTTCCTTTATGACCTGTCGCCAAATTTGGCAAGGTCCTCTTGTGGATGATGGCCAGTCCACGGACCTCACAAAATTGAAAAAAAACACCTTTGATCGTCAAGAGTCTGTCGCGTTGAAACCAGTGTTTCTTTTTGCGGCGAATTTTTCACCCCAAAAAAGAAAAAAAGTGCCGTGCTATTTATACAGAGTTTTCCTTTTTGAGAAAATGATCCCAAGTCGCCATATTTCGAAGAAAAAAGTTTGAATTTGCCATATTTAGGCTATAGGTTCCAGAAGCTCGCCAAACCAAGGCAAGAATCTTCTTCTTTTTTTTCTCTCTCCTCTCTGACATGTAGCCAAATTTGGCTAAGTCTTCTTAATCGAATTTAATTAGTCTCCCTATCAATTAATTAAAAGAAAATTGAAAACGGGTTTAGGGTATGTAAGCAGAGTGCACATGCGTAGTTTTGCGCGGGAGAAATTGTGCGAGTTTGGCGAGCGCTCGCTCTCCCTCTCTTGAGCGCTTCGTTCGTCTCGGCTTCTCCGTTTCTCGCGCGTGGGAGGGTTTCAAGCTCTTGGATCGGAGGTTGATTGCGAAGGAGCTTTCAAAGTTCAGGCTTCTCTGTTGCACGTAGCGTTACGTTGTTCGCTGCCTGCAGCATCAGCAGCAGCCGTAGAGATGGAGGAGCAACTGTGCCAGGAGTTTGCCACGAATAATTTTGTTGTGGAGAATGATGAGGCGGCTCAGCAATGCGAGTGAAATCCTTTCTTTCTGGACTTTGTTTTTCCGCCTCTAGGAATTGGATAAAGTTTTCGGCCGTCAATTTGCTCGGCGAGCTTTTTTTCATGGCAGTAGGCTCTGTTGGAATAGAGAAAACTATCGCTGCTTTTAGCAGTTGTTGTTTGAATGCGGTTTCTAGTGGCGAGGAATGTGGTTGGCTTTGTTGCTTGCTGATCAAGATGCCTAGTGAGGAACTTTTGGTTTTCATGTGATTTGTTGCTTGCCTCGCTTTGATGTTAGGTTTTTGTTTTTTCCAGCAGCTGCCATTGCTGAATTTTAGTTTGTTGTGGTTTGGGAGAGGTGCAGGTGCGTCTATGTGTATCACCTTCGGTTTAAAACCTGATGAATTGGTGTCCAGCTGGGAGCTCTTTTACCTGAACCGGTTAGCTTTTCCTCACAAAGCACCTTTATTGCAAGCATGTGTGAACTAAAGTTAATGGAAGTGGATGCTTGAAGAAAACTGACAAAGAATCAGAATTGTTCACTGCCTATAACTGTGTTTTTTCAATGCATTTCTAAGCTGGCTGTGATGTGATGATGCTCTCTGACAAGATTGGGGAATGAACCAGACAAATGGATGGAGGGCGTGTTCTCAATTCACATTTGGCAAGCTTCCGTCAGTTCCTGGAGAGAGAAAGGCGAGAAAGCTTTCGTAAGAAGCAAACTGGATTGCACTTCTACACTGAAGAAGACATTGACATGTAAGCATCTTTTTGTTCCATGTTAGTTTTCTCTTGCAAAGTCAGAAGGTTCAAGGGATGGCCCAAACAATTTTCCAGATCAAAGCTGTTGATAGATGATAGTGACAGAACATGTCTTCACCTGTCAAGGCAGGCTACTTGATGATGGCAAGCAGAATGGGGAATTGGAAGAGAATCCTCTGCCAGGAACTCCACGAGCAGTGTCAGCAAATAAGCAAATAAGCAATCCAAACATTCTCTTTGAAGGCTCTGTTTATGAGGACCCAGACAACCTTACTCCTCCACCAGTTGCCTCAAAAACCCGTGGTGTTGGCACTAACACTCCTGGGGATATATTTACTCCCAAGTTTGGAGACACTCCATTTGGTCGTCGCAGCAACAAGTGCACTGTGCAATCTGTTTTTAATGAGCATCTGGTAGAAGAGACAAGTGACAGTGTCAGCCCACCTGCCTCTGAGGAGGAGGTGGTGAGACGTATAAGGCCCATACAACGATGTCAGCTGGATGTGATAGGTACTTGGCCAAAGTCAGGTTGCAGATACATGTTTGATCACACAGAGAACAGGGTAAGTCTGTGAGCCTGTTTCCTATGATCAAGTCCCTTCCCCTAGATTAGGAACAAATGTTGCAATCAACTCTGCAATTCATTTTGTTGTTCAACAAGATTCTCTCCTTTTGAAGTCCACTATCTCTATCATACTTGTGCCATGGAATCAGTGCAAAGGGCTTATTTTCTACACACTTTAGCTCTTCTTACAACCTCTCTCACTTATCCCTCACACCAAGCTCACTGTTACCAGGTCAATGCAATTGAAAGGCGGATGCAAAAGTTTGCCACTAGTATTTCAGAGAAACTGCAGTGCAATCTGGCCACCCATGTTGCTGTAGCCTCTCAGGTAAATATGTAATCCACTATAATCCCCATTGACACTACCCATGTTATCCACTACCCTGAATCTCAGCATTTGTATGTTTGACAGAAGTCAATATGTGTCCAAGGTCTCAGATGCTGGAATAGGATGCAGGAAAAAGTGACAGTGGTGGGGAGACTTTGCTGTGAAGGAGAGGGTCGCCTCAATGAGAAGTCTGTGCTGCTTGAGGGGAGGTCAACTTCCACTACCTTCAATGCACTTTTCCCCCACCTTCACTTTCTTTGAAGATCCTTCAACTAATGTGGTAATGTTAATGTGTCCTCAGTGTCAGACTTTAGAAAAACCTTTGTCTACTTGAAAAAAATTGTGATGGCACCCCATGTCAAACATCCCCTCTAAGAATATTTTAGCAAAGCATGAAGATGACATCTGAGGGACCCTAATTGTAAGTGTCTTGTGGGAGAAAGCTTTTATGTCTATTTTATGTGTGGTTACAGCTCAAATCCAGTTTCTGGATACTCTCAGTCCCATTTCTAGAGTTGGTGCTGTTGTGGTGCAACTGAAATTCCTTCACAGAATTTTGGCTTTTCTTGAAATCTCTCCAGAAAGAGGTATGGTGGTCCTCAGAGCTAAAATGGTAGAAATATCAGCCTTTTGACTTCTGTGGGTCTGAGAAATACTTCGTTGTGGGCTTGTGCTGTAAAGTATAGAGCACTCAAATGGGATGCGGGTGCGCCTTGACCTCCGAAATGTGTCCCAATTCTCACTCTTTCCAGGCCAGGTCTGTGCCTTGTACCAGCCTTACGGCCCTCCCCTGTAGGTTGATAAACCTTCAGAACATGACCTCTTTCTTTTTTCCTTTTTTCCCTGCATTCATTGTTGCCTCAGACTTGGTTTGAATTGCTTGTATTTCGAAAGCTCTCTGAAGAAAATGCAGGATTTGTATAGTGATCTTTCCATAACTTCTTTTACTGTTGGCAAAAATTCCCCTGGTTCCCTGTATTTTGGACAGCCACTTAAGATTTATCATTTCTTTTGCAGTGCACTGAGACTGTCTGGCAATTTTTCTTTTTTTATAACACAGGTCATGGTGGTGGAAGGGCAAAACCCAAGTGGATACTGTCTAGTTGCATCACGCATTCTTGATGCGAGTCCTCTCCCCTTGCTTACAAAGTTGTCACAGGAAGAAGACCCTCCAGCAAAACGACAAGCAATCCATTTGCTTCCTCAAGACCCTGTTCAGTCTGAAACATCACACCAGCTGTGCATTGTAAGTTGGATCATGAGTTTCTGTGATACTATTGCTCCAGCATAAGTAGCACTCAGCTGATGGATACTGCTATTTTATTCTTGTCAGAGATACTGACAGTGGCCATCTTCATCATACAGTTGACAGCAGCAGGTCCATTCACAACCAGTGATAATCTAGCATATGAGCCTTTTGTGGAACTTCTTGCCTATGCACGGAAGAAACGCCCCAATCTCCTTGTGCTGGTATTTTTTCACTCTTGTTTTGTTGCTAATAGTCCTTGTGCAGGGTCTCAAGAAAAGTCAAAAAGATTGCAGCTTGCTTTATGGATCTGCCAAAATCTCACAAATTGGGGTCTCACCAGAGAAAACAATTTCAATGCAGCAAAGAAATCACAGCCACATCAACTGAAATTTTATTTTGGGTATGCAGATGGGCCCGTTCGTGGATCGGGATCATCCACACATAAAACAGGGCAATGTGGACAAGACATTTGCTAATATATTTGAAGAGCAAGTTAGAGCACGGGTACCAACACTGTAGACATAACCTGTCTGCCATCCCTGACTTGTCCTTGATTAGAGTAAGGTCAGATGCTGGACAGTAATGCACATAATGGTGAATTACTTAGATTTTTCAGTTAATCACATCTGGTTGTTTCTGGCCTCCTTTCCATGTTTCCCTTGCCAATAGCCCAGAGGTCAGGGCTTTTTGGAAGTAATTGTGGTTGGAGCCCTCCAGGTTCAATGCTACCCACAATAGCCAACTCACCTATGATGGGAGTCTTGGGGGATGATCCCACTTATCATCTATATTGTTGAAACATAGGGCTTCCCCTTGGAGGGAGAAGTACTGTCAGCCACATTGCCCTGGTTGTTTCTCTCTTCAAGGAATGGGGGAAGAGACATGTGTCAAAACACAGTTTACCTTCTTCTAGAAAGACCCCTCTGCCCCTGTGTGGAATGCAACATCCCTGTTGCACACATAGCCTTCATTGAAACTGTTTGTTAACTCTTGGCACTGCTTTGGAGACCATCTTCTTTGGGTCCTCTTATCATTCAGTCCTTGTGCAGGTAGAAGAGTACTGTGAAGAGATGGGGGAAGGTGCCCGGGTTCTGTTGGTTCCATCCTACCGTGATGCACACCATGATTGTATTTTTCCACAGGTCAAAGAACATTTCAATGCCAAGACTGGTTTTTCTAGCTGTTTTGACTAATTCCACTCTCAGATTATTTGCAACTGTTTTACTGGCCTTCCAGCCCACTTATCCTTGGCATGCATTTATTGCTTTAGTTGACTAAGTCCTGGAGACTGCAAAGATTTGATGTTGCCTGATAAGGTCACAGACAATCGGCAGTGTCAAAGATGATCTGGGGCTGTCCTGTTCTCAGTAGATCCATTGAGATGCTTGTTTACCATTGTCTCATGCAAGCATGTCTTTCTGCAGCCCCCATTTGATGCAAATGGATTTGAGGATCCTGACAGACAGGTATGTGGTTTTGTTCCTCCATTCAATGTCAGTTGGAGCAATAATACTGATGAAATGTAACCAGAAACCTCCTGTGTCTCATTGGTAAAAGTGCCCAGACTGATTTTTCTCAAAATTCTAGTAGCACTAGTGACCTTGTCTCTCTTTGCACAACTTCATTGCATCTTAATATTGAAGACAGAATGCTTTCAGTACCTATTCTGAACTTCAATATTCAGTATGTTGCTGATCTTCTTATGAATGCAGATTACACTCCTTGCAAATCCAGGATTGATTAAATGTAATGAGGTGAGTTATACTCCTTGTCAGCAGTTTGGAATTTCACTGCTTTGGCTAACACTACTGTTAGGTTCCCAAGATGATACGTAATGTTTAATGGGACTGTGTGACTCTGAGGGTTTGAGATCATCTAGGTGACCTATTGCAGATAACTATGGGATGCTGCACTGCGGATGTGCTGCGGCACTTGAGCAGTGAAGAGGTATCTCGTGCACCTCCAGGGGTCTCAAGTGATAGAATGACCAGGCTTGCTTCACATCTTCTTGCCCAACGCAGGTACTTGCCAATCCCATCCGCATGTAAATTGATTACTCATCTATTGGATACTTTACTGGCTTTCTCCACCTTCTGACTTCTTGAATAACATGCCAATCAATAAGAGCATTAGTTGTGCTTTAGATAAGTGAGGTTATTGACAACTCCATTTCATCCTAATTCTCACACCAGAGAATGGAGTTTGTATTCATAATTCTGTTGCTAACATTGTTGTCTGTTCAGTAGGCATGTATGTGTGGGTTTCAAGGATAGAGATAGAAGGTGTCTGGACACCGCAATTTTCTCAAATTTGAACTTTTGTCTGCAGTTTCTATCCACTATTTCCAGCGGCACAGGGGGTGTCACTGGACCTGTCACTAGCACCAGGCTCATTGGACCTGCCTTGTACCCCAGATCTCTTGTTACTACCATCAAATCTTGCACCCTTTGTTAAGGTAAGACTCCACATGCCTCGTACTCAATCAAGGATGGTTGGAGAAGGTCTCACAGCTCTCTGGCCAGGGAGCAGCAAGCAATAAAAACCATGAGAAAAATGAGCCTCGTGCTAGAAACTTAGGGTTGACACAAACATTGGAAGATTTACTTCTCTAGTGGCATCTATAGCTGTAAGTGTCTTCTACTTCTCTGTTCCAGTTTACTTAATATTGGGATCTTCCTTTCACCAAAATAAAAATCTTCTGGAGTAGGTGAAGTAGTCAGTTTTGATCAAATGAACTCAGTATTTTGGGTCTGACATTCACATTTCCCCAGTCTAACATATTGGTTGTAAATTTATGTGCAGGTATTGTCTGTTCCATTGACAAGTAGTCTAGAGCACATAGAAGAGACAGGCAATGTGGCAGCTACCGTTAAGAGCATTTGTGTAAATCCAGGTCACCTAGCCAAAGGTATAACTGGAGGTACATTTGCAGAAATTTTGATAGTACCCTACATAGAAAATGCTCAGTCCCAGATCCTGGAGTCTAGGGCAAAGGTTACAATCATGCGGATATAGATAGGTTTGAATTATATTTCAGCCCAAGGTCTAAAGTTGGTCCTGCTAGTGATATGGGTGGTTCTCTGCAGCTGAGTTTGTAGCTGAAACAGAATATAGATAATGTTAGTACATATGATTCTTTCTCTACTGCATTTGTACAATCTATGCCTCTACAAATGTAGCAAGGTTTTTTGAACTAACTTGAATTAGTTATATTGCAGCTCAATTTACCATGCAATTCTGTGTCCTCTTACTGGGTGGAATTTTCAAACCTATGCTCAGTAAAATGGTTGCTCTAGATTAAATTTGTAAATGACTGAAATTAGTAGTGAAGAAAGGGGATTGATTAACTTTAGGGGGAATCCTATGGGCTTTACAAAGGGTATGCTACAGTATCAGGGTCAGTAGCCTTGGGTATGATGAGGATGCCCCTCAGTGCAAGGATTGGCCTGTGGGGTATAAGACCCAGGTAGATGGGGAGAGTGGGGGACTCATGTCTGAGAGCTACCAGACTGGGATTTATTATGTCTGCACTCCTGGCTCATCTTTTCACATGGATGGTTTGGTCAGATTTATGGTTACCAGGAACCAGCAACGGCTTACAGTATCTGTCTATTTTCCTATACTTGAATCTAAATCTGTGGTGTTTTGTCTGTCATTTGTATCCATTTTTAGCTGGCAGGTCGTTTCTGTATTGTACTGGTGCTTGCTGAGTTGCTATTGTGAAGCTCATTGACAGTAAAATGAACAATGGCAGATAATTAAAAGTTAGCTTGAAACAAGAGATTTGATTAAAGCAATTGTTTTGTTTCAAATGAATGTATTTTACCTTCAAATAGAAAAGGTTTCTGAACTAATCCAAGTGCAATTTTTTTTTGGATATTTATTCAAATACTTATCAATTTATACAGATTCATAGTATATTCCCAATCCTGTCGTTGGGTTGATCCATCAAAAGTTTTGTTGTTAATCCTGGGTGTTACCACTGAATATGGTCAATAGTAATTACAACTGACCAATGAGAAGCCCATTTGCTTGTGCACTATCAACTGGACCTAACAATGATTCATTGCACTTATCCAGAAGATGACCAAGAGTACTGTAGAGATGGTTCTGTTAATTCGTGGTAAGTTGATTCTGCTAGCAAGTGTAACCTCCCTGTTCAAAGAATTAAAAATGAAATAATATACTTCCACCTTCCTACTTAGGGATGAAAGAAATCCATTCGAGAAACAGTCAACATAAACTAAACTCCAAAAGTGAATATTATTTTTGTGTTCTTGCGGTATTTATTTAGATACTCAAAACCATGCCACTTTCAGACATTTTCTGACATAGTCATTTGGTTGGAGGAGCCAACTTTCAGATTTTTCACATTACCAGACTCACTTCCAGAAAACATAACATGAAAAATATAACTGCAAAGTTACATTTTACTCACCAAAGAACGAAGCCAAAATGTAGAACCTCCAAGTAGCAGGCACTGAGTTCATGTGAAAAAGAAAGGTTACCCAATGCACTAGAAGCTGGTTGACACAATTGCACTAAAGCAAATGCCGAAGCTTCTTCATGGCACAATACTTAGTAGTTCAGCAAATGCAAACTTGTGAAAAGGAAACTAGTCTGTGTATTCAAATTTCGTGCCATAGATCTCACCATTTGCCTGACACTGAACGGAGAACAATATGCTAGCCAAGGTATAGGAATTGAAAACCAAGGAGACTTTCAAGACTCAGGGAGATGGCAGCAGCTGCATCCATAAGTGTGAAGTGAACTTCAAGAGACTCCTGAAGTCTGGATGAAAGCTTGCAATGAATTGGCAATTTGATAATCCAGAAATTATGCACATTCAGTCATGGGAAGGCAAGTACTTTGCTGCATGGTTAGCCATGGACATGGTCAGGTCAGAGTTTTCCAATCCTACTTCTGTAGATGTTGCCCTGTATGGAGGTCTTGATGATACGTCTGCATTTACTTCCAAGTAGCCTAAAGCATACTCAACATGTCTCTGCTATTGAACAAGGTATGTTCACCAAGAACATGCTCAGAACATCATGGTGTGCTGTCATACCCACAAGATGAAATATTTTAGTTAATGGAAAACAATAAAATTGACTAGATGGATAAAAAAACAGACGGTGAATGCTCAGAACAATGTGTGAATACACCCCAAAAACTTGTATTGGAATTCATTAGTCACAGCATTTCAGGAAACACCCAGATCTGTGGCTACATATAAATAATTCAATTGAATGGATTTCTTTCATCCCAAGCAAGTAGGTAGCATGCCTGATAGCAGAGAAAGTTAGTTTCCTTGCCTTTGGTTGCATGAGCAGACCTCATTGCTTCAGCTCAAAATCATTGCAAACATAGCCCAAAACTTGTACGAGTACAAAGGAGCTCTGCATGGTCAAGAAGTAGGGCATCTCCTTTTTGATTCCCCTTCAGGATGCCCATGGTTTAGTGAAATATCATAACTTCCATCTTCAGAGCCATCTCCACCACCTTGCCACCGACTTACTCCTTCTGACACCATCTCCCTCTTTCTAGGACGAAAAGCTTCCTGTGTCTTGGTTGTTGGGCCTGAAAGTGAAAACCCCAAATGGTCCTTTGTCTCCAAATCTGTAAGATGTGAACAATTTGGTAAACTCATTTGTAAATCAGAATCTACGTGATCAATGGGGCTTGGAGTAAGGTTTGAACTTGGCTGTGCCTGGACTTCAAAGGTGGCAGTTGAGAGCAAATCTTTAGCTGCCACTGGTGGCAGGTAGGCATCTTTCTCCAGAGGATCAGAATCAGGTAAATCTCCCTTCTTGTTTTCCAAAGTTGTCAAGGACTCACATTGAGCTGCCATGCAACGCCGTTTCACCTCAATAGCTTCTGGAAGACCATCCATATGTAAGATAATTCATAATTGTGAGACAAATTGCTTCACTTGAAGATAACTACCTATCAGGTCTTAAAGAATTATCAATCAAAAGATCCAGCTCTGGCTTGAACAGACACAGGGCCCCAATAAGACAAGGTGTGATTCTGCAAACCTTCAATGCAGAGAATGCCAGAAACTCTGCATTGGAACTGGTTATCAACACAGGGGAAGCATCCTCAGATTGCTAAGCAAATTTTATCTGAAGGACAATCTGAAGGCTAATACCCTCTTGTCTTAGCCATGCATTTCAGGATTTCAATTTTGGCATGCCCAAACATGCAACCAGCCTGACACCTCCCAGGTATCCAAGAAAATAGAAAGAACTCTGAAATTATCTCAATTGAAATTTGAAAAACTGTTAGCACTAGAAATAAAAGGATTCTACTAAGGTAGATGGACATTAGAAGGGACCACAGTTTTGGCTTTTCAGTTTTAGTAAGTAAAATGAGCTCATCAAAATATAGTCATTGACAATCAAATACTCCTCCCTAGGTCAATAACACTGGGGAAGAGTGTCAAAACTTATGGAAAATCCAAGCAGAAGGCTTTGTACTATTGAACATCATTTCTGGTGAGTAGAATATCAAGGAGGATAAAAAGGAAGGCAGACCTCGTAGGTCTTCATCAGTAGTTATCAGGTCCAGCTGCAGAAGATTAAGTAGACGACCAAGATCAACCCCACTTGTCCAATTCTCTGGCCCATGTCCATTGCGAAGCTTCAGTCGTCCCCGATTAGCGGTACCACCCCAAATGATCCCAATAGGCCTAGGCTTTTCCATGGCACCCTCATCCCCGATTAATAAAATGAGGCTCCCACTGTCACCTTCCAACTCAAATATTAACTTGTTCTCACCAACAATAAGAAAATCAGTGAAGAAACAGTTTCCCTTTTCATCATTATACTCCACAGCATAAGCCATGATAATCCCCCTTGTCAGTCCAGAACTTCGGCCAACTTTGACTACATGCTTTCAATCAGACTGTTTATTGGAGCTTGCAAGTCAACATATATCACCTCCCCCATCTCTCCCACACCTTTCACTGTTGTTGTTACCCTTGAAATATCAAAGGACTCTGTGAATGGAATGAAAGCACCATCTGCCCTCACAAATGTGTCTGCACATGTCAACAGGCCAACCCCAGATATGAGACCTTTTCTCTGAAGGTGCAATTCCTGAATAACTCACACAAGACAGCAATAGGAAGAAGAGTGAGCCAGTTGATGTGAGCATATTTAGTGAACAACCCTTGCCCAACAATTGACAGGAAGATGACCACACCGGGTGCACTCTACACAGCAGCAGCCAAACTCTTGTAAGCATAATACTTGATGCAACCTCAAGGAAAGATCAAGTTTGATTCAAATTTAAGCCTATTTCACAGTATGAAAGTTGAGACATGACAAAATAATAAAGCTATCACAACTATTACACACATGGAAAGAGATGAGAACATGAACCTGGATTAGTTCCAGCAAATATCCCATACCACATATCATCTCGGATAAAAGATGTGGCTCTCTCTACTGCACCCAAGTACACCCCTGGTCCAAGATTTGGTGGTAAAGGATGAAACATCTTCTGTGCAGGATAGTCTAGGTCAACTGCAACATGCCGGTTGGTAAGGAACCCAAGCTGGCGAGAATTTGTCTGACTTTGGACTATGGCACCAAGAGTGCCATATGTCTCCTGACTTGCCACCTACATATTCACATGGCCATTCCTGTCAGGTTCATATGAAGATCAAACTAACCTTGTAGATGTGAATGCAAAGCTAACATAACAGCTACGATACCAATACAGTGAAGGAATTTAAAAAGCCACCATGCCAACTTTAGGAGTAATACTGGAACAATAATAAGATGCACCTGTGAACCTGAGCCAATAGATGGATCATTCCCTCGTAAGCCTTCAACAAGCTCTGTGTAGATTTGCTCTTTTGGAGTTGTTGCAGGTGTCCCATAGTAGGAAAACTCTACTACATCAACATCACACCAAACACCTCCAGGTCCCTGGATGAAAACAGTCATGCAAGTGAAAAAAAGGTTTGAGTAAGGATTCCTAAAACATTCCAATCACTGGAACCTGACAATGCACAAATTTACACAGCCAATTCAGAACATTGAATACTGCTGCCTTGTAATGAAACAACGCTATAGCAGCAGCAGTTGATGGTGAACAGACTTGAGTGAAAAGTCTCCACATTCCACACATTAGATGATGCTCCCATGACCTCAGTGTACAAAACTACAATGACAACAGGGAACAAAATGCTGCTTTTGAAGCTTACAGCAGGTCCATGACGTTGGATGGTAGTTGAAAGACTGATGAATGAGAGCTAGATCTAAATTACTATCATCCAAGTCACAAGGTACAATCTGCATGCAATCTCTATCTTCTAGCTTCCAAAGTCACCAGAATTCTGATGAACAGTGAAAACTTGCCTTAAAGAAGATAACCCTAAATGTGACTCTGAAGTCAAATGGGACCTCAGACTATGGTAAGCTCTCACGAATTGCTTCCCTCTTAGAAGACCCTTGTCACTCTTCTCCTCAAAACCTTTCACAATTTTGTGTGGTATAGTGAAAAGATCAGGTCTGTCTTCTAGGACAGTCACCAAAATCCACAGTAAGGGGTTGGCTTCCTAAGACATTAAACCTCTGCCAATCCTTTCAGGACCCTTTTTTCTTGGTAGAAGCTCATGAGCATGGCAGCTGTTCCACCATACTACTACACCTTCAAAAAGATCAATCATCGCTTTAAAAGCTCAGATTGTCCTTGTTCCTTTCTGTTCTGAAGAAAGTGTCATGTGTTTCTCCAAGTGAAGGAATCGAAGTTCATGGCCTCAGTGCAATCATCCATGGAATGACAGGACAGCTTGAAGGAAGAAGAATGCTTTTGACTACTCTCCTGATCTCAGAATCTGCAATAGCCGTCCAGGTAGCTGGGAAATGATGGGATTTGTTCAGTTAGTATCAGTTGCTTGCTATCCAGGTCTGCTTAGCTGCAGTTAGGTTAGGGTTGTAAACACAGCCATTCAGAAAATGGTAGGCATTTCGATGATCTGCCTGCTTGTGTACAGATCCCCTGTTATGATCAGAAGCTAGAAGGGGGAAAGCGTTGCATACCTCAAGGAGTGATGGAAGCTTCTGCTCGTCAAGGAGCCACTGTCTGTGAACCTTGCGAACTACAAATACGATGATAGCGGGAATAGAAGTAAGAACACCCTGGCGTGTCCGGAATCCGAGAGCAGTGCCGAGGCTGTAGCGGCGAAGAGTGGTGCTGTGGTATGCCCGTATAGTCATGAGGTCCAAGAGTGTGGCTGCTTGTTGCCCGGTAGAGACCCGGTTATCGGTACCGAGCTCCGCGTCCTTCTGCAACCCGTAGAAGTAGGCGGCTCTCTCTTCAGCCGAACCGTTGAGCCAGCTTGAAGGAGGCCATAGTACATAGGCTGCACTGCCCTCGAGATGACCACCCGATGCGAAAGCTTGCAGAGGAGGACTACTTTCAGCGTACATGTGCCGCTGGCCCGTGAAAACTGTCCATGCAGGATTGAATCCGCAGGGAATCACTCGCGGTATACTTCGCGGTACACGAGTGTAGCGCTGAGTCGCACGCAGCGAGCGCGTGATGTCCATTTCTCCAATGTTCCTAAACCACAAAACGTTCCGTTATTGAGCCATTTACCAAAACCTATAAGCAAAAGCTCCTTCGAGCTCCTTCTCTCACTCACCCACTCTACCACAAACCCCTCGTAAACTACTTCCAGGCCACACACACGCACAAACCACTTCCAACAACGGCGCTCATCATTCATTCCTTTGAATGCGTAATGAATGCAACAATCACACATAGAAGAAAACAAAACAATCCCGCCTGAGTCCTGACTCTCACGTCATTTGATCCACGACAAAGTAGATCAACATTCCAACAAGCTACTATACTAAGTTAGTAAACAACGCAAGTGGAGTCCACAGCTTCGACATTCACTGTAGAGATTGAAGGGGAAAAAAAACACAACAACAAAAACAAAATTCCATTTTCTTCACCTATCGGTATACGAATCGGAAAGCTGCAGCAGCCTCGCTCTATTCTTGCCGAAAACCGGGTACCCCATCCAGGACACGCCCCACACTCTTGTCAAATCAACCACATTACGTCAGTCACAACCCGTATGGTTTCGTCCACTCCACCGGGCAGGCAGGCTGGCTCCCTTCGTCCTTCCCTCGCTCCCGTGTGTCTGTCTCTTTCTCTTTCTCTCCCGCCTCCTGCTGTGTGCAAGCATCCGCCCTATTCATCATTATCCAACATCCTCGTTGCTCTTGTTCTTCTCCTACTTCCGAAGGCGACCTTGTCAAGTCTGCTGTTATTAGCTTTCCGTTGTCGCTCTTCCCTATCCTCTCATCTCCTCTCTCGTCTTCTCTGGTTTCTTTTCCTTTCCTTTCTCTCTCTCCTCCTCGTCTTCTTCCTGCGCATTCCAAGCTCCGATTCTGAATTCCGGACACACGCTGCCTGACGAACCCATCCATGTCTTTTACCACGTTTAACGAACATGCCACAGTTTTTGGTTTTTTTTGTTTTTTTTTTTTGTTCCCCCCTTGTGGGAAAAAAATCTTGTGGCTATGGGTAGTGAGTGAGTAATGACGTAGTGACGTTATTTCTCTAGGTCGTTTGAAATTCGTTCTACCCCCTTGCTCCGTTTTCGAGGCGTCGTCGAGCGAGCACGGTGTACCTACAGAGGGCTGCTGAAATGAAATGGAACACTCCAACTCCTACCCCATTTGCAATGGCAACAAATCTTACCCAAATTTTTTACCAAACCCTCCAGTACCCTAATTGAATAGGTAGCAGGTTCAGCAAAAATTGTACAATTTCTAAACATGCTACAAATACAAAATTAAATTAAATCTTTTTCTCACAGGACTTTTTCTTTTGGTGAAGGAAATTGAAGTATCCTTCTGGAATCTTCGGTTTGTCAAAATGGAATTTTCACACGCTTGGCGAGCCTGCTCTTCAACTATGCTATTGAAAACATGTATGTAAAGCACTAGGAGAAAAAAATTAGCATATGTGTAGGTGTAAGAACCACCCTCCCACTATTGAGGAGTAGGCATAATAGCCCTCTCACTCTTATGCCTGGTGATCTATGTAGGTTTGGTTCATGATAAATTTTGCCTCGTGCTTTATGATAAGTAAAGCCCTTGGGTGGGGAGACATTCTCAAAAGGCGGGGCCAGATTCCGCCTTTGCCTCATCTTAGGCCCCTTATTATTTTGAGAATGCCCCCACCCTAGGGCTTTACCCTACACATACTACATACCCACTGTAGGTAGTGCGCTCTTCACTTTGTTCCCAAGATACGTAGGAGCTGTTTTCGGAAATGGAAGAGAAAGTAATGGAGCCCTCTCAGAGTAGTGGTTTTTCTTTTTGGTTTGGGGATGGTTTGGGACGCCAATTGGGAATATCATAAAATTTGCCCCCAGTAGGTAGGCCAAGCCAATGCAGATTTTTTAAATTTAAATATTCATATCGAAATTTTGGCGAAATTTTTATAAAAGAAATGAGCAAAGTTAGTCGAATTGACATTTTTGAAATAAAAAATCGCCAATTTATGTGTCGAAAAATAACGAAATTTCGCGAGGAAAAAAAACACGGGACCAATTGGAACTCCAATAAAAATACCCGCAAGAGAGAGAGAGAGAGAGAGAGAGAGAAAAAAATGGGGACTATAATGCGAATCAAATGATAAGTTTTGGGCGTGCCAGGAATTAAATTCAAGTTGAGAGGGTGTAATGAATGTTGGCTCCACAAATGGGAAAGAGTACAATGTAAGCAGATAATTAACAGATTTGGAATTCAAAGCCTGCAGTCATTCCATTCCCTGGGCCTAAACCCCACTGGCCACATATCAAATAAGATTAACGGGCCTTACTATTAATGAACCCCCACGGGCTACGATGTAGCGTTGGGTGGGTACCACCCCTCGCCCCTCCCCCTTTTTCAGTAACCCAACCAGTGATTTGTTTTTCAAGTATGCCAAGTTGCCAATTTGGCTACAGAGTTCAGCTATCAATTAGCCCCAACTGGCTAAATTTTTTATGTGAAGAGGAGCTTAACTAACGAATTTTTTTCAATGGAGGAGAGTGGCTATGGTGGCGAGTTGCTTCTCTTTTTTGCAACTGTCTGCAAATTGCCGACAATAATAAGATTTGTGATCTAAAATGCTGGCAACATAAGGTCTTGCTATGTCATATAT
>Ga0116228_10001129_pt1 | contig 21861 bp, 13 predicted proteins | sample S1TSphfallax_2_FD_89694 | JGI IMG/M metagenome (GOLD analysis project Ga0116228, IMG submission 89694) | Host-associated microbial communities from peat moss isolated from Minnesota, USA - S1T2_Fc - Sphagnum fallax MG | ecosystem: Host-associated > Plants > Peat moss > Unclassified | place...
GCCCGTGGCTTATCCCAACACCCAAGGGTGTCCCGAAATGTGAACTAACCACGTGGGTGGTTTGTTTTGATGCAGATTCATGCTTGATCAACTAATACCTCTTCCTAGTCTAATCCATGGGCTCCCAACTCGACCCTCTACCCCTTTCTAGAGTTGGAAGCCAGGAGCGTGCCTCCAAGTTTCAATTTCCGCAACTTGACTTTGTGAGACCCTCAAGTGGGTTTCACCCCGTGACTTGGGAATGCGTCAGTTGGACTTCAAGAGATCATCCCCAAGTTGATGGCCTTGCAGAGAGGATGGTTCAGACATGTAAGAATGGACTGCGAAAGATTTGCCTCATTAAGAACAAAGAGGATTGGGACATGGCCTTCCCTTACATCGCCATGGGTTATAGGATGTCCAAACACGCCTCTTTGCCTCATTTCTCTCCTTATTTTCTACTTTTTGGAAAACATCCCATTCCACCCTTATCCATTGTTGTTCAAATGGACTAGGTTATGGACTTGGACTCTCCAACCACTTAGGTTAAGGTCATTGCAAAATGGATGTTCTATTTAAGAGGGTTACGCCAATGGCCATGGAAAATTTGTCCATTGCACAACATCAAAACACCTTACGATATGCACACACACGAGGTGGCAGTTACAAACCTAAGGTGAGACAATTTGATGTTGGTGATTTTGTGTATCTCCAACGACAACCTAATGATACTTTGGACACTTCTTTCAGTCGCACTATTTTGAGGATTAAGGCGATCAAACCTTTAGGTGTGTTGGAGTTACAAGGAGCTGATGGATGCACAATTCGAGATCATTCCAAAAATTGTGCGCCCTACCACCTACCGAATTTGGATCTTACCATCATCACATCGACTTGGATTCCTCCACTTGACTATCCATGTCAGGTATGTCAAAGGATAGATAATGTTGATCAAATGTTGTTTTGCAATAATACAATGGTGGATACCATCTTTTCTCCCTCAAATTAGAGTTCACTCAAGTTCCTGCAAGCATTTGGTACTATTCATCATGTTTTCTTGCATCACCTTGCTTTCTACTCAAACCATGCCACGCTTTTCCCAACTCAAGTCTTGGGGGGGGATACATGAGAATTTCATCTTAAATTCCTCTTGTGCATTATATATATATGTGCGTGCATATCTTTTTGGTTAATTAGTTTTTCTATCTTTGACTGGTTTTAGTCTGTTTGTTTAGTAGAATTTACTATGGATTTACGCCCTTACGACACTGTACGTCACGACATTACATGTCATGACACTACACGTCACAACATACATAATTCATAATTTTGTGGAACTTTAATGTTCATTTTTATATGTATGATGACTTAAAATATTTTTAAAATTTTAATAAAGATTCATTAATTATTAAGGTACATGTAAATGTTTTTTGTATCCATGAATGATTACATGTATGATGATTTTTCTTGTGCATATAAATATTACACTTTAATTTGAAAATAAAATTTTAAAATTTTATGAAATATAAGTCAACTTAATAATGTGTATGTTCAATACATGCATAATTTATAATTTTTATGTAAATTCAATTTTATTTTATAACACATCAAGTAAGTATATTTAGGTAATTTATTTTTTTAATATGTTCAATACATGTGTAATTTTTTCATCTATTAAAATAACTTATTTATTTATTTACGATTAAATTATAATAATTATTAGAATAATTAGTAAATATATTTCATAATTTATCATATAATTTCAGAAATTATTTTTATTTAACACTACTATACTATATAAATATATATTTAATATTTATTATATTAGGTCATTTAATAGTTCCAACAAGTTAAATAAAAATACGAATAAAAATAGTTAAATAACTAGCCTAACCTAATTACTAACTACAATATTATTATTAATGTTATTGTGGTAATTATCACAACATTGTAATGATTATTATAATTCAAATATCAAATAAAATCTGTTATTGAATATTTATATTTGAGATAATTCTTTGTTTTATGAAATGTTAATAAAATTTTATAATGAATCTTGAATTATTTTTTTAGTCAGTGATAATTAATTATTTAATAAATATATATATTTAATTGCTGATTTTTCAAAAAAATAACTAATCACCATATTAGTTAATAAATGATGATAATATGTGTATTGTTTAATTATATAACTATATAGTTAAAAATAGTTGATGAATAATTACTATAAGTAATTCAAATAAGTAGCTAGACCTAGGCTAGGTAGATTATTAGTTTAGGTCTAGGCCTAACTAAGCTTAGATTAACTTGTACAACTAAATTATAACTATTTGAATTGCAATTAAGTTGTAACTAGGTTACAACTAGGGTAGACAACAAATGATACTCTAACACTGAACACTTTCAAGTTTTCCCTCATTTCAACATCAAATTGAACGTTTTTTATGTCATTAGAAGTGCAAAACAGAGAGCTACAACTATTCTTTGAACCTAAAAAACAAAGGAACAAAGCACATAATGCAGGAAGAGAAAGAGTGATATTTTGTTTCAAATTTTGTCTCTAGACCCCCTTTACTTCTAACAACTATATCTTGTTCATTTCTCCATTCATTTTGAATGATTTCAAAGGCTACAAATGCGTTATTTCAAAATCTATAAAACTTGTTTCAAATGAAAATTTAAAAAAAAAATAGTTGAAGAGCTGAAGCTTCAAAATCATACTGAACACTTATGAAAAAATCCAAAGCACAACCCCCTTCACTTTAAAAAGGTATATCTTGCTCATTTTCCATTAAATTGTAGTGTTTTTTACAAATTTAGATACATTACGTGGAGGATTACAAAATTGTTTTAAATTTCAAAAGGAACAAACCATGGACAAGAGAGTTAGAATGATCCAATATCGTTAAGTGTTCATGATAGGTGTGTTTTCCCTAGGTTACAACAAAAACTTTTATGCCATATTGTTAAGTTTCCATTCCATGAATCCAAACTATATAAAGGAGTGCATTAAGATTATTAAATAACACAGTAAACATGAAAATCTAATAGCCATTTCGAATGAACCAATCAAAAAGGTTCAACCTTAAAAGTTAAACCAAATGAAATAGAATTTCATTTATTAATTACCATGTGGTTTAGGTCTAGGCCTAACATAGGTGCCTAAATTTAGCCCTAATTTAAGCCTAGATTAAATGGCCTATGTTTAGGTTTAACCTAGGTGCCTAGGTTTAAAACTAACCTATTATTAGGCACCATGTGGCCTAAACTTTTGACGTGGATTTGCCATGTGTCATTTAACTATTTGTTGACCCCAAAATTTGTGAACATGCCACGTGTCATTGAACTATGCATTGACCCCACGTTTTATGAATGTGCCACATGTTAACATTGTGAGTGTGCCACATGTCACCAAACCACTAGCCAAATGTTCAATTTACATAATTGCAACATAGTCGAAAATGTTCAACTTATATAGTTACAACCTAGTTGAAATTGTAATTATATTTTTGGTTGATGTCATGCTTAGTTAGTAGATGAAGTTCATCCATTAGTTGAATGCAATTAACAACATCCTTCGACTATATTGGTAGATCAATTTTCAACTAAATTGGTAAATAGTGGCACATAGTGACTATTGTTGTGGTGTTGACACATGGCATACACTTTCGACTATAATTTCACTTTTGACTTGTACTTTTCAACATTACCGGTTAGTAGTTGTAAAAAAAAAATTGTAACTATATGTGTAGTTTTCAACTTGGTTTATAGTTGAACAATAGTTGAAAACGTATTTACAAAAGGGGGGGTTTTCTACCAGCGCTAGGTCTAAAGTTAGGTACCTAACTAGGTTTAAGAACCTAAAACCTTCAACCTAAACAATAAGGCCAAAACCTACAACTAGGCTATTAGATTAGGCCTAGATATAGGCCACCTAGGTAGGTAGGAATAGGTAGGTAAATAGGCCTAAGTAGGTAGGTAAGTAGCATCCTATTTAGTTTTTTTGTCACAAACCTTTTTTTATTGGTTCATCACAAATAATATTTGCACTTTGAGTATATTTAGTGCATCTTTTGTGTGCAGACTACTATTTTTTCATTTAGTTATATAATTTACAAAATTCAACTTGTTGACAAAGGATATGGGATAAATTTACAACATTATCTCACATCATCCTTTGTCCCATACAACAATACCCAACTTTGACCATTATTATATTTTTCATACTTTGTCCAAATGAAAATAAATAAATTTCATTCCTAAATTGTTTTCCAAGATCTACCTATCTATGAAAAATTTCAAACCAAAATGTCAAATAATTTGACTCAAAATGCATTTGAATCTTCACTATTTCATACATTTGAACAATAATGATATTTTGAAAACTTTTTTCTTTTCTCATAAAACGATTTGTAAATAAACATATTTAAAATCAACATGGTTTGTTGGGTGTGTGTGTGTGTGTGTGTTTCCTCACCTTTCAAAACTATAACCAATTAATAAAAATTATATAAATGATATGTTATATTTATTTTTAGTTATAAAAAAATCTTAAAATAAAATATGTTATTTATGAAACATATAAAATTATTTACAAAAAGTTTAAATGTTATTAAAAAATATTTAAATATCACAATTATTAATTTACACACATGCATTTTTGTTTCATAATTTTTATCAAACATTATTTTGAGTAGTAAGTTTTGATTTTATTTTTAATGTTCTTTTCAATTAATTAAATGTGATTTAATATAAATTATTAAAAATTCTAAGTTGTATGACTAAATACTTTGATAAATGAATAAAGATAAAAATTTACATTATTTTTTACCCATCAAATGAAACATGAAAAAAATGCCATTTTGGGGCATGTGGATTTTTTTAAAAACAAATTGGATATCATTAGTAAAAATATATTTCATTATTTAATTTCAAAATTTTCAAAAAAGATATTCATTTAAATAAACCTTTGCGCAAAAGTCTCAACTTCAATGTTTTAATTGTATTTTAAGCATCGAATTTTTATTTAATTTGATGGTTTCAAAAACTTTAACATTGTTTTCCATTTTTTGGGAATCTTTTCAAAAAAAATTCCCTCAAATTTATTTTTAGCCACAACCCATAAATTCACATTAAATATTTAGTGACTTTAAAGCAAATTTTCTAAAACTTATAAAATATTAGTCATTTATTTGTGCATTAATTATGTGTTTGATCATTTACAAACTTATAATATGTTTATTAAATATATACGTATATCTACCTTCTAGTTCTTTTCCCTTTTAATTCACAAGTTTTTAATGTTTCAAATTTTATATTATTAAATAATTATGTGGTGTTCATGAAGAAAAAATTTAGTCACATAGTCCTATCCATGAAGACTTTTAATCATGTAGTCATATCCAGGGTTACAAAAATACAACTAGGCACAAAAACATGGCGTATATGACTATATAACTAAAAAATGGTCAATAGCCATATTTGTCCCAATATAAATGTTAAGTTTTGGCATAGTGGTATATGTAGAGTATAGGCAAGGTAGGTTAGAGTATTTAAGTAATGTAGATTACATGTACGGCTAGGTATGTATAGAGTAGGTATGTAAATGTTATGTACATGTAAATTAAATACATATAGCCTAAGTATATATAGACTAGGTGTGTATAAGTTAGGCTATATTTAGGTTAGCTACATGTAATTAAATAGGCCTAACCTACCTTAAAGTAAATATAGATCATTATATACCTAGGTAGGTACATAAGAAATCATATACTAGTACTTAGCCTTGGTACACATGCTATAATATACTTACCTTATATGTATAAATTGATTACCTTAACCTAGGTATAACTTGACTATATTACCTACCTACCTTGTAAGGTGGTTAACCTTGTGCACAATGCCTGGAATGAACATTGGGAAAAACCACCCAAGTGGTTTGAAAAGGTGGAATGGAAAATTGTGGTTAGACTTGTGGAAGGAAACAAAATTTGGATCAATGAATATCATTTTTATGAAGCCCTCAATTGACTATAAGCATAGTAATGACATTCTTCATTTTGCACTTTAAAATTCGCGAATTTACGTGGTAAAGCACCTTGTCAAAACATTCTTCAGCGCGAATGTTTACCGAATGTTCACTGGTTGATCTATAAAATTCGTTAAAATTCATGCTTCTTTGGGCTTCCATAACATTCCCGCACCAAGAATGTCATAACTATCACTACAAGTTGCACGCAATATGCAATTTGACACCAGAAGAATCATTAGAAAGATTTGGGGTTGGGTTGGAGGGATCCAAAACTAAAGACATGATTTGCATGTATGCGGAGGAAGACAATAGACAAACTGGTGCACTATTTCCTTTCTATTTGAGCTTGTTAAAAAGATGGGATTCAAATGTGAAAATGCAAAGGCTTCAATGTTGCAACATTCAAGGGGTGTTTCAACTGAAACCCTTGAAGATAAAGAAAGTGATGAAGGGGTTACCTTAAGCCAACTTCTGGAAAATGGAAAAAGTGATGAAAGGAGTACCTCAAGTGAACCTATGGAAGGTGTTGTGAACCATCAAGGGGACAACTCAAATGAACCTATGAAATTAAGTGGATGGAATGATCAATAATCATTGGAAGAAGTGGTCTTCAATTGCACTCTGAACCTCCTTTAACAAAAGGACTAATAATTTCTAACAATGAATCATTGACTATGATTATTATACCAAAATGCGAGGTACTTTCCACAAAGGATTGACAAAGGAGCTTGTTGAATCAGATGGTTGAATAAAAGGTGCAACGATTGCCCTTTGGCTTAAGTTCAAGTTTGAAAGTTGGGGAGAAACTCGCAAGATAATCACCACAACAATTATTCAATGCAATTTGGGTGGGGTTGAACTTAAATATTTGAAGATTGGGATTTGGGATATTATCATGATATCATTATCTTTCAATTGTGAAGATAATCAAGCTACAAGGCTTTCATTTGGAACAATTATTACAATAGACCTCACTAAAAGCTCAACCACAGAAACATCCACAAGTTTAAGGTCTTGTGCAAATCAAATATTAGGTCAAGTTAATGTGCAAGGTCAAATTCCTTTGGCGGGTGTTAAGATTCAAGTTCAAAGGAACATGGGCGTAACAAACATTATTGATGATGGTTGTGCCCTCGCAGCTACTACTAAGTCTTCAAGCACTCACTTTATTGGCTTCCTTGTGAATGTAATGAAAAGTTTAACTTATCTACATTACAATTTTTTTTACAATGTCGAAATCTTGGAAGAAAGATTGCAAAAGGTCCTAGACAATTCATGCATGTTGGCATGAACAAAACTCTTTGGTCAACCATTATTGGCAAATGGGTACCATTAGATAGGGAAGAAGCTTGTTTACACAAATTCAAAACTAAACGAAACATTATTTCCATAGTAAGTTTGAGGAGGTCAAATGCAAAAGGGAAAATGCCTAAATTCATGCAACATCGATATGAAGTGTCGATGTTCATCAACCATGCAATGACCCACACACATTGCTATGGAACCATAGAACTTCAAAAGCCTAGCATGCATTCATTACCAAAAGTGTTGACAAAAAATTTCCAACAATTTGATGTAAAGGTAATTTGTTTATTATTACCAAATTGATGGGATGGGAACGTGAATGGCGAATGCTTGGATGCTTGATTATGGAAATATGTTGTTTATAACTAGAAGCCATTTGCATCCATTATGTTTGATCCATTCCAAATTGTGGTGACAATTGCCTTTGTGCACATGTCATCTTTAGGTGCAAGTTATTATTATTTTCACCTTTCCTTTCCCCCTTGTATTTTTTTCCTTTGCAATTGTTGTGGATGTATTTAAAAACTCATTTGAGCACACGTTTCCCCTCACATTTGTTAAGGTTATAGTTGTAGTTGGTTCATTCACCTTCCTTTTTCACAATTGTTGGGGCTACAGTGGGAAACTCATGTATTCATTTTTCCCTATGACCTTTGGGGTGATAGGGTTTTTCTTATTTGTTGTACGTCCAAAACAAAGGTGCTCCTCTTTCTTCTCCTTTTTGTGTCAACCAACATTTGGGTACTAACAACAAGGAGATTTAAAGGTTAGAAAGAAGAACTTTTTGCCTTCATGCATATTGTTTATAATGCTACCTAATTCCAAGTCTACCATCTAAACTTTGGTAGCACCTTTACAACATGTGGCATTGCATGCTAGGGATGTGTTGGAAGTGGTTGGTCCTTTTGGTTCTGCCAAATCTAAGTTCCACTTACAAGTCTATACAAACCTCCTTTAGAATTGGTTTCAGATGAAGGTTTAGTATAGTCAAGCCCAGACCCTACCCTCACACCCTAGATCATCCAACAATGCAAAAAATTGTGAATTGATTTTTTTCTTCTTTGCATATGGGTCTACCGTGATCTCTATACCCAAAAGACACATCGTTTGAATGGAGTAAATTGATCTCATGTTTCTTTTTTATTTGTTCTTTTTCATTGGGCTTCACAAGGCTGAAGTTGATGAAGGTTGTAGTCACCTGTTTATTACCAAAACAAGTATATGAGGAATGGGACGAAGGTGTGCTGTGGTGCAACCTAGATGGTAGTTTTGATATGTTACGCCTTGTGTGCTTGCTATAAGCCCGCATTTACCAAGGTATAATTGTTTGTTAAACCAATGGCCTAGTCTTTTTTTTTTTTTTGCAGTTTGTGAAATTAGGGATGTTGGTATTATAACATAATGCACAACACTTATATAAAACTTTGTTTTAGGGTAGTATGGCATGAATTTTTTGTGTATGAAGAAATCCCCAACTTATTGATTTAATGAAACACAACATATCAAGGTTCCAACATCAACAAAAGAATCCACAAATTTTGAAGGAAGTTATGGGTGGAATAGCAAAGGAGGAAGAGCAAATTATGAATGCTTGCTTGGAGCAATTTCTCTTCACATGTTGTAACAACATGTTTGATTTTATAATTACATTGTAGGTTTGTCCCTTCGTCGTCATACATGCATCCAAATAAAAATATGCATTTGCTTAAACCTATTGGGGGGATATTTGTTTGACTTGAAAATCCCAATAACCTCTTTTCTTAATTCCAATCATGTCAAAATTAATTTACGAAAAACTGTGAACAAGTTTGCAATGCTTTTGAAGACATTTTACACAATTATAAAAACACTTTAAGTTGTTCTGTTGTAATATGCAAGTGTTTCACAATTGGCAATTTTGTTGATTTATAAACCATTGGTTATTTGATTGGTGTGGATGGTTAGTAGATGACCCGAAATTGGGTGAAAAAAACAAAAAAGGAAGGTAGATGTATACACCTTTTAATAGTCAACATATTCAACTGACACCTTATTGTCACTTCTTGTTTTCACGTGTGCCCAAACTTCTTGATTTTTTCCCCTTGCTCTTTTGGTTCAAGTGGGCTTCATTTATGATTTGGGGACAAAACATGCAAAACATAATTGAAATATGCCATTTAGGAAAGGTCACAAAATAATGTGAAAATAATGAGCACATGAGGGTAATGGCTTCACATTCTACTATGTTTTAGGGTTTACATCAAGGTCATGGGTTTAAGGTGTTCAAAAATTGGATGATTTATCACATGATCTCAGTGTAGCATTGGAGTTTTTTATTGGCTATTTCATGCAACATCATTGGTGGCTACTACAAGTACTAAAGGTTTTAGGTGCTTCAACAATCCCCATTTAATGTTTGTATTATGAAAATTAAAGCTTGATTGCCTACTGACTCATTCCCAACATCCTTGATAGGCTCAAATGTGAGTATGGAGTGACAATAGTGGAAGAATAAGGAATTGGGGGCACGCTTCTTAGCTTGTAGCACTTTGAGGGGGTAGAGGGGCGTGCTGAAGCTCCGGGATGGGACTAGGAAGAATGATAAGCACTTAATCATTCACACAGACCTGCACAAAACCAAACAACAAGTTGGTTAATGCATAGTTGAAGCACTTTGGTGCTAGGATGAGCCATGAGCAAACTCGGACTCACAAGACTCACCACAACCCGAACTTGGGGGAAACCACCACCTTCCCCCTTATAATATATTATGTGCCTCTCCATGAGGCTCACATCCAAATGGCATTTTGTCCCCAGACTCCCAAATGGGAGTCCCGAAATTCCCAAAGTTGGGACTCCTGTGACTTTAGGGCCCCATGACTTTGTGTGCAGACCTTCGATTGAAATGAGGTCTGTAACAAAGTTGTAGCCTTCATCAAGAGTTTACTAACGTTATGTCGCACACCACATGCACGTAAGGAAATCGGGTTGATTCCTGACTTTTAGTGGTCAGGAGTCAAATTGTCAATTTGATTCCTGACCTTTTTTTTTGGCCATAACTTGTGTTTCAAATGTCCAAATGGGTCATGCGAGCCCATTTTAGACATTTAAGTTTCAATAACTTTTCAATGATATCCAATGATATAAAAAACTTTTCAATCCAATGGGTTTTGACCTTTGAAATCACCCTTTGAATATTCGAGAGTCCATTGGGACTCCAGCTCCCAAAATGGGAGTTCACTTGGGAGTGTGAGGGTTCATTCCTTCACACTCTTTTGCATTCCTGGGATCATGAAATGCAATTCCCGAGCTTCCCTTTTAGCCTACAACCTTGTAAGCCCTTGCCTTGGTTGCGAGCCCAAGGCTAGGGTTGCGACACCTACAATGTTATAGTGTTCCAAGGTCACCTTTTTTTAATGGATCATCTTGAAGGATTATACTAACTTGGGATTCTTTTGTCACACATAAGTAAATATGGGATGCTTTGGGATTATGGTCAAACTATTAACATAGTACCATGTGTATGGCATCAGAAACAATTAATCCATTCATGCAAAAAATGTTGCAACTTGTTAAGTGCTTATTATTAAGGTTAACAATTTTGCAAATGGTGGGGCAAGAGCAAGTTCAATATGCATGCAACAACACGAATTGTGGTCAAAAAGTTACATCATGTGTCAAATGTGCATGGACTTATTGTTTTGGCTTCTAAAGGTTCCATATTTTTTCCCCAATCATTTAACAATAGTGGTAGGTGAACATGCAAAACCCTTTCACAAATTGCTTGCAATTCACACCATATTCCCAAGATGGTTCACTACTTCATATTAATTTCCTATAAAAAAACCCATGCTAAAATTTGCCAATGTTCTTTTGCATTATGGTGCAAAATTTTTGGTTGTTACAAGTGTAATATGTTCATCATTCTATGCCTTATATTTAACAAAGCTTGCATCAATTTGTCAAAATCCAAGCAAGGTGTCTAGGGGTGCATAATGAAACTCTTCAACTCATTCCTACAACAAGAACAATTACAAAAAGGCCCAACTCCTCGCATTTCGAATACATGCCAATAGAATGGCAGGTAAATTGCCACTATTATTTCAAAACCCCAAATTCAAATTTGGCATTAGAATAACACATCATTCCATGGAGAGGTTTAGGGTTTGACGCATAAGGTTTGCAACTTAGTGCATTGTGGTTCTACATCAATCATGCAATTTAAGATGATAATTGTGGTGGGTTTTAAATACGTGTTTAAGATTTCCATTTAGGGTTTCACTACATACAAAGCAAATGTGGCAACTATAGGTCATGTGTTTCCAACATTTGGCCACTTAAATGCAAATGTATATTGGTTTGTGGTAGGAGTTTGTTATTCATCGCGTGCTTATGGAAGGGAGCTCTTATGGTTTTGTATAGTGCATTTGGGACCTTGAAGCTCTGTGTTTCCAATGATTTTCAATGCATTAGGATGGTATAGCCTAGAAATTTATTTTGTGCAAGGACTATAGACAATTAAACCTAGGCTTGTATACTTATTTATGATGACAAATATTTTAAAGTTTTTGTAAACACATGGATATCAAAGCTTTGATATAAATAATCCTTTTTCATGTGCAATTTTAACATTTTTTTAAATTATTCTAACACATTTCATAAATATTTCTAATTTTGATCCATGTAGAAGCCCTAAAAAAGTTTTTATTTGTGATGAACAAGAGACACACCAATTTGCTTCACTTTGGTGTGGCAAATGCCTCCCTTGCAAGGAGTCAAAAAATTCACCATAAAGAATGTGAGTTCTTCAATGAAACCTTTTTCATGGCATTATATGAGAGTATGAAAATAGTGGTATGTGGTTGTGGTGCAACAAAGGGTTGTTTTTATTAATGGGGTTTGCATGGTGTTGGGTGTACGAGGAAAATAGATTGGCTTGAAACTCATGATTTGATGTGAAGGTGCTTTGAATTGGAACTCATCAAAGTGTTTCAATTGATGTCAACCTACCAAACTTTGGAACCTCTAGTCAATTTCTATAATAAATTACATATTAAAGTAGGGGTTGATGTATTATGCAATTTGGTCTATTGACATCATTTTAGGTGCAATGTATATTGATCAATTACAATTTGCCACATTGTTATGGACATACATTGATCTTGATATGCAACATGGTTTTGGCATATTAATTCATTTTAAATTAATGTCCTCCAAGTATATTATTTAACATCTACTACCTTGCTTGTTCATGTGAAATTTACAAAATGACCTTTAGGAAAACTATGATTAAACAAATGTTAATCCAAATTAAGTTATAATTTTTATTGCAAAATATTTTTGTATTATGTATTTATTTTTAACACATTTCAATAAATGTGTAATTATGTATCACATTACATACGTATGTGTGTGTGTGTGTGTGTGTGTGTGTGTGTATGATATTAATTGTATAACTTATAATAAATACAAATTTATACATATTTGAACTAATAAAAATGATAATATTAAAACTATAATGTTATAATAAATGGTTGGATTATTACTATAAATATAATATAGTTCATTCATAAATAAATTTTGCTAATGAATTTAATCATAATATAATAATTAATGATTTTATTTTAATATATTATATTGAATGTAATCATAAATTTGAAATTCAACATATGATTATTGAAATTAATTACATCTCAAATTTCAATATATAAACTTTGTATATTCTATAAATATTAGCATACATTTGAAATTACATATAATGTACATATATTGTATGTATATATATATTTCAAAAAATTAAAATTAAAATATGATTTATTGGTAAAAATTTGTTTTGAAGATTTTCAACTCTTGCATATATATAGATTACTCTTCCAGGTTTCAAAAATTATATTCATATTTTCATTTGAACAAGTATTGAAAAATAAATAAATTCTTAGGCTTTTTTTTTTTTGAATTCAAACATTAGAACATGGTAAAGTTTATATGCGACAACTCTATGTCACATGTAAAGTGGCAAGTGGATGTAAATGCCTTGGATTTTTCCAATGGTCCAAGGTCCAAACCTTGCACCCACCATGTTGACCAAGTTGACCACATGGAATGTAGTCAATGTTGGTGTATGTTGACCAATCGTATGTATAATTAATATTATATGATCACATTTTATATGGTCATATTTGTGTTATATAATATTTTTATATAAAATTTTCAAACAATACATTTACAATATTCAAAAAATAAAACTTAAATTAAAATTATAAGCAATTATTATGTAAAATCAATATGTGAAAATGGACTTAAACATATTCATATCAAAATACAAGTATATGATGTATATTACCACATAATAATTATATACACAAATATATAATATACAAATATGTATTATACATACTATATAATATATATAATATTTTGTAGTTGCAATGGTAGTCAAGGGTTTGACCATTTTAACGATTGGTGGCATTTACATTTTATTTTATAGTCATAAATGTCGAGTTTTGGCATTGTGCATCTCCCAAATATTAGATCACGGGTATTAAAATAATTTTATTGAAACGGTTGAAAAAACAAAGTCCATCTACTTTCATTTCAATTATAGATTTAAGTTTCATTATGGTAAGTATAGGAAAATTATTTTTTAAGCCAATATTTATTTTGGTAGTTACAATATATATAGTGCACATATATTAAATGTATCAAAGGGAAAGAGATGTGTATGTGGTTCATGTCATTGTGAAACATATTTGGTCTCAATCTTGAACAAATAAGGGTTTGGTTGACCTTTCATTTATTTGATTAATTGGATGAGGTGCCTCCCATTTGGCAAAATTATATGGATGACTATGGGAAAAGATTGGGCAAAACATATGGCCTGATAAAAATGTGGTGCCCACATGAAACACTGTTGGGGTCCACACATTGGGAACTTGAGAAACATCACGAGGCACATGTCAAAATCTTGGGGATCATCATTGGGAACATGTGGGAACACATCAAGGATAATGTGTGAATTCAAAAATCAATAAAAATGCATCCCCACACCCCCTTCCCTCCCTAAGGAAAATAATGATGCCCTTTTGGGTCCATCTTCTTTCGTCTTTTTGGTTGCACCAAACTTGTATTTTTAGAAATGATTGTCACCATTTATAACAATATAGGTATATGTGTTCACTTGTGAAACTAGGAAAATTGAACTTTAACATGGATTTGCGAGCTTTGTGGGAAACCGTTTGTTGTCACCTAGCCAACCCACTTGTGTAAATAATCTAGTGTTTATTTTATTTAGACCATACTTCATTTAAACATTACCCACAACATCAAATGTGATGAATAATATCTTATTGATAAATTGTCCAAATGAAAAAATTAAAATCTTGTTCATGAATTTCCTTCAATAATGTACCCAAAAAATTATATATATATGTAAAAATGTGAATTATTTCCAAAAAAAAACTTGAATTTTTATTGAATACTATCTCAAAGAGCATTCTTTGGGGAAAAAAATTCAAACACATTATTTGTGGGTAGTACAATGATAAATAAAATATATCTTTCATATCTAAAACCTTCATTTGATTTATGAACTTATGTTATATAAACTTTCATCCAATATATCATAATTTTATTAATAAATTTTAATTTAGATATATGAATACATAAAAAATATCCACATAAAAGATTTTTAAGTGCATCATATACCAATTATAATATCTAAATTTATGTGTATGATAAATGTTTTTATATTAGTCATATTAAATTGATTTATACATATACTTTAATATAATTGTGTAATATTTATTTATGTACATATATTGATGATAAAAAGTTAATGTAAAAATAAATTATATATTTGCCACATCTTAGATTTCTATTTGATTTTTAAATTATAATATAAAAATATTTTTAATATATCATTTTTTATTAATAAAATTATTTCAATGTGATATAATTAATTTACTCATATAATATTAGTTGAAATCAATTCCCTACTTGTCGTAATTTTTTATGTGTGAATTTATATTTATAGTCATTTTTTAATCATTGTAAAGTAATTTTATGATCACATTATGTATGTAATGACACATCATTTTGTCAATGTCATTTGCATAGTCAATTTTTAATTACATTTGAGATGATTTTATTCTAGTCACATTTTCATATGATATTTTGGACACCCATGTCATTTTGTCATCAATCATGCATGCCATAAGGATGAAAACTTATAATGAAAAAACAACATCATCCTTTGTGTTACCACATCATCGTTTATTAGTCAAATGCACATTAATATATGACTACAATTTTTTACACGTAGGATTTGAAATAATATCCTATTACTATAATGCATTAATTGTTGCAACCCCACTTTGGGTGAAGTGGGAGGATGAAACTCCCACTCCCAAAGTTGGGGATTTGGAGTCCCCGGGACTCCCGAATGTTTAGAGTTCGACAGCAAGGCCGAAAACACCTCGCCTTGAGGTGTTCTTGGTGTCGTTGGAAAGGTCTTGAAGCGTAGATGTCCAAAATGCCTTCGCATTGCTCATTTGGACATCTGCAGCCCAAGTTATGGGCAAAAGAAGGGCCGGGAGTCAAACTGACAATTTGACTCCCGATCACTAAAAGTCGAGAATCGACGTATTCCCGACATCCGAATCGGGAGTGCGACACCGCGTTAGAAAGCTCTCGAGGAGAGCTACAACTTTTGTTTAGACCTCGTTGCGATTCGACGCTGCAATCGAGAGTTATGAGCTCCCAAAGTCCCGGGACTCCAACTTGGGAGTCCCGAGAAAATTTGCCATTTGGATGTGGTTCCCGCGGGGAGCTGCAGAGAATACTATATAGGGGAAGGTGGTGACTTCCCTCGAGTCTGGGCCGTGGTGAGTCTTGTGTGTCAAAATGCCCATGGCTTGTCCCAACACCCAAGGGTGTCTAGAATGCAAACTAACCCTCTTGTGGTTGATTCTTGGATGCAGATTCAAGCTTGATCTTCTAGTCCCTCTTCCTAGTCTAATCTCGGGACTTCTACCACGCCCCTCTACCCCTCTTTAGTGTTGGAAGTCATGAGCGGCCCCAAGTCCCAACTTTCCGCAACTCTACGTAGTTGGACCCTCAAGTGGGTTCAATAAGGGACTAGGATCACGTCATTAATAGTCATTTATGACATTTAATCCTTGATTTCTTGGTTGCCAAGGACAAGATTTTTTCTAGTTTAAAACATTTAGTCATTTATTTCCTGGTTGCAAAGGCCAAGAATATGAGCAAAGTGCCTTGCAAATTGTAAGAAATGTAGGTGCTACAGAATTGATCAACCATTGTTCTCTTTCTATCAAAATTGCTCCCAATTTTTTTTCTTCTCTTTCCCATGTTTTTGTTGCTTTAGATAATAGGCCAGAAACAAAAGAAACAAAAAGTAAACTAAAAAAAGAAAATAAACATTAAAAAAAAATGAAAGATATTAATACTAATAATTTCGCTGAAACAATGTTTTGTGGAAAAGAAAAAACAAGGAGATAAATTTATTTGCAAAATTTTTGTTAAACTTCTTCATTCTCCTAAATTATATTCGATTTCATTTTTCTTCATGAAAAGCCTCTGCATGCCATACCTAAAGGAATTAATGTTTTTTGCTCGCTTGCTCATCAAGCTTTGTCTTCTTCTCCTCTTTTAAAAAAATAATCTATATCAATTTCTTTTGTTGGCCAATGTCTTTTTAATACATGACATCATAATTACAACACAACCTCCATATTTAACAAATTCAAATTCCTTTCACAGTGCCATGATCGATTCCTTGCGCCTTCAGTCATCTCTCTACATCGTCCCTTAGGTACACATTAGGCTTTTCTTTTGTGTCAAGTTCACACAATGGAAGTGGACCTAGGGTTTTTTCTAGTGTTGGGCAGATCATTAAAGCATTGCTTGTTTTTGTCGAATTTTTGTCTGGTTACATATATATACTTAAACCAATGGTTCTTAGAAATCGAATAATTGGCATTTGTTCAAAGATAAAAATATCAAAGAACCTGTCAAAGAACTATCGATTCTTTATTAGTTCTTTCATGAAAATCAGCGAAATAATGTTGATTCTTTGAGTTTTTTAAAGAATCGGAATCAACCAATTTTTTAATTCTGAAACTTTTTAACAACTAGAATTGGTGGTTCTTTGAAAATTCAAAGAACTACCGCACCCTAGTTTTTTCATGGCATGGATGTAGTACTTTTACAAAATTGTTTCAATTTACAAACTTTCTCCCAATAATTAAAATTTTACAAAACAATGATCTAGAAAGTGCTTAGATTTAAACCAAAGCTAGGTGGTTTTTAAATACAACATTGATTATTCATAAGTTATCAGACCAATTATGTAAATATATAACCAACAATGCTTAATATATGAAACCCCTTCCCTCACAACCAACCTAGTACCCACTTTCAAAACAGACCTAACATAAATTTTAAAAGTCAAAGAACTTGGAAATAACCAATGGAGAACCATGATTCTTTCACATTTGTTAAATACCTAAATCTAGTTTTTTGAAATACTCGAAAATGGTCGATTCTTCGATTATGTTTTTTTTTGAAAGACCTAGAACTATCGATTTTTTGAAAAATCAAAGAACCACTTGACATTATTACAAACCCCAAATACCATGTGTGGCCCACCTTAAAGGATTCTAGGGGTGGGGAGCTTTATTGTGTTTCTACATGTTTCCAATGGTGTTCCCATGTATTCCATTGTTATGTGCCAAAATTCAGATGTGCTCCCCAAGGGTGTTCACAAATAAAAATTCATAATGTGTTTTCCAAGGGTGTTCACCAATAACACCCCAAGGGTGTTCCCATTAAATTGTTTGGCCATGGTTCTCCACTTCTAACCAAAGGGGAAGGCACCCAATCTCTTCATAGAAACTTTTATTTCTAGGAACCTCTCAAGTTATTTGTCTAAATTTAGGGGTTTTTTTTTTTTTTTGTTGGCATGTGTTTTTTTGGTGACAATAAATGATCAGAATGGCCCATTGCAAAAATTAAATTAAAAAAGCCTAAAAAATAACCTTAAACCTCGAAAAACATTAAAGCTTTAACCTTGAGATCTTTCAACCTTGAGACCCTTACCCATATCTTAAGCTCACAACCTTAAATTCGTAAAGTTCAATTAACTTGTGCATTACCTTGTTAGTCTAGTTCAACGTTTCAAGGTTATCATGTACATGTGCGTCATATACCAACTGAATTTTTTTGAAAATATTTCAATTAAAAAAATACTAATTATTTTCTACAAAACCAAAATTGTAATTTCAAATGTGATTATTTAAAAGCATACCATAACACATGACCAATCTATTTCCTCATTTAATTTCACAATATTTTAGTGTAGCATCATCCCAAAAAACATTCAACTTGAATTGGTGGGGCATTTTATAAAAAAAGTCCAAATGTAAAACATTGGCCATGGAAACTACACCAAGGTTTAATATTTTATTACAAAACCATTGTCAAATATTCCCCCCCCCAAAAAAAATTTAATTGAAATTTTTTCAGAATATTTGGGGAATTTTTTTTGGAAATTTCTTTTTTAAAAAAAGAAAAGAAAATGAAAACACCAACCCTACCTTTTCACCCTTTGACCAAGATGTCAATGTAATAAGATCAAACATAGATTATATAAATGGTTCTAATTTAGACAAATGATTCATCATTAATCATAATAATGAATGTCCAGATTTAATTAATTCATAACTAGATGGTATTTGTCCTTATTAATTCAAAGAGCTCTCAAAATTAGATAATGTAGAACTTGACAATGTGATACTTATTTTGGAAGTTAAATGTTTTTAAATATTTCAACAACAATTGTTGAAACATTTTTCTTACTTGAAAACCATAACATTAATGAAATTATATATGTACCATAATAAGCACCTTTACCATTTTTGCAAAAAAAAAAACAAAACAATAAATGCAAGATTTTTTTAGAATAAGTTACCCAAAATGCGAAAAATTCTTTGTTCGAAAAATTAAGTATTTGTTGATTTTTCCCCCACTACTACAAAATGTGTTTTAGTTCACTATGGGTTTCATTAGATTTTGAATGAATTTAGACATTTTTATTTGGTGAAATTGTTTAACCCCCTAGTGAACGGGGACCAATTGTTACAATACTAGTGAAACAAGGTTATTGTCAAGTGAAATACAAATTTACTAAACCATTCACTTACTAGTTAGCATAAAAATCAATTAAAATTTAATTATTTAATATATAATATTATTGATAATTTCATGATTTTTTAACTTATGATTTATTGACATGTGTCACTATTCATGATAGGTTCAAAAATTAACCTATGTAAGTAAGCCATGTAATTAATTGAGACACATATTCTTAGAACTATATAAAATAATATTCAACCAACATACCATTGTTGACCACACACAACATCACTCATGAGGTTTAATCCTTTGATCTTTGGAATGGAAACAAACACTTTTACCATCAAGCCACCCCACTTGTTCTGATAATATGTTACATAATATTCTATTTATCAAATATATTTCATTTTAAACATTATAAAAACATAAACTTTGAAAATTCACATCTTATTGAAATTTTGTCCAAATGAAATGATTCAAGTTTATTTTTTGAAAAAATTCAATAATGCACATAATTACAATTATTTCTTTTTGAAAGTTTAAAATCATTTGAACAAAAAATAAATTGAATGTCATTATTCAATAACATTTCAATGATTATTCTTTTGAAAAAAAAAAGTTTAATAAATGGATTTTTTTAGCTAATATAATAATATTACCTATGTTAAGCTACTTTCAATTATTATACGACTATTTTTCATTAATTTAAATTATTTCATCATATATTATTTACGGCTATTTATGACAATTTTCAATTACTTTTGGGTATTTTTGGTTATTTCACGTTAAGCTATTTTTGGTTATTCTAAATTACTTTTCGTTATCAAATTTTCTTCGAATTCACCCAAACAAAAATTTCAAGAACACAAAATTTAAAAAGAAAACCTTGGTAGAAGCATGTTTGAAATATTTTACTTTCATATTTAGCTTGTCGATAAATCTGGCTAAAACTTTTCTTGGATCTTCGCCACTTTGGCTACATCATAAAATTGTCAAAAGTAAAAACTACCACCAACCCAATTTCAAAACATTGTAGTGTTGGAATAGGTAGAATGTGGATGAAACAGGAAATGCAACAAAGCGTCCGTAAAAAGCATCCTATTTTATGTTGGCGACCTACTAGAATTTATTATTTAAATGTAGCGATTTATTGGAAGAATGCTAAAAGTGGGTCCAAATCTTTCAAAAAAGTGGTGAATTCATAAGTTTGTAACTAGAAATGTGGTAAATTTCATGGGAAGTTTTCCAAAAATCCTTTGGACCATGTTGCTAAGCCCTAAAGTTTTTGCAATATGATGAAAATTTGCCACAAAAAAAATCACCGCTCTAGAATAAAGAAAATGTAAAAGATTTCCAAGTTTCACAAATAACTATTAAAAAGGGTGAATTTTCAACACGTAATATCAACAAAAGTAATATAAATGGTTCATATTAATGAAAAATAATCAAATGAGCCCCACTATTGAAAAGAGGTCATCAACCTAACCAAAGCAATTGCTCAAAGGTGAAAACTAAATTCTAATCCAATTTAAGTGTAATCTAACACATATGAAAATGGATTAAAACTGAAGTAAAATATAAACCCTTAATAATAAACAGTGTTTTTTTCCCCCAGTTTTCTCATGTCGCACCTAAAGTGACGATAAGCCATAAGATGATTTAACTGAATGTGACTCTATAAGACAAATAGAAAAAAGTAGAAAAATTAAGAATCTTACTATTTCTTGGCCACTTACTAAACCTTACTATCTAAATGTCGCGATCTTTTAAAGAAGAAAGCTAAAAATCTGTCCAAATCTTTTTTTTTAAATGACAAATTCATAGGTTTTTAGCCATAGATGTGACAAATTTAATGAAAGAACTTTCAAAAATCCTTTGGACCATTTTGCTGGGCACTAATTTTTTTCACGAAATGGCCAAAATTATATATTCAATATTTTAAAGAGCGTACCAAAAAAATAACAATTATATTATAATAACACATAAGCAACAGTGCTTTTTTATTAAATTTTTTGTGATGTAACCACATTGGCAACCATCCATAGGAAGATTTAGCCTAGTTTGGCTACAGGATAGACAGGAAGCTAAGTTTTTTTCAGAATCCTGCTACCACCTGTAGGAGGGGATAGTCAAACCTGGTGAACTCAACCTTTTTCCCCTACTTTTCTGGCGAGTTTTTGGAAAAATTTCCAAAAAAATCTTTTGAGAGGGTCGCACAGCATTTTCAGATTTCGCATTTTGGCGAAATTTCGCACAAAAGAAAAACGCTGATAAGTAACGATGGACCAAGTGTAGAATGAGTCCGAAGGACAGCTGCGACTGTAGATATTCTTCATCGTCAGCGAGAGAATCTGGGCCGTAAGAGAGGGGTTTTTTGTCTAGCTGAGAGTAGCGAAGAAAAAGAGATGCAGGAA
>Ga0116228_10001130_pt1 | contig 21842 bp, 12 predicted proteins | sample S1TSphfallax_2_FD_89694 | JGI IMG/M metagenome (GOLD analysis project Ga0116228, IMG submission 89694) | Host-associated microbial communities from peat moss isolated from Minnesota, USA - S1T2_Fc - Sphagnum fallax MG | ecosystem: Host-associated > Plants > Peat moss > Unclassified | place...
AAAAAAAAAATTTAAGTAAAATACAATGAATTTTTTAAATAAAAATTTGAAAAATAGGCAAAAAAAACCCTAAGATTAATTTTTAAAACCAAAAAAAAGAAAAGAATCAAAAACAAGAAAACAAATGGAAAAGAAAACCAAAGGACTATTGTGCAAGCAATACCCGCATGATGTTGACATTGATTTCCTCTCTATTACTTGCCAAATCCACACACACTTGTTTGCTCCTCTGCATCATCCCTTATACACACATAGCTCACACTTTTACAAACTAACAACATTTGCTGTTGTTGAACTTTTCTTCCTCTATAGCCTACCAACATTAAAAAAATATGCAACCTAACAAATTCTTGTTACTATAAGGCTCCTCGTCCTTCAAGAACAAACACAGAAAGAAACAAAGAAAAAAAACATAAGAAAAGAAAAATGAATGAATGAAAAAACAACAATACAATTGGAAAAAACAAGAAAACAAGAAAGTGAAAGAAAAAATGGTGAATGAAAAAAGGGAAGCAAGAAAAAGGAGAAAAATAGGGGTTAAATAAGAACGAGGTTTAAGGGGTTTGGGAAAAAAAACTAAATCTTAGGGTGAAGGACATGGGGGAAAAAATGGGTCCAACTACATTATAAGGAACCACATGTGCCTCCTTAAACCATTGTTCTTTTTCCAGAATATTCTTAAAATCTTTTTAATAAAATTATGTTAAGATGTATATTAAAAAATATCCCAAAATATGTCATAAAAAATATTTTCAAATTGTGTTTTTATTGTCAAAAAAAATTTTAAATTGCTTTTAAACAACTTTTAAACAATGCTTACAAAGTTTTTTAATTCCTTACATGTATTATTCACTCATTAGATTGATTCCAAATTTTTATGACATGTACATAATGTATTCATAATAATATTTTATAATTATTTTTGTTTTTGTTTTTACAATCCAAAGTTCAAAAAATTAAGTACTAGTTATGGCTATTAATGGTACATGTTAATATGACTACACCCAAATGCAATTTCACCCCAAGACCATGTCATGAGGTTAAATTGGGTTTCATCACATCCAAAATATTTCTAAACGAGATTTTTTAAATGATGCATCAGCGGATGAAAATCCTTTAAGGTGTATCACATAGGATGAAAAAAGCTAATGTAGTCCTTTTTTACCTTATATTTTGATCTTCATACAAAATAATGAATCAAAAGTTATCAAATTTTTCAAAATGACTATATTTTAAACCATTACAATTCTAGATTCCATCATAATCATCCATAAGTGTGTCTTTACATGGTAAGAAATGACTAGGTAAAAAAGACAGAAAAGGGTGACACTGTGACAAGATTTTGGTGCACCTTAAAGAATTTGCACCCTAGTGGGTGTTGGGTCATTCAAGCCATTGGCCCCCCATCCTACTACCTTAGCACACTTACCTTTATAATCTTTATGAAATTATTGCTAGAACTAAACAAAAGGGTTATAGTTGGGAAGTTATGTCATAACATAAATTTACATATTCTTAAACATCAAGGTTGTAAATACATAATTTATTCTTGAAGTTGGTTATTCAATTTTGACCTAGTTATTAAACTAGTTATTAATAACTTACCAATAGCCAATTATTGATTTTATTTATAAAATTTGTTTGGTATTCAATTTTCAAAATTTTAATAAAACAAACATTTAATTAATTTAGGACTAAATTTTTAATTTAAGATTCCAAACAACATGGTGGATTGGATGAACTCCACCTGGTGGCCACTAATTTAACAAGTTTGTAATCATATTATACATGAAGGTCATTTAAATGCATGTTTTAATCAACTTATTGTTAAGTAAACATGAAAATGTCACCAAGAATTCCCAAAAATAACACCAACATGTACACATTGTGTCTAATGAAGGAAGGTAATGATGGTGGATATGCCTGAAATATTGTGCAAAAAACCAAAGTTTGACAAATGTTCCAAAAATGTTGACTTCTCAAAAAAATTCATATCAATTTGATGGGACAATTATAATGCATTTCTAATCTATCTAAGGTGATTAAGCCCTTCAAATTGAGTTGTCTTTATTCATTTTCAAGCTACAATTGAAAGATGACACTAATATTATTTTTAACTATATAACACAATGTGTCTCAATTGTTTCTAAGATTTATTTCAAAACAAGGGTTAAAAATTCAATTCTTTGAGTTTTGCATGAGATATATCATGCTAATCCAGCAATGGATCAAAAAATGCTACCAATTGTTATAACAAATATATTAATATTTTTATTTAAATATAAATACCATGAAAGTAATATTTTGCCTCGTGGCCATCATGTACAACATAATATTTTATTGATTATGAAAGCCACAAATCAAGGCTCCCATTATTCATAAAGATAAATAAGTCTCAAACAAAGGACACAATGTCAATCCAACAATGGCAACAATGTTTATGGATATAAAGATGATGTTCATATTAAGACAAATACTAATAAAATTCAAATTCTATATACTATGAAATTGAAGAACATTCCACATAGTGGCCACCAAGTGACAAATATAATAACAATAATAATATATTATTGATAATGAAAGCCATGGCTTAGTGTTCCCACTAGTGACAATGAGAAACTAAAAAAAAGCTCGCCAAGCTTATTCAAATTCTATATACTATTATGTTTATGTTCACCATGCCAATCTCATAATGGTTACAATCATTGTGTTTATAGATTTTTAAATGGTGTTCATAGTAAAAAAATTATACTTTAGTAGTTTAAACTTTTATATACCATAATTTTCTCCTTGTGACCATTAGGTGCAACATACTAGATTATTGATTTGAAAAGCCAAGAATGAAAGGTCCAAATTTTTATTTCAATTAAAATCACAATTACCGAAATTTCACAAATGGAGGGACTCCAATGCCAACAATGAATAAGAATCAATTTCGATTGATACTAATTATGAATATTGAAAAAGAATCATGAATAATTTGTTGTATAACTAAATTCCTTAAATAACACAACATGTGGATGACAAAAAGTGCACCCAAAACATAAAAACAAAAGTGAAATATAAAAATGATGAAAAAAGACATTAAAAATAACCAATATTTTATTAGCATCACCAACATAATATTTCACAAATTATTCAATGCATTAATAGCCTCAAGATTCATTTTTGCTCGAAAACACGACTATCAAGAATAGTAATTTGACTTTTGTTTGTTGTATTTTTTTGAACAAGAAAAGATAAATGAGTAGCTAAAACATCAAATCACTATTCTGAATCTGCTAAATTACATTTCCACTTACCATGCCAACAATCTTCATACAAAACTCATTCATCTGAATTTGACTTTTTTTCATTAGAACCCACCATTACACCTTCATCATTTTGAAATTTTCATTTTGGTCATCCTTGATAACATCACTTTGTGTTCTTCCCATCCACACCAAGACAAACAAAGGATCATGCAGCCTCATGATAACAAAATCTCCATTGTTGAAATCTTTAAACAAGGTGCATGTCAAAACAAGCTTTTGCCCACAATAAGGACACATGACTAGGTCTTCCAAATCCACAACCTCCTAGGTGGGATACTAGTAAAAATATATATAAAATATGTGAGTAAAAATATAGGGTGCAATATATTGGTTGTTGGGTAAAATTAATAAGTAATTAATTTAAAAATAGGGTACATTTTATTCAAATAATCAATTTAATAAAGGTTATGTAATAATCTAAAATAATGGATTATAATTAATATAGGGTGGCTTTAATATATTTATTTATTTATTTATTTATTCAAAAATTAGATAATTATAGGGTCATAAAAAATAGGTTGGGCAGTTATTTAATACCCTTCCTAAAACTGGTCATTTAATGCATGTAGATCCCAAAATTTATATTAAGTGTCCCCCTTGGGCACAACCTCCACTGTGGATGGCAACAAATCCCTAACATAATTAGACCTCTAATTGCTTGAAAACCAAAAACTTTCCAAAGTGAACCTTTGAGGAGTTAATGGTTTTGACAACTGCAATAAAATATCTTCCCAATATTCCACATATGAAATCATCTTCATCACATAAGTTACGCTTTGTTCAATGCCTTGTTTCTAGAATTTCACGTATTTGGGCAATCCAACACTAATAACATTTTCCCTCTCCACAAACCTCAATGCATCATGGCACTAAATTATGTGATATGGAACAAGGCTTGGGATTCCAATAGGTAGCTTTAGAAATCCATCAAGATTAGCTTTCCATAATTTGGTTAGAAGACCATCCATCAGACTCCAAACATTATTTGTGGATGCAACTTTTTTTTCGGCAAAAGCTTGGGGTTAACAACATGGCTTGGTGTCTTTAATTTAAATGTGCGACGTGATTTGCCTTGCAGAAGACATGCAAAGAATGCATTATCTGGAAAGTGCTCAAACAACATTTTGGACTCACAAACTTGAGCTTTTTCCAAAGTTTGAAACAACTACAACAACAACCCAATTATAAAATTGGGATCAATAGGCCACAAATCATTAAAATACTATGCATATTTCTTATTTCCATGACCATGCACTATCATACTAGTTAGGTTAATGGGCAATTGTCTAATCCCAAAAATCATTTTGTTGGCCACTTGAAACCTTAAGAGTGCAATTTTTGCATGATCCAATTTGTCATGGATAACACATAAAAACTCATCCTTTGACCGTACAAACTCGAACTTTCAAATATGGTACATGTTTCTACATGAATCTTGATGTAAAATCTGTTTTATCAACTTCAATTCATATTCTTTTGCATCACTATTGTTATTTCCCAATTTCAATATTAAATCCGTGAAGGATTCACACACATTACATTTTGCAAAAATCAAACCTCTCTTTCATACATCAACATTAAGATGGTGTTTTTTCCTCAACCTACCCATTATAAATTGGAAAATACCTCCAATGTTCAACTCCTTGTTTATTTGCATTGAGAACAATTGAATTAACGAAACATCATTGTTCTCAATTTGCCACTTCAACACCTTCAATAATTAGGCAGTAGCCAAATTGGGAAGCACTAGAACTTCATATGGGTTTATGTGTTCTAGGGGTGAATGGGAGCATCTTGGCATTCTTTAAACCTATCGTCATAAAGTTGTAACTTACTTATCATTCCTCCACAATATTCACACTGGAAATCAAGATGGTCATTGTCCCCATTGAATGGTATCACCCATGATGAAAAATCTCCAATAAAAGCTCATAATAAAGTTTAGGAACAACCCATTGCTCTATAAATCAAATAAGTGTCATCCTCACATAATACCTCAACAACTCTTTAAACCCATCCAGCCTTCCTATCTCCTTCTTTGCGACCATTTTAAATAGAATCATTAAAACATTGAACTTTTCCAACTACCACTCTTCCAACTATCGTAAGACTTTGTGTTACTTCCTATTGCAATGTAGACCCACCACCATGTTAGAAGGAACTATCTGACAACTAATTATGCCCATAATTGTGCAAAGAGATAATATATATCTAATAACACCTAAGCAAAATTTCTATAATTAGAAAACTTCAAAATCCTACATTACTTTTTTGCTATTTGGAGGTTTTTTGACTTTTACATGACTTCAAACGTTTGCGGTGAATTCTCAAGTTCAAACACAAAATTTAAAGTTTGGCACCCACATCATCATGGCTATGCATTTGCTATATACCCAAGCTATTACAATATCAATTCCCAAGTTACAACTCACCTCATGTTACATTCCAATGTGCATTAAACTTGGAAAAGGAAAAGTATTTAGTTGCAAACACTGAAATTGGTAAATTTTGCACAAATTCAAATGCATACACTTGGATCATTGTATTTTGCACATCACTTTTCAAAGATCGCAACCATGGTTGATAACATCAAAGATGAATTTGAAAATGTGAGGACAACTTTTTTCAAGCACTTACAACAATGCAATGCATTGTTTTCTTTCAAACACCCCCCAGATCCCCAAAAGTTTAAACACAAACTTGAAATGAAAAGCTAAATGAAGTAATTAGTTACAACACAATCATTGAACTTCTACCAAATATATCTAATCATCATCACCTAAACATATATGGGAATACATTTGTTGTAAAACCTCAAATAAAGTTCAAACCTTCATGCCCAATTTATGTTTCAAAAGAAACACACACAAAACAAATAGCACTTGAAGATTGAGGCGTTACAACAAACTTGAATTTGCCATAAACATGAAAAATCATTTGAAGGATCAAACCAAGAAAATAGAAGAAGAAAATGTCAAAACATGGCCTAAAATTCCAAAAAGCCGAACATTAGAATAACCCTAATGGGAGGATGATCAGCCATTGACATGCATGGGGCATGACATCTCATTCCATTTTATGAGGATGGGATGGCATGGTAAGTTACAAATTTGGCATAACATGAGTATGTTCTATAAAGGAACTTGTTAGGATCAAGTTTTGTGAAAAAAACTGTTCGAACACTGAAAAGGAGAGCTAGAGGAAACATGACTGACACAAAACATGTCTAGCGAACTTCTATATCTAACACATTTACAATCTTAGGCCTGTTTAATATTTTCTGTTGGAATGCAGTGCTCCACAGCAACATGGAGCACAATCTCACAATCAACATGTAAAGTCCCAATCTAGGGTTGAAGGGGAATCACTGTTTTCCACCTGGGACTACATAGCAAAATGGGGCCCAAAATGCAGATTTGTGATTAGAGGGCTTGGTTAGAGAGCTTAGAAGGGGTTTTTTGTGAATCTCCGAGTGATACTGTCCCCAGAAAAGTTGAGGCAAAAGGACTCTTCCAATAGCTCTGCAGATAAAAAGTTAATGCAATTCAGTCATGCAAGGATGATTGAATAAAACAGTCATCGCAAAATGTAAGAACCTAGGAGCTTACAGAGGGGCTTACAAAGCCCTTGGGTGACAATGTACTCTTCCTTAAGGTCATTACAAAACACATAAAGTTGAAACAGGGATGATGCCTACTCTTGCCATAAGGTGGTTACAAAATGTGTAAAGTTGAAACAAAGACAATGGGTCTGAGTGTGAAGCAAAACTCAAGTCACATTTTCTTGGCAGAGTGTCATGTCATTCTTCTGGTGAAGCTCCATGCTTCATTCTTCACACTGTCAGCATTGCCCTGGCATCATTAGTATTGCACCAAAGTACCTGCTATCTATCAAGGATTGATCAACCTGCAGACTTGGACACATCTTTACTGGCTCAACCAATGGTGATGACAAAGCATGCAATTCACAAATATATTGTCAGCACAACTTTACAGCTCCTCTCTCAGAATCCTTCTGCAGTGCTCCACAAGACCAGCATTACATCAAATCAGAAAAACAAAGAAGGCAGAGGATGAGGTCATTGTCAAATTATCACTCACCCTTACCACCCTTCTTCCTGACATTTATGGTGCTGTCTCATGGAAACCAGCATCCTTTAGAATAATTTGGAGAAACAAGATGTGCTACAATCCTTCCCTGAACAGTACAGGGTCACAAACTTGTATGAGAAGTCAGACTTATAATTAGGATGAGAGATGATAACGAGTTTAATCAGGAGTTCAGCTCCATCAAGAGAGTCTTATCCATGCTTATATCATGCACACATGACTTCTGAATAGATCACTCTATAGTTTAACATATTCAACTTGAATTGTCTCCTACCTTCATGTCTACACAATGATTACGACACAAATCATACCAGGTTGAACACCAACCTACAAACTGGTTTTGCAACTTACAACCAGCATGACTATACTTTATTAAAAACCAGTGGCAGCCTCTTTGCTGTGAAAATGCCACTGCCTTTCTTCCTCTCTTATGCTATCGGACCACCAGGCTGCAAGGGCTGTGTGATGTCCTGCTGACTTGGACCATTGTACAGCCAGATATACCAGTTGAGTGCTGTAGCAACAGTGACCCTGGTCACAAAAAATCCTCAGTCAGACAATACACCCACAAAATGTCTTTTTACACTCCTGAGGATAGAAAACCATAATTTAATCACTCAAATTGAGAGGTAAAGCTCTTGAGATCCTAGAGTATGTCTGCCAGAAACAACCATTCAACAAGATGTTGACATGAACTGACCATTCAAACCCTTGTGTTCAGAGTTTAATGGTATCTCCTTTCTAGGCTAAGAGATGCAGTGAGGTATTTCCAGATCTTTCTGCTACAAGTTTCAAAAAAAATTGTGTGCATCCAAACTGACTAACATTTTTTTTCCAATATTGAACAAAAGAACATCCATTTCAAAGTTATATATCAAATTGTCAGAATAGTTCTCAGCATTTTGGCAGAAATCCCCTCAGGCTTCTTGCTGCCATTTGGCTTCCTTGATGTGATGTTAGACTGTTCAAAAATATGATCTTAGCTTAGGTTACTCAAGAGAATCCTTGATGGTCCAGCAAAGACACACCTTACCTGAATATCTATTCAACCAGTGCATCACTAGAACACTGAAAGTACCACAATGTATATCATCCAGCCAGATTCTTTCTACATGAATTCATTGCTTCATTCTCCACCCAAATTATGCAGAGATTTTTTGACCAATACAACTGCACTGAAGAGCAAAACCACATTAGCAGGGTTCAAAGAATTTACCACAGGATATAGGGCACCAGTAAGTATGCTGCAATTGTATGCACATGCCAGAACAGGTAGATTGTGACAGCAATTGCCAACCACAATATCACAATCTCCACCAATGCAAGATCCTGAAAAAGGCAAAGGCTTCATTATTAAGTGCAACACTAACAACTAAAACAGTGTTCTGAAATCAAAACTGACACTCAAAAACGACATTATTCCTTGTTAAGGCTGCAAGGTGCACTGAAATGCAGTGCTTTAGGGTTCAAAGTACATACAAAACGGTGCCAGGCAAAGAAAATTGGGGTCCACAGAAAATTCAATAGCAGCTGCAAACAATTGGAAGTCCCATGTTAGAAAACTCTCAAACCTACATAATTGAGCAAGGCAGACTCACAAACAAGAAGAGATGAATGGACGGTTGAATCCTCATCCTGTTGATTGAAGCAACCATTGACTAGTTCACCAATTATGGTAACACTTATGTGAGAAATGTGTGATCAATTAACAGTATCAATGTGTGGAGGCAGTCCTTCCCATGACTTTCACTAAATTGAAACTTGACTTCAAAGACTACTTTCTGCACCAAGTATACATATCTATGAGATTGCAGAGGAAACTCCAAAACTGCACATTGAAGGTAACTATTACATCAATCCAGGCCAAATCAAAACAATCATGACAAAAATGGGTGCAATTATAACCTTTGCATATCACTCACAAAGTATCTGACTATATCACCTTCATCATGAATAGCAGTGACTAGCTGCTAGTAATTGCCTTTTTAAAAATTTGTGCTCAAAGTGTACCTGGAAAATGTATGCCGACAAAGGATAGCTTTGATGTTCAAATCCTGCAAGAAGGGTTGAACCGAGGTGAGACTTTTTGACGTACATCCAGTACTTTTGTTCCACTCTGAGGAATCATATGCCTTGCTGCTGACACAAAAATAACTACTTCAACAATTGAATATCACAGAAAAGAGTTATGGGTCTTAATACTTGTTCCATTTCAAACTATGGTATTGTATCTCAGGTTGGAAATTCAAGAATTTTGAGTACCTCCTTCTTTCCAGACAAGCCAAGATGCAATGCCGATCAACACATACAATGTTGTCCACATTACTGGAAAGACCCAATTCTACACCAAGCCAAAATATACACATTTCATTACATCCGATAGCTGGACAAAAGGTGCATAAGCAAGGCCTAAACAGCATGTGCAGCCCAATCAAACCACTTGTGAACTTGATTACCTCCAACATCAAACCACAATCTGTTCAGGAATTGAGAGAACATAGATATAATGAAGGAAATCATGTTTCAAGAAGGCTCATACCGGAGGTGTCCATGAGGGCTTGTTCAATTGCTTGTACCAGTCTGCAAAATTACAGATACTAATTTGCATCAAGTTTCCAGCATTGTGCACATCACCTGGTTTCTGACAGATAATCTTAAGTCAATTTGCAGTTGAAGCTTTAGAATCCTCAACCCTAGCTTTTGTCATGAAACTCACCACTGTCTCCTCCTCCTCCACCAACAGCAGTGCCAATGAAGCCCACAGCGACGGGTATGGCCACCGCTATTATGAGAGAACCAATGTCCCAAAGGATCCCCATCTACAGCACACGAGAAGTCTCACATCAGTGCAACAAGGCAGTCTTGTTGTAATATTCCTCAAACTCTCAGTCTTAACTGCTGCAAAACTAGAACCTTGTTGAACAAGATTACAACATCCGTCTACGTACTAGTGTTCTTTGTTCTTTCGACTTTCCAACTGTCGAAAGGTGGGAAAATTTGGCCTTGCTGTCACAAACCTACTATGAGCTTTCACGTACCATGACGTTCATAAAGAAAACCACACCTTCAAACTACTGCAGTCCCTGGTCCGAGCAGTGCATGGCAAATTCATGTGGCAATCAAAACTAAAGCATCAAACGACTACTGCAACAATCACCGACAAATGTGCAAAAAATGGTACGAAAACTATAGACAATCTTCCAGTAAACCACTGCTGCTCATGATCCCCCAGAAACAAACCAGAAGATTTTTGTGAATAAAAATTATATATTCAAATTTAAATATAAAAAAAGAGAAAACAAGCACGAGATGATAAGATACCTTACAACAGTCTGTGTAAGAATTACAATACGATAAGAGAAACTTCACACCCTAGTTGCACACAACCGGTTATAAAAACTCTCCTAAAAAACAGATTTCAACAAAAACTATAGCCTCAAAAGCATCAGATAGAACATAAGAGATGTAGAACAAAGCGTAGGAAGTTCAGGCAGTTTTGCAGCAAGCAACCTTGGTATGAAAATCCAAGATAAGAGCGACGGTAGCTAAGCTTGCATCGGATTTGAAGAAAAACAGATTTCGGTTAACACTTACCTTAGCGATTGTCGTGAAGCTCCACAAGTGTAGAAAGATCACAGAAGGAGGGTTGTCGCCTACTGTGCTGTGCTGCAACAATCGGAGGTAATCAACAAGCGCGAGGACGGTACAACAAGAGCGCAAGGGAATAGTAGCCGAAGCTCGCAGTGCGTTTTCACGTCGGGGACAGAGCCTGTCGTTCTGACTTGGATCCCAAGCCATTCCACAGCCGGAACGGACGGAAAAGTGGCAGTTGATACGTGTCCGCATATCGAACATTTGATCAATGCATACGGATTTTCTCCACGTTGCAAAGTATCCATTCTACGGAATTCCATGACATTATACCCCCCAAAAAAGGATTCCTGATTGGTTCTATGACGGGGCGCAGGAATAACCAATGGGCCAAGCCTGTAACCAAAAAACAAAAAAAAGGTAAGGAATACACCTGTACTATCTCTTTACCAGGATCACTTTTCAAATCTCATGCATATAATATGGAATTGAGTCATCATTGTCCATGATGGATGAAAATTTACCAAATGTCATTTGCATCCATGTTGAATATTGAATTATATTTCAAATATTTTTCAGAAAACAAAGGTTTTTTTGGTTGATGAATTTTTTAAAAGGTTTAATAACAGACTTCACAAAGGATGCATACTCATTTTAAAAGACAAGATTAAAGGGGGGGGGAGAATGGCTATCATTTTAAAAAGAGAGGGTGATTGGAAAGATGCATAAATAAAAATTGTATTTCCCATTTTGAGAGGCGGTGAAAAGGGGCAAAACAGTAATTCCATTCATCGAAAAGGAGGTTGGAAAAGTAAACAAATGTTCATTCTTTTAAAAAAAACAAGAGGTTGGAGGAAAGAAGCGATATTTGCATGCAAGCATAAAATCATCATCATCATCAACACAAACTCCTTTAACCATTGTTAATCCTACATTGTCATGATTCCTAATATCCACAAACTTCATCACAATCTTTTTCATTTCAATTCATTTTACTTTATTTGGAAGAGGCATTACCACTTTAGATGAACAACAGAAAGAGAAGAATATAACTAAATAAAAGAAATCTAGAATGTAGAAATTACAAATCTGAAGATTCAGCTAGGCTGGTTCAAACTTTTTGTAGAATCTCTGTTTTCTATAGAATAAAAAGACACATTATCACAAAATGTCCATAGATTAATTGTGAAGGGATGAATTTGTTAAACATGTGGGACAACAAATGTTAAACAAAGATTTTGTAAAACAACCACAAATGAAAGAACAAGTCCACAACAATTTAGAAAACAAGTTGTAGGAAATTGGTTTAAGTAAAAACAATTTGTACAAAACAAATTGAGAATGTGTAATTTTCTTAGTGTGAATAAGGTAGAACCATTTTCTATAAAACCAAATTCTATACCATAAAAAATACAAATGAATTTGTTATGCAGTTGGAGGTAACAATGTTTAAAGAATTCGCACCATCATCAAAAAGGCCCAACTTGATGAATGGGATGCCTCAAATACCCATTATTGTTTCACATGAACAACAAATGAAATTTGTAATGCTAAAAACAACTATTATAGCTTGGACAAGAGGCTGAACTATCAAGAAGAGGAAGTCAATCTAAAAATGGTCAAGCTACATACCAAGCACCAATGAATACTCAGGTTGGAAGACAAGTAAACCAAATCTAAGAAGATCCAAGTTGGGTAACAATACCCATTTCAAGACTTCAAATGATGTATACAACATTGATCATAATGATTCAAACAAACAGATTTGTGGGATGGTCATTGTTGATTATATTAAATTGTGAATGACAAAGAACTAGATGGTGGTGAACACTATAATGCAAGGTTCAATGGCCAAGCCATATCAATCAACTTTGAAATATCCAAATTACAAAAAAGACGTAGATCTACCATATGAAAGTCTTTTAAATGGCTATTAGAGGGAATGGAGAAACCTCTGAGGAGTACATCCTCAATGCATTCACTTATACATACTTAGGTTTGTGTCATAATTACATGTCAAAAAAAATTATTGTATTTTTTTTGAGTTAACTCAAGCATTCTATAAACGTCATTAAGAAGACTCATAATGACGAACAAATTTACATGGAGTTCAAGAATATCAAACAAGGAAAGACTAAACAGGTTGAAATGTACTATGAAAAGTACATATAGAAATTAATTCATGGATTGCAAACACTAACCACAAATAATTTTTTGACCACTATGTTTCAAGTAGGATTATAGTCCTATCTAAGGATTAAAACTATAGGAATGAAATGGACCACATTACAGGTGTATAAAAAGGTGCTCTGATATGTGAAAAAAGGATGACCCCTATAGAAGCTTAAAGTGCATTGTTGGTATGATAAATTTTTAAATCTACAACAATGACAAAATCATAGATAGAACTAAGAAAGACTTGCAAACATTGCACAAATTATGGACAAAGTAACCACAATGTGGAGACGTTTAAAGTCAAGAAGAAGGAAGAACCCACTATAACAACAACAGAGGCTACTAATCAACCTTAAAAAGGTCAAAAAAATAACTTATATGTTTGCCACATCTATGGTTTAAATGGGCATAAGATGACGAATTGTCCTAAATTTGTAGAATGTAAAAAATTGTTCCAAGGGAAAATGCATCAAGCTGAAAAAGGAAAGTGGTAGCTAAGGTCAAAATAGTCATTGCGAATGTGAATGTTGTAAACATCAATGTTGTTACAAGGAGCAAAATCACATAAGACTAACTGTTCTAGGAAAAAGAATCAAGGAACAATAAAAGTACTACAGATTGGGAAAAGGAAGAGAAATTGAAAAAGACAATGGTAAAGACAATTCAACAATTGTAGAAAGCACAAGCTACCAATGAAGGATTTTCTACATCAATAGAAGGATGGAACACAATGTGGCCAAGTATGTTCAATACTACACCTTTTATAGAACCTCAAAAACCTTAAAAAATTATAGTTTTCCAAAGTAAATTGATATATTGGTAAATTAGATATTTCAAAAAATAGATGTTAGAAGCCAATTATACTTTGAACTTAAGATAATTATTGAAAATGGCTCCTAAGTTGAAGAGATATCTATGGAAGAAAATGAAATTTGATAAACCATAAATTATAGTTAAAACAATAATAGAATAAATAGTACCATCTGTAATACCAATGCAACAACAACAACAATTGTTTTTGATAACCATATGGTGCTTATTCAAGTACAAATTAGAAATAACACTATAAAGGATGTTTTATAAAATGTAAAGTCTAGGGTTGATATCATTATAAAACAGTTGAGATTGAAGTTGGGGTTGCTAACACTTAAACCCACACCATATAATTTGAAGATGGTAGATCAGACCACTACAAAGCCAATGGGTTTGATTTATGATCTATGTTCACAATGGACCTTATGTTACTACGTTTATTGTATTATAGAATAGTGTGATAGATGTTAGTTATTCCATGTTTCTAAAGAGAGCGTGGTTGAGGGTTGCCAGAATAGCCCATGATTGGGGGAACAACATAGTGACGATTCAAGGGAACAATACGGTCACAACTGTAGTAATGATTAAACACTTAGGAGTAGAAGTGAAACAACTAGAAATGTTGTTATGCTACAACTATCAATTCATGGTATCATAGATGAAAAGGAGGATATCATATATTGTTTTAGAGGATAAAATATATCCTAAGACCTATTATAAACACTAGAAAGGGAATGTTTAAATTGATGAAACTCCAGCCAAGGTCAACGTTCAAGAGTTGCAAATAGTAGGTTTGACACTCACAAAAGAATAATAATTAATGAATTTAAATCTAGGGATTTAGTAAAACCTCAAATGGTGAAAGTAAATTCAAATTTACAGCTGAAAAAGGTGCGGAAGTTGGAGGAATGGCTAAAAGAGTACAAGGAAGTCTTTGCTTGAACATACAAAGATCTAAAAGGCATTCCACCAAAGTTGGTTCAACACCAAATTGAATTGGATACAACCATACCACTGGCACATCAAGCCAAGTACAAATTGAATCCAAATTACATGTAACAATAGTCAAGTAAGATAATGACAAATTGTTGATAGTAAGTTTCATACAACCTATGGAAGAGGCTACCTGGTTGTCATTGATTATTGTAGTACCAAATAAGAATGGGAAGTTTAGAATATGTGTAGACTTTGGAAAGTTGAATGTAGCAACCAAGAAGGACCCTTTTCCCATTACCATTTACAGATGAAGTACTAATTGTAATGGCAGGGTGTGAAACATTTCAAATTTGGATGCATATTTCTAGATATCATTAGGTTTTTATAACACCGAAGGATACATATAAAACAACATTCATCACATATTAAAGAGCTTTCATCTAGAGAGTAATGCCTTTTAGAATAAAGAATGGACCTCCAACATTTCAGAGAGCTATGACAAAAACATTCAAAGAATATTTATTAGATTCTTTTATGAATTTTTTTTGGATAATTTTAAAGTTTATAATGATGTGGAGATTCATTTGTAGAAGCTTAGATTATGCTTTCAAAAGTGTAGGGAATATAATATCAGTTTAACCTCGAAGAAATGCACTTTTATGGTATTCTTTAGAATAATTCTTAGATTTATTGTTTCAAAGTAAGGTAAACTACCTTATCCAAAGAAAATATAAGTGATAGTGAACATGCCTATACCACAAAATTCATAATAGATTCAAATTTTCAATTGCATGGCATAATTTTACAAATGTTTTATCAAGAATTTTGTAGTGATCATGGCTCCAATTATGAAGCTCACAAAGAAGACAGAAAGTTTTTTGTGGACGGAAGAATGTTAAAAAACTTGGGAACTAACATAGAAAAAACATATTGAAACATTGATTTTAATACCACCGAAGTGGGTCATGGAGTTCCATATTCATACAATTGCATCATTATTAGTTGTGGGGGTTTTACTAACACAAAATGTTAGAAGGAAGAATGATAAATTAATATTGTATGTTTCTAGATTGTTTAATAGTGCAAAACAAAATTATAATATCACAAAAAAAAACCTTAACTTGGTTTTTACATTGCATATAGATTTAAACATTATTTGTTGGGAAACAAGTTTGTGTTTTATGGTGATCATATGGCTTTAGTTTATTCCGTAAACAAACCATGGGTTTTAGGGGAAATACCTAGTTAGTTACTATTGTTTTTAAAGTATGATTACACAATAATATATAAGCCAAGCAAGAATCATGTAGTTGCAAATGTTTTGTCCAGATTGTTGAATGTCACAAAACCCTAAGGAGTCTTAGAACAAACCATAGATGTTAGTTTATTTTTCATAAAACTATAATGGTTGAATGATGTCGGGTCCAAATTTCTTAAGGTGTACCACTAAGGACAAAAAGGACCTAGTCTTTAATGGAGTCCTTTTTTGTCCTATATTTTGATCCCCATCAATTTTAATGAATCAAAATGTGTCAAATATTCTATATGTACCATATTTGAAACCACTACAACTTTAGATTCCATCAATTTCATCCATTTTGTGTTTTTACATGGTTAAATATGACTATGTAAAGGAGTACAAAAAAGGTGATAGCGTGACATTATTTTAGTATTCCTTAAACAATTTGAACCTTGCCAAATGTTTTATAGACAAGATAACTAAAAGAATATTTATCAATAGAGAAAAAACAACAATTAACTAGGAGGGTTGAACCATTTATAATGAAAATGATGTTTTATACATAATGGGGTAGGACAACAAATTGAAAAGGTGTCTATCAACCACAAAAGTTCAGAAGGTGATGAAAGAGTTGCATGAAGGAACATTAGGAGGGCACTTTGCAATTGAGATCACATAAAAGAATATTTTAGATGCAAGGTACCAATGGCCCACAATGTATATAAATGTTAGTGATTTTTTCAAATTGTGTGATCTATGTTAGTGCACTAGAGGGTTGGCTACAAAAAATTTGGCCAAACTAATAACAATTCTTCCAAAAAAAACATTCATGAAATGGGGTCTAGATTTTGTGGGACCAATTAAACCAATTGGAAGGTATACAAGGAACAAATACATATTAATGGCCACACATTATGCAACCAACTGGGTGGAAGCTAGAACATTAAGGACAAACACTACAACAATAATAACAAAGTTTTTATATGAATGTATTCTTACCACATTTGGATGTCCACTAACTATAATCACAAATCAAGGGGTGCATTTTATAAATGATGTTATAAAGCATTTGAAAAATCATTTCTTACTAAAACATGTCAATTTTAGGTAAAAATGCAATCAAAGGAACCACCCGAGTGAGTGGACATTTCTTAAAATTACATTTTTGTATGTTTGAAAGATCACAATTGAAACATAATAATTTAGATTGTAATAATTGTTTTTGGAATATTTTCCATTAATTGCAAAGATTACATGCTCAAAGCTTGACACAAATTTAAAATGTTTTTACATGTTCAAAGCACTCAAACCTCAAAAATCGACAATCCTTGTTTTTTTCAAACATGTTTTTTTTCTACCAAATGTGCACCATTCCTTTTGAAAATTGGAGATGATTTTAACATTGATGATTAGAAGGGCAAAAGGACTTGAACTAATGAAAATTGCTTTTATAATCAATTTGAACACATTTGGTTCAAAAGTGTTTATGACATTAAAATTATGGATTTTGAAAATGTGTCTTTAACAAAATGGTACATTCACAATAAAAGGAGCCAAGGAAGTTGTTAACAATGCTTAAAAATGCACTTACATTACTTTGGAAAATCACCATTAATTGTATTTAGTGAATTATTTATCCATAATTTGTAATTGTGTTTTGGTGTTCATGAAATTGAGCTCCTATGAATTTGGAGTCATTTCACTATGTTATTAGAATCCTTTGTCATACACAAAGCACTTGTTGACAAGGCCCTTTTAATGACTCTAAAATTTGAACATGTTTTTTGCTATTCAAACCTTCGTAAAATGTTCTCAAATTTATTATGGGCTCTAATATACTTCATAAGAAGGGCCACATGTGTTCATGTTTTTAAATGCACATGTATTGAATCCTTTTAGTGGATGTGTTCATTTTGACTTTGAATGTCCTTAATGGTAAAAAAAAAGTTCAAAATTTATCAATCATGGTTAAAAACAAAATTATACATTTGACAATAATTTAAGTCCTATATAAAAATATATAATTTTTATTATAATATGAGTCATTTTTTATCTCAGTATTAATTTCAAGTCCTAGAAATTACACTTAAAATATAATTTTGATATTTAATAGACCAATACATGTAGGAAACATGTAAAATGCATTCCTTAGTAAGGACTTTGACCTTGGTCACCATGGTTCTTTTTACTAAGTTTTTACCCAAAAGTTATTCATGTTTATGTGATAGAGGCATGAATGCATGGTATTTATGTCATAAAATCAATTTGTAGTCAATATGTATTTATATATAAAATATAGTGTTAAATGGGGTATTCGAAATTCAAAATTCAAAATTATAAACCAACATAAAAACAACATTTGTCATGTGCAATCCTTGGAAAAGGACTTTTACCTTGGCACCTTTGGCTCCTTTGACCATGTTTTCACCCTTCTATTACTTATTACCCATAAGGGAATGGTTAGATAGAATCCATTAACAAGGTATTGGGAATATTATTGACCATGTTAGTCAGTGAGAATAAAATAAATTAGGATGAACATTTACCCATTGTCTTGTTTTGTTATAAAACAACATACAAGGTAGCTATATGGTATACACCATAGTAGCTTATTTATGGGTTATATCCTTTAATGCCTATAGAATACATTTTGCCAGTCATTGGTAGTAACCATGAAAAAAGAAATCCAATGAAAGTTTTAACAAGTAGGGTGTTAAAGTTAGATAAATTATAGGATGACAGATTACAATTTGAGGTTAAGTTAAGAACTTAGCAATGGAATAAGGCTTTGTAAAATCAATAGAAAAATACATTAAAATAATTCAAGTTTGGTCATTTTGTTTTATGGTTTTTAAATGGGAGTAAGTCACATTTGGGGAAGTTCACCAAAAAATGGTTTGGACCATACAGGGTACAGTACATGTTGCCTAACAATATAATCTTATTGGTGACATTAACTAATTTTGGACCTAACTCTAATTGGTAAATGTTAACAAGATGAAACCATACTAATTTATTACATCTAAGGTGCAAACTTGTAAGGTATAGGAACCAATTTACAGGGAGGAACCACAAACCATAGATCAACCACATAGAGGAGTCCATAAGAATAGTGATACATATGAAGATGAGGATGACAAAGCAATGCCATGATGACCATAGCTTAACAATGGCAACTTGGTGATTAAGACCACAGATAAATCTAATGATTCATTAACAAAATCAACTAATCCAATTGATAAATTGGATGACGATATGGCTAAATTGGAGCAAACTACAACACACATGGCAAAACTAAAGGATGAAAGGGAAGATGGTGACAAATGGCATTTGGATGAATGAAAAAAATTAGAGTGCATTCGAACTATTGATGGATAATAATTGTTTCCATGTGGACGTACAGGAATGAGGCCATCATGAAAAAAATGGGGTGCTTGCAAAAACAAGTAATTGATGCAAAAATGGTGAACTACCTTAAACAAAAAAATGGGAGGAGGGAATGGCCATTGAACTTTTTCACATTCGAAGTTGTTTTATAACGAATTTATGATTTGTGATGTGTGTTGCAATATGAATGAAGAGAATGTGCTTGAGAAATTGCAAAGACTTGTAAAGGAGTATAAACATATAAAATTGTAGAGTGAGAAAGTGTGAAGAAACTTGAAGAAAATCATTATATGGCACAAGTTCTTATAAGGTAGAGAAAATTCTAACAGGAGTTGGAAAAACAAGCCAGCAGACTAGTTTATAACAATGTTTTGTTGTTGAAAATGATTTCACCCTTGGCATCACCATCATCATCAAAGTGTGAGGAAGGGAAACAATTCATGGAAGAAATTAGTGAAGCAATTAAATGTGTAAAAGACATTGAGGAGATGACAAGACCGTTGTTGAAGAAGTTGTGGAAAGGAATTTTCAGAAGGCGAGCAAGAGTGGCAACAAAACCTAGTGTAACAACACAAAAACCTATGGAAATTTAGGAGTTTAGTGACAAAAATGAAGAAAAAGGTGTTGGTCTAGTTCAAAAACTCATTGAAGTAGCACAAACGTTAGTGAAATCACGAAAATCACACAAAAGGGGATGCAACCACAGATGGCAGAATAACAACTTTTGCTTCCATCATCATCTCAATTAGGTTTGGGAAACTTACCAATATTTTTGCCAAGAAACAAAAAAAACCTTTGGTGGAAAATGGATCAGAAAACTTTGGCAAAAAAAATGAATTAAGATCCCAAATGAAAATAAATATTTTTTACTCCAACCAAACAAAGTTATTTTATAGTAAGTGGAAAGAGTATAAATGTGGAAGAAAATGGGAAAGAAAGAAGAGGCATGGGTTAATAAAGTTGGTTTGGTCATGTTGTTGGCCACTGAGTGAAAGGAACCATATCATGATGCATTAGTAGAATTCTTGAATATTTTTGTGATTAAAGGATTTGAGATTTATTTTGGCAAGAAAAACATAGTGCATGTCATTAGCAATAGTTGATAGCTAATGTTTTTAATGTCTATCAAAGTGGTTATGTTGAGGATCCTAAAGGACAGGTGACCAAAACATTAACAAAAAAATTGTTGTTCAAACATGATATCAAACCTCCATACACAAATGCAGACCAATGTAAATTGCCAGTTAATGTTAAATGTCATGTAATTATATCTATGATTTACTAGAAGGGGAGGTGAATTACATGAACAACAAGAATGCACTAACATTCAAGAAGGTAGAGGAGGGAATTGAGGTATAAATTAGGCATAAATTATGTTCAATGAGTTAAACTTAAAAATAAAATATTATATATTCATATATGATACATATAAAATACATTATGCATAGGCACTTGACCACATGCCCATCCACCATGGGCAAACATTAAACAAGAGCAACAAATTGAAGGTGGCATTGGTCTCAACCTAGTTGTAGGACAATGCTTAACAATAATTTTTTTTTTTTTTTAATAATATTTGAACTATGATTAACATTTTTATTTTTTACACAATACTTCAAGAAACCAATAATTTAATTATCAAATATTCCACTTTCAATTAAAGGATTCAAGTTTTGATATTTTTTCCCCTTACATCAACAAAATGGATGGAAAAGAAAAAGCCTATGCACAACTTTTTAAATTAGATGTTTAAAAGAGATAGGGACTTTTCCTAGGGAGGAGACAAGATGATAGACTCAACCATGTTCCCATGGGGAGAAGGGGAACAACTTCCCCAGGAGAATGGGAAGTAGTTTCACTAAGCAACTTTCCTGGGGAGAAAGGGACTAAGTTGCTTTGAAAGAATAACTTCTTGAATGTTTTAACAAAATAAAAATGTAAGAAGAAATATTTGTCCAAATCTAATGTTTTTTTTTATATCAGTGGAAAGTTTTCAAAACCTAAACATTTAAAATGATTTTATATTCTTGATTTGAGACTATGAACCAAAAGTTATGATGAAAAAGAAAATTTAAACATAATTTTTTCAAGTCCCCTTTTCCTTCTTTAAACGTCAAAGAAAAAGGAACTAAGTTGCCTAGAGAGAAGGGGAGTTGTTTTCTTTTCTGGAGAAAATCAGATTAAATTACCATTATGTTACTTGAGGAACATTTTTTTCCAAAAAGCAAGCTCCCAAATATTTGATAATTTTTTTTCAAGAAACACACATTGTTCAAA
>Ga0116228_10001131_pt1 | contig 21839 bp, 10 predicted proteins | sample S1TSphfallax_2_FD_89694 | JGI IMG/M metagenome (GOLD analysis project Ga0116228, IMG submission 89694) | Host-associated microbial communities from peat moss isolated from Minnesota, USA - S1T2_Fc - Sphagnum fallax MG | ecosystem: Host-associated > Plants > Peat moss > Unclassified | place...
AAAAATTAAATTAAAAATATATATTTGGAAATTTTCAATGAAATTAATTAATACATTATTCATTTGATGATTTTTTATTTTTTAATTTTATTTTGACACTACTTTGACAAAAAAATTTATTCCACATTTTTCAAAAAAAATTGTGTGATAAACATAGTGTTGTCATTTCAAAAGTCCATTACAAATCCATAATCTTCTTAAAATTCATCCAAAAACTTTATGATGATTCCCATTAATGTCTATGACAATATTAATAGTTCAAAATTTGACAATGTTAATTTTGAATATTGCGTTAAATTTTACATTTGCATGTAATCCATAATAATTACAAATGTGATAGTCCAAATAGTCCCCTTATTCATGCTTTCACCCAATTCTATACTTTGGAAATAACTTGTGTTTATGAAAAACCACAAGTGTTTTCATATTTTGCATGAAGAACAAATGGTGTTTCTTTTACCAAGAAGACCATTCGGTTTTAGTTAACATGATACCCATAAAAAATAAACCTTGATCATACCAAATGTTGGGAGGGGTTTTTTTTTTCCTTTATGTATTTGAAGGCAAAATAGGTACCCACATTCCATGAAGGGGTATTAGCCCAAGTCAAAAATGGTGACAAACAAGGTTACAAATATATTTATATGCAAGTTTCAACATGCATGTGGTGAACACAAGTTTTTTCTTTTTGAGGAGGGGTTGATGGGGATTGTTTGTTTGTTTTTTGGAAAAGGGATACTGAGTAGCCACTTCATGGAGATGAAATATGTTGAAACTCATTTATTTAAAAGCACGAAAAATGTGCAATTTTATGTTTGGCCTTTTTTTTCGTGAGGCCATGACTTGCTCTTTGACCATCCAACTTTTTGCAATTTCCTTCTCCCTTTAGTTTTCTTCCTTATATTGTTTGTGTACACAAGCCTCCAATTCTTTGGCCATCTTTTTTCTCTACCTTTTTGCCACTTTTTCTCCTTCTAGTTTTCTTCTTTACACTATTTGTTTGCATAAAATTCTTCCATCCATGAAAACAACTAACCCAAGAAAAAAGACAAGGAATGTCTATACATTGAGGCTTGATTTGTTACGATTCAAGTGGTGCCTTTAAGATAATGGGGTATGTTCCACTCTTCACACATGTAAAAGACTTTGTATTTAATTGTTAATTTTCATATGTACATAAAAATGCATATGATTAAAAAATTTGGTAAGGGATAGTTCTTTTTAAATTATCCAAAATTTCAATGCAATTTTTGTCATTAGTCAATTAAGAAAACTCGTCATCTTTTATTATATAAGTTTGACATTCACCCCCCCAATTAATTAATAGAAAACTCAAATATGTATCCATATTTTTAGAAGAGTAGGTACCATTGAATGTATGTGAGAAAAGATGGAAAACCACTTGGATAATATGTGTGGTATGTATTGAACAATTTTATCCATATTGTGAGTTTTCACCATCTTTTTTTTCTTTCATTTTTCTTTTTCTTACCACTTTTAAACATTGATTTTGATTCACCACACACAATGGTAATGTGTGGTGGAGTTTGGTTGAGATTACAAAGATAATCACAACAACTTTAAAGGTGAAATATGATTTGTTATGATAATATATTTTTACTTAAATGATCATACATACTTTTTATATACCCTAGACCAAAGTTTTAAAACACCTTGAGGTTTGAGTTTTGACAAGGTACTTTGCACTCAAAATAATATTACAATATTTTTTAGGGTCCTTGGTGGTTTACCTTTGGAAATATTAATTTTAGTGTTGTTTCTTATGTTATTATTATTATATTTTTATTATCAATCAAACTCCATTACACATTACCATTATGTGTGTTAAATCGAAGTCAATGTTGGAAAGCAAAAAGTAAGGAAGAGTGAAGGGAAAAAAATGGTGAAAACTTAAAATAACAACAAGATTGTTCAATACTCGCCAAACATACCTTTTTTCCAAAATTTTCACATACAATGGTACACATTGTTTTTAGAATGTGGAAACCTATTGCAAGGTTTTTCACATTCATGGAAGGTGATCCCCTCCCACCCCCTCTTAATCTTGTTTTTTCTTATGACAACTGCATTTTTTCTTTCAATAAATGTTCAAAATATCTAAAGGTAAAAGGATTCAATCATTATAGAAGATTAATTGGCCATAATTTTAACATTACCATTGACTTTTCAACTATAATCCTGAAAATTCCATGAAAATTCCAATGACAATAATTCGTTGAAGTTAGTTTAGGTAAAACAACTTTAAGTCCCATACTTCTTGTCCTTTTGCATGACAATTCCAAATTGGAACTACTTAATTAATTATAGATAAATAGGAATGGAAAGGTCATGTCTTTTTAAATATGTTTTTTTTAAACATCATTGTTATGAACATATTTTCAATACCTTTTGTACCCATTTGCATCCCATTTTTTTTGAATTGAATCAATATACCAAAATGCATCTTAGTTCACTTTGGGTTTCACTAGATTTTGAGTGAATTTGAACATTTTTTTACCATGGTGAATCTAGTCAACCTCCCAATGAACATGGACCAGTTGTTATGGACAATGAATTGATTCATTAATATCTAGTGAAACAAGGTTACTTTCAAGTGAAATACAAATTTACCAAGCCATTACACTTGCTAGTTAATTAACTATGTAGCATAGAAATCAATTAAATTTAAATTATTTAATATTTAATGTAATATCTAATATTATTGATAATTTCATGATTTTTAACTTATGAATCATTGACACGTTTCATTACCTGTGTTAGGTTAAAAACCTAGAATAGTTATATAGGCCATGTAATCAACCTAAGTACACACCTACTCTGGTGAATTACATAGGAAAATATTTAGTCAACTTATCACTATTGATCACAAACACACCATTTGTAAGGTTTGATGTTTTGACATTTAAGATGGAAACAAACACCTCCACCATTGAACCACAACACTTGTTGTGATAATCTATTACATTGTATTATATAAATACTTCATTTAAAACATTACAAAACATAAATTTTGAAAATTCATATTTTATCGAAATTTGTCAAAATGAAATGATTAAAATTTAATTTATTTTTTTAATAATGTACATAATTACATTTATTTATTTTTGAAAATGTAAAATCATTTGAACAATTTGTTTTTTGAATATCACAATTCAATAACATTTCAATGATCATTCATTCGAAACAAATATAAATAAATAAATGGATAAAATGTTTGCCAATATAATAACAATACATATGTTAAGTTATTTTTAGTTATTTCACCCTAGGTTATTTTTTATTATTTTAAGTTATTCTTGACTATTTTATGTTACTTTTGGCTATTTCACCTAAGGTTATTTTTTATTATTATAAGTTATTTCTGGCTATTATAAGCTATTTCATTTTAAATTATTTACAGCTATTATAAAAAAAATTGGTTATTTTAAATTATTTCATCTTAGGTTATTTTCGGCTATGTGAGGTTATTGTTGGTTAGTTTTGGTTACTAAATAATATTTCACCTTATGTTATTATTAGTTATTCTAGGTTATCTTACCATGGGCTATTTGTGATTATTGGTTTAGTGGTTATTATTGGTTCTTTTATTAGTGGTTATTGGTGCTTATATATTATATTGATGCCTATTATATATTATTGGTGGTTATTATTGGTTATTCTATTGATGGTTATTAGTCCTTATTTTACTCGTGGCTATTGGTGTCTATTATATTAATGGATATTAATATTTACTATATTGGTAATTATTTTAAGTTAAATTATCATAGGTTATTAATGGTTATTTGTCATAACCTTAGCCTTGGGCTCATGACCAAAACAAAGGCTTTTAAAGGTGCAGGCCAATAGTGAAGCCCAATAATCACATTTCATGCTTTTAAGAGTGTGGGAGAATGTGAGGCAATGAACCTCCACACTCCCAAATGAGCTCCCACTTTGAGAGTTGGGAGTCATGAATTAGAACTTTCGAATTTTTAGAAAACAATTGCAGAGGTTAAAACCCATTAGATTGAAAAATGTTTTATATCATTGGATAATTCTTGGAATGTAAATGTCTAAAATGGGCTCGCATGACCCATTTGGGTACTTAAAACACAAGTTACGACCAAAAGAAGGGTCAACAGTCAAATTATCAATTTGACTTCCGACCACCAAAAGTCAAAAATCTCTTCGAATTCCTTGTGTGGAAGTGGCATGACACATACCATTGAAAAGCTCTCAACGAGGACTAAAATTTTTCTTTAGACCTCACTTTAATTAGAGGTTTGCACACAAAGGTATGGGCTTCCAAAGTTGTAGGAGTCTCGATTTTAGGGAGTTCAGGACTCTCACTTGGAAGTCTTGAGACAAAATGACATTTGGGTGTTGGTCTTGTGGCTAGACACAAAAAATTCTATAAGGGGGAAGGTGGTGGCTTGCATGAAGTCCGAGTTATGGTGAGTTTTGTGAGTCCGTGGTTGCTCGTGGTTCGTCTGTGCACCAAAGGTGTTATAACTATGCACTAACCAACTTGTTGTTTGATTTGTGTAAGTCCATGTAAGTAATTGACTTGCTTGTCAATATTCTTAGTCCCCATTCTGGAGTTTCAACACACCCTTGTACCCTTGAAGTGTTTCGAGCCAAGGAGCACGTCGCAATTCCTTTTCTTTTTGTTGTCGTCACCTTTGGACTCGTAGTTGAATCCATTAAAGAGCTTGAGGGGGCGTCATTATTAGTGGTTATTAATGGCTAAATTACCATAGGCTATTGGTGGATATTTTATTAGTAAATATTATTGGTTATTTTATTGTAAGTTATTTTATTGTAAACCATTACTGGTTATCTTATTGATGGCTATTAATGGTTATTCTATTAATGGCTATTAGTGGTTATTTTATTAATGACTATTGTGGCTATTCTATTGGTTGTTATTGGTGGATATTCTATTGGTGACTATTATTTTTTATTATATTATAAGCCATTGGTGGTTTTTTATTGGTGGCTATTGATGATTATTCTATTAATGGATATTAATGGTTATTTTATTAATGGTTATTAATAGCTATTAGTGGATATTATATTGGTGGTTATTATATTATAAATTATTGTTGGATATTCTAGGTTAATTTACTTCATGTCATTATATATATTTTAGATTATTTTAAATTATTGTACTTAAGATAAAATAACTTATAATAACATAAAATATAATGACCTTGAATAATGTAAAATGTAAATTGAAATAACATATATTAACTTAAAATAAAAATAACCTAGAGTATATATTTAATTTAATTGAATAATTTAATTAAAAATAACTTAAAGTAAAAAACCTATAATAAGTTAGGTAGGATACCTTAAAGTAGAATAATCTATAATAGTTCATAATAACTTAGGATATAGGTTTAAATAACTAAAATAGCCTATAATAATATAGGGTATATCATAAATTAGCATAGGGTATTTAAAACAATATAATAATAATAAACCTATTTACCATGGTAAATTATAATAGTGAATTATGTCAATTAATAATGAAACATGATGTTTACATAGTGATATTATAATGAAACAACTTTAACCAGGGTGAAATCATTAAAATGTAGTGAACTTATTTCATTTTTAAGGTCTCATAATGATTTAAGCTAGTGAATTACACCGCACTTTTATACTATTGAATTGAATTGAATTGAATTTGAATTCAAGACGATAAGATTTGAATTTGATTTTGGAATTTAAATGACATTTAAAATTTTGAATTCAAATCAATGAGATTTGAATTAATTTAGGAATTTGAATTCAATTAAGTTCAAGAACTTTAATTTAAGATTTTTTATATAATTCAAGTTTCATGCAATGTCATTCAATATTTTCATTTGAATGGAATTTAATTTTTACAAAAGGGTAATTTACAAGTTAAAATGGACCAATTTTGAGTCCATAATAAATAAAAAATCGTGATTTTTTTTAAATTATAAAAATACTCCTCTTTTCCAAAAATAAATGACTTTTTACCATGTAATATGGCCTAGCCTACAATCTTTATGATTTTTTTTATAAATCTCCAAAATCATGACATGAAGGACTTTTCCATTTCCAGTTGTTTTTTTGTCATTAAAAATCCATAAAACTTTTATATGATGTTGAAATAGTTTAGAGGATTTCATTTTAAATTACAAATCACATTTATGAGTTTTGGGGGGAAAATGGTGTTATTTATTTAAAAACCATGGTTATGATGAATTCATTTCTAATTTTTATAAAAACTTTGACGCTACAATTTGTCTAGGATTAAAAGACCCTCATGTGATGTAAAACTTTTGTTTCAAATGAATCCATTTTTTGTATAAATATCATAAAATTAAGGAAATATTTGACATGGAGACCTTTAATTCCAAAAAGGTGCCAAAACAATGACATGATGGCATTTAAAAATGGACATTCTAGATTGCAAGCACCAAAATCAATGAAAATGGTGGTTTGAATTATTTTTCTTTGTTATTTTGAGTGAACTGATAGTTAAACTTGTAATAAGGTTTGGTAGGTTTGTGAAAATTTAGATGATCAATGAAAATGGTAGAAATGGACAATTATTTTCAATGTTTAAAAGAATACACTTGTTTATAGGCTTGAATTATTTTTTTTCAAGCTAATGGAATTGTTGGATTTGGTGGTTTAGATTTTTTATCTTAGTTATCTTGAAAGAACTAGTAATTCAATTTGTAAGAACTATTTACAAACAAGGTTTTAGCACATTATTTGTGCACTTTGTTTCTAGAATAGATGTGGATGATATTGGAAAGGAATTGGACAAAGGGTTTGAAAGTTTAATAAATAGTTGTTTGTTCAAATATCAACTTGACAAAAATGATGTTTAGTATGGATATTTAAGAACTTGTTCATAGCACATTAATGATCAATGTTGAAATGCACTTATTTGAATAATAAATTTGCCAAAGTTACAATGCATTTTGAAGGTTAAAATGTGCTACACATATAATACAAATGATAATATAACAATGACATAATCACAAATTAATATTAATAATAAGCTTTTAAGGGAGAAAATACCCCAAAAAATGTTTTGGCACATTTCAAAAATTTCAATTTCAAGCATTGACATATATCAAAGATATCACATTTATCTTCGGGAATCCATTGGATAAACTTATGGTACTTATGCCACTATTTTAAGTATATTCAACACCAAATGCCTTTACTTCAAATAGGTTTATCATATGCCTCTTCATTAAGTTAGAGATTTGAAAAAATTTAATGCAAAACTTGAATTTAGTTTTCTTTGCATTTGAACTCCCTTTCAACTAGTCCAACATTGATGTCCTATTGGTCCTACCAAGGGAAGACTTTTAAATCCTTGCTAATCGATGTAAAATATTAATTCAAAACAATTATTGTTAATATTGATATTTCCAATCATGTCTATGTAAAGGATTGTAATTCATCTATCAATATAAGTAATTAGGGGCGTTTTCCCAACATTATACATGAAAGGAATTGGGGCATTGAAAATAGAAAAAATGGAAAAATATAATGGTGGCCTAGGAAGATGTAAATGATTATAACTTTAAATTGTGACCTAAAAATCATATGACATTAAAAAGTAGGGGCATCAATAGTGAGAACATTATGAAAGTTCAAATAAGTTGATGGAGAAAGGCTTGGACCAATGCCAATGCATGAAGAAGGGTTGTTTATAAATGACAACAAAACAATGATGTAATGTGGCAAAAGAGGTTAAATGCAAAAAATAAATAAAATTAAATCAATGAAAGATTAACAAGTTGGATACATGGTTCCACATGCTTTCATAATTAACAAATTATTCCATTGTCTAACATAGGAGCCAAGGAGCCAAAACATATTATGCATGTGGAGATCCCAAACCATAATAAAAGAAAAAATGGTTCCAAATTAAAACAAAATTCCCACCTCTTCCACACATATTTTATTGTTTTGGTTTGTTTTTGGGGTGAATTTTTGCTATTTTGCAAAACATGTTTTGTGAGAAACAATTGGAAAAATAATAATTTCAAAACAAAATGAAAATAAAAATTCTTCTTCAAATTGACAAACATACATCTAAGGTCAAAATCTAAAATTGAAATTAAAGTCAAACTACTATAATCAATATCATGTTGATAATGACAACACAAATCAAGTTACCTTTCACCCTCTTAGTCTCATATCCCATGCACACCATTCAAGTCTACACACAAGCATCTTATCACACAAACTCCATTATCCCAAATATTCCAACTATAGGTAGAGATATAACAATAATGAATGGGTTTTTTTTCCCCAAAAAATTGGGATGACATAGGTGGCAAGACAACCTATGGGGCAATAGCACAAGTGATGACCCTTGTTTAGTGATGTGAAAATTCCAATTAGACAATGAATTTGAAATATTAAATTGGGTTTTCAAATTTTTTTAACATGTGATTATAACTAGTTACAACCAATTTTGGTGGGTGCATATGTACTAACTACTTGGAGTTTGTCATTCAATTAATTATATCAATCTTTTATCAATATTCCTCATTGGACACTTAGGGGAATTGAACCCAACCCTCATAGACATTGCTCTTTGCAAACACATTAACATGCATGTAAATAATAATAATCTAATAACTTTTGGCACTCACCTAGTTGACAAGTCCTAACCCCACTCGTTAGGCAAAATACAAATGCCACGAAGTTTAAACAAATTCATAATTGTAGTATTTAGCTTGCTACTTTGAAGTTTTAACGTGCTACCTAAAACATAGAAAGTTTGAAAAACACAACAACCATCAAATGTATTTTGCAAAAACTAATCACCATATTTAATTAAACATTGTCATGCATGCATTATAAGCATATACTTTCCTAGCCATCTTCCAAGAAAAAATAACTTCATTATAAAGGAAATATTTTTAACGTTAATGTTTTTTTAACAAATAAATTTTTTTGTAAAATCTTAGAAACATGGTTAGACAAGGCCGGGTTTGGGGGATTCATAGGTTGTAATGCCACAAACAACATTAGATAAATTACATTATGCCCCAATGAGGGTGAAATGTATTTTTTTCAACACAATCGACAAGAAACCAATTTCATGTCCAATTGTTCTTTACATGTCTCCTTCCCTTCTCATATCTTGCTCAAAAGGGTTTCTTTGTCCTTTCCCTTTTTTGAACTTTTCTTTGTGTTTTCCTTTCTTATACATTAATAACAACAAGATCATTGTCTTGACCTTAACCCTTTTTTGTTTTGCTTTTGTTTCTTATGTAAGTTGCAAGTGGAAAAGGTGTAGGAGGAGCTAGGAGCTTTTGTTTTCAATAACAAAAAAAAAAAGATTATGATAGTGATGAAAATGCCTCCTTTTATTTTTATTATATATATATATAACAACTCGCACCTTCAATGTGTTTTCTTTTGTTTTTTGGCTTCATCACAAAACAATGACAACATTGACAAGAGGAGTGTGACGCATAGCCACATCCCCTCCTCTATATTTGTTTCATTCTTTTGGTGTTGATTTAACATTGACTCTTCCTCTCATTGTGTTACATCAACAACATGTAGTGTTCATCCTTTGACTATGGTTATCCTTATCATAATGAAACATAAGTCACATAATGTTAGATTGTTCACCCACCTAGAAGGAACATGAGCTGATTTTTACCCTACTATTATATATATATTTCATTTTTCTACCTATAACATTAACAAAAAAATGTGATTCAACTAATCCCTAATGTGTGTGGAAATGCATCCACCAAGATTACTTGAAAGCATGCCATGATGCCATGATACCCCATTTGACAAGGAGACCTTGAAGGATTGTACATGAAGATTTTAAGAGAATTGAAGATAAGCAATTATAATGAGAAGGGTTCATAATGGGTGACATTATAGTGCAATGAAAGTTTATAAAATTTGAAAGCCCCAAATGCACATGTAAATTGAAATGGTTTCAAAATGCAACAAAATTTCCTTAATGGCACACTAGTAGCCTTTAACCCCGTTTCTTAGCCCTACATCACAAATTTACTAAGCTTCATAGGTTCATCCAAATTTTGTGCGAAATTCAATTTTCATAGTTTTGTAAAAAAATTACGTGAATTTCGTGTTACGATTAATTTGAACAATATTTGTATGTATTCAATGTTTTAAATATTCAAACAAATGAGACATTGTTTTTGAATGACATATGTGAATGTGAATTTGCATAATTCTATGTAAAATTACACCACAATAATATAGTTAAAATGTAAATCATGTGTATTTCACATCAAGATATCATAAGTATAAAAGACACATCATTCATATAAAATATATATAATTATAATTTTTGTGCCATTTTTTACATTTTGAAACCCATAGATTTTTCATGGACATATTTTTAAATAATTTTTGCATGATTTTATTGAAATTTTGTGATATTGAAAGTTTGTGATGTACCCCACCATTTAATGACATCCTTTTGGATGGACTATTCATTGGTGCAACTTCCACATATTCCATGCCTATGACCACATTCACCAAGATGCAATCCCTTAATGCAAAACTAACCAAGGGGAAGATAATGATAATGAACTTTAAGAACATGGCAACCATGGCAAACCAATTTTCCTTCACATTTGATTTCCATGATGCCTTCTCAATAGGCAAAATGGAGATTAATTGTGAAAGGAAGAACAAAGTATAAATTAACAATTTGAAAATGGTTAGAAACTTAAAAGTGATTTTAAAGGAAGAGTTTGTAACAAGGTTAAGAATATCTAGAGTTATAACAAGTAATTTAATGTGAAAACATTGGCCTTGTGTAATCTAACCCTTTTTTAGATTGTTTTCATTTCTTTTTAGGTCCACAAATGTTAAACTTTAGACATTAAGCCCTAATTTTTAGACTTGAACCCTAAATATAGACCTTAAATGTTTAATTTCAAACCCTAAATCTTAACATTCAAATGTTGAACCCAAAGTCTAAACCTTGAGTTTCAAACTAAAAATTGTCAAATTCATATCTTTAAAACCTTCAATCTAAAACCTTGAAATTCAAACCCTAAAACCTTTACTTTAATTTCATAGCCTAAACCCCAACTTCAAACCTTGAACAAAATAATTTAAAAATAAACCCTAAAATTTCAAATCTTAAACCCCAAAAGTTAAACCTATAAGTTAAAACTTTAAAATACCAAACACAAACCTTCAAATTTCAAGACCTAAACTTCAAATTTTAAATCTTTAAAACAAAAACCTAAAATGTTGAGTCTTAAACCCCAAAAGCTAAAGCTAAACTTAAATTGTATAAAAACCTCACAAATCCCTAAATTAAGTTATAAAACCAAAAACTACTTTTTAAAAACCCATAGCCTATAGCCCCCATTAGTTCATAGCCAAAACACCATATAGCCATACAACCATATAACCTAATATAATCCAATAATCTATATGACCATAACCCTTTAATCCCTAATCTATAACCCCCATAACCACCTTAACTTTTTTTTCAACTCAAATATAACACCTATAATGTAGATTATAGGTGGGTAGCCCATGGGATAAAAACAATTTGTTAAAAGGAAGTTAATGTTGGGTTTTGAAAATTAGATCCTTTATCACAAGATTTGTTGACAATAGCCAAAAGAAGATGAAGCACCAAATGAGAGGTGAAAGTCAAGCTCAACATGGCATGACTTTAAATAAAACTCTAATATGTGCATATTAAAAATCTAGGTGATCAATAAACCCATTGTGCAACTAACTTTCATGAAGGTTGGTGTCAATAACACCTTTCATTTTCCAAGTGTTTCTAATCATTTGGGCAACATTTATTTCTACTACCTTGATATATTCCAAAATTTTGAAAGTGAAAATTTGGAATTAAATTAGATTTTGCCACAACTTAATGACAAGGTTTAAGTCGTGCAGTTCTTTCAATTCAACTATTGCATCAAGTTCTTCATGGTGAATTTAAAATGGTTGGATTACAAATCCAAGTGTTTGGAGAAAGATATTTCAATGTTTTCTTGAAGTTTATAATATTAATGATAAACTAACACAAGAGCATCCATCATAATTTGTGTAAGGAATGTTGCTTCCAATTCATCCACAAAGGCCAAAAACACAATATAACATGATTGTTTCATAAAAAAAATCATGTAAAAAACCACATGTATATTCACCCAAAACATCACATCAATGTTCATATATTAAACATAACCCATATGCATTGCACTAAATATTCAAAAGACAAATGGTTTCTCCTTGTGGCTTGATTCATGATTCATTTCATCACAATGTCTTCATGTTTGATTTCCATTAATGAAGTGAAGTTATGGAACGCAAGGGAATTGAAAGATTATAAATGGGTTTCAATCAGTGTTGGGTAGTTGTCATTTTTTTGGTGAAATCCTTTAAGGTTTTTAGTTCGATTTTCATAATGAGGACCATATGTTTTTAAAGAACATGATAACCTTTATAATAACCTACTTGTTGGTTTTCTCCCAAATGAGAATTGGTTTTTTGAAAACCTTAAAGGGTATCACCTGGAGGCTAAAGGTGGTAAGCTTCCAGGGTATTAAAAAAAACATCAATTTTCAATTATTAGGGTGTTTAGTTAGGTTTATGTTTTAGTTTTTATTCTACGTTTTGGGCGGTGAAGCTTCTCAACAACTTTTTCAACACCTCCTTTCGTAAAAGCTTCACAAATAAACTTTTTACTCTTTTACAAAAGGGGGCCAACTTGGCCCCACCTCTGACGCGCTCCCAAGTCACGGGGTGAAACCCACTTGAGGATTTCACAAAGTCAAGTTGCGGAAAGTTGAGACTTGGAGGCACGCTCCCGGCTTCCAATTCTAGAAAGGGGTAGAGGGTCGAGTTGGGAGCCCAGGGATTAAACTAGGAAGATGATTTAGTAGATCAAGCTTGAATCTGCATCAAAACAAACCACAAAGTGGTTAGTTCACATTCCGGGACACCCTTGGGTGTTGGGACAAGCCATGGGCACTTTGGACCACGAGACACACCACGGCCCGGACTCGGGGGAAGCCACCACCTTCCCCCATATAGTATTCTCTGCGCCACGTTTCGGGGACTACATCCTAATGGCTCTTTTTCCCGGGACTCCCAAGTTGGAGTCCCGAAATTGTCTCGAAAGTGTCCCAAGTGGAGTCCCGGGACTTTGGGAGCTCATAACTCCCGATTGCAAAGTCTGATCACAACGAGGTCTAAACCAAACTTGTAGCCCTCGTCGTCATCTTTCCAACGACGTATCGCACTCTCAATTCGGAGGTCGGGAAGAGGTCGATTCCTGACTTTTAATGGTCGGGAGTCAAACTGCCAATTTGACTCCCGGCCCTTCTTTTCCCCATAACTTGGGCGACAGATGTCCAAATGGCCAATGCGAGGCCATTTTCGATATTTACGCTCCAAGACCTTTCCAATGACACCAAGAACACCCCAATGCGAGGTGTTTTGGGCCTTGCTGTCGAACTCTGAACATTCGGGAGTCCCGGGGGACTCCAAATCCTCACTTTTTCCAAGTGTTGGCTTCACCCCCACACTTGGCCAAAGTAGGGTTGCGACAACCTCCATGCCTCCTCCATGCTTCTTCATTGTTCCTTATGCTTCATTATTCTTCCTACTTTGTTGTTGCTTGTGGTTCGATGCTCCTCTTATTTCATTGTTATTCATGCTTTGTTGTTGCTTATGTTTCGCCTTTCATTGTGCTTCGTTGCTCCTCTTGCTTGACTATAAGGTAGTGCTTCATTGTTCCTCCTCTTATGTTTCACTGTTGTGCAATGTTTCACCACTCCTTTGTGTTTCACTACTCCCTTGCCCACTTAAATACCTTTCTACCTTTTGTTGTTTTGTTGTTTCTTATTGTTTCGTTGCTCCCTTGCCCAAATTGGTAATTCCCCCCTTCCTTTTTTGTAATGTGTTGGAGATTTGGAATTATTTGGGAGGTAGTTTACAAGCATCCAAGCTAACAATAAGTTTTTTTTTTTTTTTTGGTTTTCTTTCCTTGATGTTTTTTTAGATTTTTTTTCTCATTATTTTACTTGATTGTGATTGAATTTTTTTTTTTAACTGTTATTTTGTAGGGATTTTTGGAAAGAACATTAGATTTTTTATTTTGTTTTTTCCATGGTTATAAGCAAGCTTTCTTATAATTTCTTGTAAATGTTTGAGTGTAAATGGTTTTGGATCTTTGTAAATGTTTAAATGATTTTTAGACCAACAACTAAATTGAAAAAAACACTACAACATTTAAACCATTTTATAATTCACAAAATTTATTGTTTCGTCTTTTCCATTATAATCATATCAATTTGAAAATCTTCAAGGACTAATGAAACAACAATAGAAAATGAATAGTATTATATTTTCCCCAATCAAGTTTTTATGGAAGATGTATCTTTGACTGAAACTATGCAAGAAAATAAAAGTCTGCAAACATAGTCTAGTACCATTCATAGTGTAGAAGACAAAACTAAAACAAATTTATTGAAATTGCATGTGTAAAGAAAAAAATGGAGAGGGCATGATAGGAATGCATTGTGTTGGTCATTTTACTTTATAAATGATAATAACATTGTTGATGGAATCAAACTTTAGATCATGAAGTGCATGATATGTCATGTAAATTTTGTCACTCTAAAAACATTTGTAAATCTAAAAACAAAAGAAAGGAGAAGAATTATAACATTTAAAAAGGGAATGGATTAGCAACTTTGAAAAAACATGGGGATGTAGATCATGCTATACTTGCAAAAACATTTGAAGAAGAAGTGAACTTTCCATTAAGAAATGTACTAACAATACAACTTGCAAAAAATAGGCCAAAATTTTTTAACTCTATAATATCATAGTTTTTTGGTGCAAAAGGTCCTTTTAAAAAGGATGTTGTGCAACAAAATTAATTTGTACAATACCTTGCCCTTTTGGTTGTCAAAAAAATCTCCCTATTCAATTTGTTGAGACCACTTGGTTGAAGCGTCTTGTAATGCATTTATGTCCAAGAGTTGTGTTGAACCATCAAGAAAAATGTTTTCACAAGAGATTTTGGTTGATTTGGTGGAAAAGATGAAAGAAAAATATGTCTTGCTTAAATTGAAACAATGTTATTCTACAACAATTAGTTTTGACTTGTGGATGTCAAAGGATAACATAAAAAAAAACTTTGTAAAAAGTTGAAACATATTTTTATTAAGTCAACCTAGTTTGATTTACAAAAGTGCATAACTTGACCAAAGAAATTTGGAAAAGGAAAACAAGAATAAAATAAAGCTTGTATTGATTCTAAAATTCCTCCAAGAAAGCTAAACACCCCTATCAAAATAAATTATTTTAAAAATTAATTCTGTTTAAACTATATTAATTAAAGATTTGGTTTGCAAATTTGCAACTTGTTTATATATATATAATACTAACAATTTGTTAAATAGTGTATAGGTTTGCAAGCAAAATAATTTTGTTTCAAGAGGCCTAATTATTTCAAAAGGCCATAATATTATGTTATAATTCCCAAACTGTTATTCATGTTTTAGCCGAGTTCCCCTTATTATCACTTAGCATATTTGTCAAACAATTGTTGATTACATGTTTCCAATTATTATTGCTCGTGTTTAATTTAAACTAGTCCAAAGATCATTGGTTACTTAGTGATGCCTTAAACAATGCCATCATAATAAGTTCCAAGTTAAAGGAAGATGTTGAAATTGTATAGAATTTAGACTAGTTTATGGAGAATGATTTTGTACTTACTTTGGAGTTGTTTTTTTTTTCTTTTAACATTATGAAATAAGTTTGTGGTGTGCTTGATTTTTTTTTTTCATTTCTAAAAAAATATGAAAAAAAAAACTCATAACATGCTTTTGTTGAAGTTAGATCCACGATTTAAAAGTCGACGTAACTTGATATCTTCATTTATTGGTCATGAGCAAGGCTCCCAAGCTCCTTGATAGATTCAAATGTGAGTCTGAAGTGAAAACAATGGAAGAATAAGGAGTTGGGGCACGTTCTTTGGCTTGCAACACTTTGGGGGTAGAAGGGCATGCTGGAGTTTCGGGATGGGATTAGGAAGAATGACAAACACTTAATCACTCACCTAGACTTGCACAAAACTAAACAATGAATTGTTTAGTGACGCGTTCCCAAGCTCTTTGATAGACTCAAATGTTAGTCTAAAGTGAAAACAACGAAAGAGTAAAGAGTTGGGGACACACTCTCTGGTTTGCAACACTTTGGGGGTAGAAGGGCGTGTTGGAGCTTTGGGATGGGACTAAGAAGAATGAAAAGCACTTAACCACTCACACGAACCTGCACAAAACTAAACAAGTTGGTTAGTGCATAATTTGAGCACTTTTGGTACTAGGACGAACCACAGGCAAACTCGGACTCACAAGACTCACCATGGCCCGGATTCAGGGGAAGCCACCACCTTCCCCCTTATAGTATACTTTGTGCCTCTCCACAAGGCCCATATCCAAATGACATTTTGGGAGTCCCAAAATTCCCACAACTGAGACTCCTACAACTCTTGGGCCTCATAGCTTTGTGTTCAAACCTCCGATGGAAATGAAGTATGAAGCAAATTTGTAGCCCTTGTCGAAAGCTTTTCAATGGTATGTTACACGCCACTTGTACGCGACGAAATCGGGGCAATTCTCAACTTTTAATGGTCAGGAGTCAAATTGCCAATTTGATTCTTGACCTTTCTTTTGGCCCTAACTTGTGTTTCAGATGTCCAAATGGGTTATGCGAGCCCATTTTAAACATCGAAGTTCCAAGGCCTTTTCAATGGTATAAATAACTTATTAATTCATTGGGTTTTGACCCTCACAATTACTTTTTGAAAATTTGAAAGTCCAACAAGATTCCAACTCCCAAGGTGGAAGCCTTTTTGGAGTGTGAGGGTTCATTCCTTCACACTTTCCTTCACTCCCGGGCTGCAACCTTGCAAGCCCTTGCTTTGGTTGTGAGCCCAAGGTTCAGGTTACAACACTTTTATTGTAGAAGAATATGATCGAAAGTTTTTGTAGCCTATGTTTTTGAAGTGTTATCATCATTTACATCTTGTGGTAAATTATGATGTTGAATTTAAAGAACACACATCTTATGAAGATATCAACATGTATATTTTTGAGATGACTACCAACACAAATGAACCAATGACAAAATTGGTTAATAGAGAGTTCCTAATTTTTAGGAGATTTCAAGTGGATCCTAAGGAGATTAAATGTTGTTTATAATGGTGGCAAAAACATGAGTCTACATGAGTCTACATTCCCCATTGTTGGGTTTTTTGCTTGACAAATATTAGGAATTGTTGGATCACAAATATAGACAAAAATGAATTTTCTTTAATTGGCACATTCATTAACCTTAGAAGATGTTTACAATCATAAAACTTGGAAAAATCAATTTTTTATAGTAAAAATTGGCCTAATGATGCCAAAGTTGGTTGTAAATCTCCTACTAATTTAGTAAAATTTATTGAGATGGATGAACAATAAGAATAATAGTTACAAAAATTTGAAGGTGAATTTGAATGAAATGAAATTAAAAATATATTTACAATTTTTTTACATTTGTTTCATGTTTTGCAAGTAGTTAATCAATTTTTTTAAAAATAAAATAAATTTTTAACATTACATTAAATAATTAAAAATATTGGATTTTTAAAATTTGAAAACTGGCTTGTGAAAACCATTGCTGAAAACTAGGGTTAATAATTTTTATGAGAATGGGAAGGGTTGAAAACTGGTGAAATTTTTTTTTCCCAAAAACTTTGAAACCATTAAAGCTTATCAATTTTTATTTTTTTTATAATAATGAGAACCTTATAGGTTCTTTAAAATGGTTGTCATACTTGAAATAGATGATTTTCACAAAAAAATGAAAACCTCTTAACATTGGTTTAAACACACGACATAAACATCCCTTTAATAGATTTTCATCGTACAACAATGAAGTTACACATAAAAGCATCAATCATGTTTGACTAAATATGATAAGGTAATGTGTAATATTTCCAATAATGGAAGTACATCACACATTTAGGGATGTTTCCACATCCACCATGTGGTTCAAGTTAATAGCATTTTTAATTGTTATTGGTGTGTCAACAACAGTTTTGATTAATAGTATGCAATATTCTTCCATCACCCATTATGTTGGAACAAGCATATTGATCCACCCAATGGGCACATTTAAAAAAATTTAATCCCATTTGTCTCCATAAATTCCATTAGCTTTTGAAATTCAAGGTGGTGTTTACCTAGGCTTATGGGCAAAATGCACATACTTGATTGCTAAACTATACCTTCTAACCTTGAAATAAGGGATAAAGGATTCAAAGTTTACACTTCGCACCACCAAATTCATGTAATGTGCCATGCATTACAATGTGTAGTGCATATAACTTGTAGATTAATTTTGCACTATCACACCAAAACAAATGTTTTTGGAAACAACCACCCCATCAACTCCAAATGAAACTAATTTGATGGTCATGCCTTTCTTGCTCAATACATTCCTTGTGATCAACTACTCCACGATCAATTTAATCATATTCTACACACATGCACCATTGAAACAATGTGTTCCCAAAATCATAATAATGTACCTTCTTTTAATCATGGATAACATGGACATGCACATTACCCCAAGATTGGGTCTAGGCTTTTGATGCCATTACAACTTAAATGATTATACATGAAACATTTCATAACCTTTTTATGAACATTAAGAACATCTCCAATGATGCTTAACATTTGACCTTGCAATAATAATTTTCACATCCAAGTTTTAAATATTTGTTTTTTTCCAACCCCACCCATAAAACTAAAATTGGGATTGAAAACACGTGGGATATTATTAATAGCAACCCACTTGGACCAATTAAACCAGCTAGCAAATTATAAACAATGAAAAATCATTAAATACAATATGATTGTTTTTATTATATTCTTATAGGACCTTTGAAGATGTGCATATTTCTAGGGTCATACTAGTCTTCTAGTGGATCTACTATATATGATTTTTGCATCTCATTCAATATTTCTAGTACATGGCCACATATTTATCATTGGAGGAAATGTTCTAAAATGATTTGCTATAAATGCTTAGCCATTGACCACTTTGATGTGTCATTCCAATGTTTTTTTGAATTTTTTTTGCATTAAGTTGTTTGTATTGGTGCCTTAGATGTTCAAAATTAGTCATTGGCCTTCTTTCCTTTAGCAAATGTAAAACATATGAAAATTGTACAAGTTTTTTCTTATCATCATTATTGTATTCCCTCGTGTCATTTGATGCACATTTTTTTGCTATAAAATAATTTCATTTTTAACGTGTTAGGTTTAATAGAAAAACAAAAGTTGTTTGCTTGAACACCTTTTGTTGCAACTTTTGCCTTCATCTTAACATCATGTTTGAAAAGTTTGTCAAGTTTATAAACAATCAATTTATCCTTAGGTTGAATTATTGGAACACTCCTTACATTTCAAAACATGAATCAAACCATCATTTCAAGTAATAGATTCAACTTGTGTGTATTTTATCACCTTTGAAACCTACAATGTACGAGTCATATTGGGCATGTTTTTTGCTTTTTTACTTTTAAGGTTGGATTTTGCAAATGGATATATAAGAACAATCATATTGTTAAAGAATGTACTGTAATTTGATTGAAAAGATATTTCATTCAACTCAAGGTTGGGATCATTAAGTCTTGAACCACATTTAAGATTTGATCCGATACATTGACAGACTTTTGCAATGGCACTTTGTTATTGAAAAAATATTTGTAGTGAATTTAGTTAGTAAGTGTTAAGGACATGAAGATCCACAATAACCAAGGCTTAAGGAAAAGTTTAAATCTAACTTTCAAACAAGGAACAATACAAGATTATGCGATTAAAAAAAAGAACATAAGAATTAAGAGTAAGAACACGAGACGTGCAAGACAAATGTGAAAACAAATATTTATTATGCTAACATATGCAAACATGAATATGAAAAAAAATGACAAGGCTATGGACTAGGATATGTAAGATCGTGCCTAAGATTAATGTTGAACAAACTAAAGGAAATGAAGGGTCCTACTTAAATTTATACATGTTTGAAGATTTAGCTCAAGGAAGATTCCAAAAAAGTTTATATGTGTACATCGAGTAAATAAGCTTCTTGATAACCTTCCTAATTGAAAATCAACTATGAGTTAGCTCAACTTAATTAGGATTTAACTAGGAGTCAATTAATAATTAACTAAAGTTAATTAAAAGTTAATTAAGAGTTCACTAAAAATTAACTATGACTTAACTAAAAGTTAATTAAAAACTTATTTTGAGTTAATTAGGACTTAATTGGGACTTAACTCGAAGTTGGGTAAGAGTTAATTGGGAGTTAACTAGGATTTAACTATAATGAACTAAAACATTTAACTAGGAGTTAACTAATAATGAATTGAAATTAAACTAAAAATTAAGTATATGGACAAACATTCAAATGAATGAACTCCATGGTATTGGCAATCATGACAATAAGTACCTTCAATGGAAGCATTACATGGTCATTGGTGCTAATTGATAAAAATTCTAAACAATTACAAGTATGCTTTAAAAGAAGGGGTGTTGACAATTGTCACAAACAACATCATTAATAGTGGATGCACATGTAGTTAATGATCGATAATATATAGCAAAGCTTGACATCAACAAGAAAGGGATGTGTTCACACCAAAGTTTGATGGAAGTAAGAAATTGACACACAATTGTTCAAAAATAAAATGCCATAAAAGCTTGACATCAACAAGCTGATAACACCACATGCCCAATTAATAGTGATTGAATGAACACAACAATTGCAATTGCAAGGATGTAAAGCAAAAAACATAGTAAAACAAATTGCAAGCATAACAAACAATAAACCAAATCACATGCACAAAAACACAAACCAAATTGCAAGTTCAATGGAAAGTTGAAAAAACTTAAAACCCTTATGCATACCTAACAACATTAAAATTCAACACTTACTAAGAATCAAAGATGCCAACGTCAATTTGCAACAATGCAAATTACAACTTGCATTGTTGGAATGATCTTGTATGCAACAATTAAAGGCCCAACTTGTTGCATTCATTGTAAAGAACACTTGCAACTAAAAAAATTGTCAAATTGTTCATAAAGTGTGGTAGATATAGCCAATAATGTGATGGAATATGAAAAAAAGTTTAGGTGAATTGTTCATAGAAAGTGAAGATGGAGTTTGTGATGTGAAGGAACAAGAGGTTGCATATACTTGAATTTTTTTTTACACTAGTTGCTATGTATTGAAAACAACATTTTGGCTTCAAGAAGGTAATCAAAAGGCAACACGATGAAAGGATATGAATATTGCGGGCTATGCACTTTCCTATGATGTAACCAATACTGCCAATATTGGCTATCTTTAGTGATGAATGAATGGTAAGGGAAGTGGCAATTGTGGCCATTGGGTGGCTTTGGATGAATTTTTGACCCAAGGTTTTTTTTGTTGGTTTGCCAAAACAAACTAAGATTTGTTGGGGAAAAAAAAACTGATCATGGTATGAATTTCTGAAAAAAATTTCAATAAAATTTCTGTAAATTGCAGATACATGTATATTGAAGTCCTCAATGGTGTCCCAAAATAGGTCCCAAACGAGGTCTGAAATGAGATTTGTAGAGAACTTCACTTATAATATCTATTATAAGTGAAGTGTTGAATGAGATGCCGACTTTATAAGCGAAGAGAAAAATTCTGGATGAAAAGGAAAATGGACGAACGGTTGACATTAGATGACGAAC
>Ga0116228_10001132_pt1 | contig 21824 bp, 12 predicted proteins | sample S1TSphfallax_2_FD_89694 | JGI IMG/M metagenome (GOLD analysis project Ga0116228, IMG submission 89694) | Host-associated microbial communities from peat moss isolated from Minnesota, USA - S1T2_Fc - Sphagnum fallax MG | ecosystem: Host-associated > Plants > Peat moss > Unclassified | place...
TCCTCGCCGATATGCAGCGCGTTGAAGGCGGCGCGGTTGGAGGGGGAGTAGGGACTGAAACGCGTGACGTCGTTGAAGAATTGCGCGTGAACCGGGCTGATGGCGACGGCATCCGCGCCATGCGCCGCGGCGGCGCGGGCGAAGCCGGCGAGTGCGGTGAAATCGCCAATGCCGCCATCGCCGTTGCGGCGCAGCGCGTAGAGTTGTACGGCGAGGCCCCAGATTTTTTGGCCTTTCGCTGCATCTTCCAGGGTGAAGGCGCGGGGCGGCGCGACGGCAAGTACGCATTCCGACCCGTTGATTTCCAGCTTGTGGTAGCCGGCCTGCGTGATTTGCGGCAGGTCGACCATGCCGCTGGTTTCCGCCGCCTCGCCTTCGATGGTTTCACCATTTTCCAGCGTTATTTTGAAACGGCCAGATGCAGCCTGGATGCGGATGGGGCGGTATACCTCGGCGGTGACAAGTTTCTGGGCCGCGCCCGCCATCTCGCGGGCGAGGGCTGCGTGGCTTTCGGCGATTTCGGATTCCGTTCCGGCCGAAAAACCGATGGCGCCCAGAACCGCGCGCAAAGACTCATCGGAAACCCTCTGGTTTTGGCCGTTCACATCCCGCCAGTCAATTTCTATGCCGGCGGCGGTGGCAAGGTCGTGCAGCGCCCGGCTCATGGCTGGATCCAGGCGGTGGCGGAATGGGCGGGGATGGTTTCACCGGGAAAAAGCGATTCCGATGTACAGAAGATTTCCTCGCCCGCGCAGAGCGGACAGGTGAGGCTGGTTGCGCCGAAATTGGCGGCGAGGGTGAGGATGCTGCCATTGCCGAGGCGCCATTGCGCGAAAATGCCGGCTTTTCCTAAGGCTTCGGCCTTCAGGCTGTGCGTACCCGGCAAATGCGGGGTGATTTTTTCCCGGCGCAGCGCGAGCAAGTTGCGGTGAAACTCATCCCCGGATTCCGGCCAATCTGGGATCGAGGCTTCAAAACTTTCACGTGCGTTCGGGTCTGGGATTTGCTCGCGTGTTTCGGCGTTTGAAAATGCGGCGAAATGGGCGAATTCCTTGCGGCGGCCATTGCGCACCGCATCGGCCAGCTCGTCGTGATGATCGGTGAAGAACAGGAATGGATTTTTGCTGAAAAATTCCTCGCCCATGAAGAGCATGGGGATCTGCGGTGAGAGAAGGAGCAGCATGGTCGCGGCGCGCAGGGCCTGCGGGGTGGCGAGGACGGTGAGGCGCTCGCCCATGGCGCGGTTGCCGATCTGGTCGTGGTTCTGCAGGCAGATGACGAAGGCGGTGGGCGGCAGATAGGCGCTTGGCGTGCCGCGCGGTGCGCCATCCGCATGGGCGGATGGCTCGCCCTGATAGGCGAAACCCTCCGCCATGCAGCGCGCCAACAGCTCAGCAGGGTTCTGAAAATCGCCGTAATAGCCTTCGCTTTCGCCGGTGAGCAGAACATGCAGGCAGTGGTGCCAGTCATCCGTCCATTGCGCATCGTATTTTTTTTCACCGGCCGCCCCGCGAAGAAGCGCTGCTTCGTTCTTCTCGTTTTCCAATATCAGATGAATGTGGCGGTCAGAAAACCTTTCCCGAATTTCCGCCGCCATCTCGGCTAGAAATGTATCATCCGGGATGGCATGAACGGCATCGAAGCGCAGACCATCAAAACGGTAATCCTTGAGCCAGTAAAGCGCATTTTCGATGAAGAACCGGCGCACCTGCGGCCGGCGGAAGTCGATCGCGCCGCCCCAGGGCGTGTGGATGTCTTCGCGGAAAAATCCCGCCGCGTAGGCGTTTAGATAATTCCCGTCGGGGCCGAAATGATTATACACAACATCCAGAAACACCTGAAGGCCCAGCCCATGCGCGGTATCTATCATCGCCTTCAACTCATCCGGCGAGCCATAAGCGGCATCCGGCGCGTAGGGCAGCACCCCGTCATAGCCCCAGTTCCGGTAGCCGGGAAAATCGGCAATCGGCATCAGTTCCACCGCCGTCACGCCAAGTTCGGCTAGTCGCGGCAACTGCGCAGTAATGCCGTCAAACCCGTCAAACGCGCCAGTATGCAGCTCATAAATCACCGACTCATGCCAAGGCCGCCCCTTCCAATCTGGGTTTTTCCAGGTAAAATCGTGGTCAACCACAAGGCTGTCATCATGCACATCGCCGGCTTGCGCGCGAGAAGCCGGGTCCGGCACGGAAAGATCCGCGGCGATTTTGTATTTATAGCGCGCACCGGCGCGGCACGGGGCAAACGCTTCGAACACGGCGTCATCGCCGCGCGCCATCGGCAGCTCGCTGCCTTCCAGGACCAGAAATACAGTTTCGCAATCCGGCGCCCAGAGGCGGAATTGCGCCTGGCCGGGCGAGATGAATTTGGCGCCGAGATTTGCAGCGCTCATCGTTGCACGGCAACCGCAAGCAGCACCGTGCAATGCGCGCAAACCATTATTTTTCCATCCGTAGCAGGTTCGGCGGCAGCTTCCGGTTCGGCACTCACCAATTTCACCTCCCAAGACAACTCAGGGTTCGGATATAGGAATTTTCGGTCCTCATGCGAGGCGTTCAGCATTAATAAAGTCAAATCCACGCTGTTTCCGTTCAACGCGGCGCGGCGCAGGGAAAGCATATGCGCGGCCGGGTCTGCCCAGGCCTCCGGCGTCAAGGTTTTGCCGGCTTCATCAAACCAGGCGACATCCATGATTCCGGGCAGCACTTCCAGTGTGCCGTGCAGAAATTTCTCGCTACGCAGGCTGGGGTGTTTTTTGCGCAGTTTTATCAGTTTTTCAGTAAACCTACATAAGTCTTCGTCCTTGGCCTGCCAATCGAACCAGGAGACGGCATTATCCTGGCAATAGGCGTTGTTATTGCCTTGCTGCGTCCGGCCCATTTCATCGCCGCCAAGGAGCATGGGCGTGCCGTGGGAAAAGAGCAAAGTCGCCAGCAGGCCGCGTTTCACCCGGGCGCGGGTGGTGTTGATTTTTTGCTCCGCCGTCTCGCCTTCAATCCCCCAGTTATTTGAGAGGTTGGCGCCGTGGCCGTCCTTGCCGTCCTCGCCGTTGGCGGCATTATGGCGTTCGTTGTACGTCACCGTGTCGTGCAGGGTAAAGCCGTCATGCGCCGCAACAAAATTCACGCTGGCCCAGGTTTTGCGGCCGCGATGCTCGAAAATATCGCTGGACCCCATCAGCCGCGCTGCCAGGTCCGGCCGCTGGCCCAAATCGCCGCGCCAGAAGCGCCGCGCACCGTCCCTGAAACGGTCATTCCATTCGGCAAAGCCCGGCGGGTGGTTGCCAAGCTGGTAGCCGCCAGGGCCGATATCCCAGGGTTCGGAGATAAGTTTCTTCTCCGCCAGAACAGGGTCTTGCCGTATGGCGTCAAAAAAACCACTGCGCTGGCTGAAGCCGCCGGGCTCGCGGCCCAACGTGCTTCCGAGGTCGAACCGGAAACCGTCGATATGGTAATACTCGACCCAATGGCGCAGGCTATCCATCACCATCTGGAGCACGCGGGGGTGCGAGATATTGATGGTGTTGCCGGTGCCGGTATCGTTCACCAAATGCCGCGGCTGGCCGGCGACGGCGGTATAGTAAGTGGCGTTGTCAAAGCCGCGCCAGGAAAGCGTCGGCCCCATTTCACTGCCTTCGCAGGTGTGGTTGTAGACCACATCCAGAAACACTTCGATGCCGGCGGCGTGCAGCTTGCGGATGGCCATGCGCATTTCATTCACCGAACCACCCGAGGAGGCGAGATAGGAAGGTTCCGGCGCGAAGAAGCCAAGCGTGGAATAGCCCCAGTAATTGGTAAGGTTTTTGGCAACCAAAAAGCGGTCTTGCAGAAAAGCATGCACTGGCAGCAATTCGACGGCCGTAATGCCGAGTTTTACCAGGTGGTCGATGACATAGTCATTGCCCAGCCCGGCAAACCCCCCGCGCTCATGCTCCGGCACGGGTGCAAGACTCTTCGTCATCCCGCGCACATGGGTTTCGTAAATAATCGTGTCTTTCCAGGCATGGCCAGGAGCAGAGTCGTTACCCCAGTGAAAGGTGTTGTCCACCACCACGGCTTTGGGCATCGCAGCGGCGCTGTCGCGCCGGTCCAGCGATAAATCCGCGCGGGGGGAGCCGACGCGGTAGCCGAACAGCGCATCCGCCCAATGGACCTGGCCAAAAAGTTTCTTGGCATAGGGGTCAAGCAGCAGCTTGTGCGGGTTGAAGCGGTGGCCGGCTTCGGGTTCATAGGGGCCGTGGACGCGGTAGCCGTAGAGCAGGCCGGGCTTGGCGAGCGGCAGGTAGCCGTGGAACACTTCGTCCGTATATTCCGGCAATTCCAGCCTGGCGGTTTCGCGCCGGCCGGCGGGGTCGAACAGGCATAGCTCCACACGCTCGGCATGGGCGGAGAAAACCGCGAAATTGACGCCAAGACCGTCCCAGGTGGCGCCTAGCTTGTTGGGTTTGCCGGCGGAAAGCTTCGTCGGCAAGGGCGGCAATTACGTCTCCTGATGCAGAATGATCGTGGCGAGCGGTGGGAGTGTAAGTTCAACCGAATGGCTCTGTCCATGGGCGGAATGCTGTTCGGATTTTTGCTCTCCCCCATTGCCCACGCCGCTGCCACCGAAACCTGCGAGGTCTGAATTAAACACCTCCCGCCAAGTCCCACCGGGGACGCCGATACGATAGTTGTAGCGGGGGACGGGGGTGAAATTGCAGACGACCAGCACCGGGGCGGCGCCCTCATGGCCGTAGCGCAGATAGGCAAAAATACTTTGGTCGCGATCATCGCCGATGACCCATTGGAAGCCGCCGGGGTCGAAATCCCGCTGGTAGAGGGCAGGTTCGGATTTGTAGACTTTATTTAGTTCGCGCAACGCACCCTGCACGCCGCGGTTGGATTCATTTTGCAGCAGGTCCCAGGAAAGTTCCGCGTCGTGGTTCCATTCTTTCGGCTGGCCGAATTCGCAGCCCATGAAGAGGAGCTTTTTGCCGGGGTGCGTCCACATGAAGCCGAGATAGGCGCGCAGATTGGCGAATTTTTGCCAGTCATCGCCCTTCATGCGGGTGAACAGGGAGCCTTTGCCGTGCACCACCTCATCATGCGAGATGGGCAGAACGAAACGTTCCGAGAAGGCGTAGATGAGACCGAAGGTGAGCTTATCGTGGTGGTAGCGGCGGTTGACGGATTCTTCGGCCATATAGTCCAGCGTGTCATGCATCCAGCCCATGTTCCATTTATGGGTGAAGCCGAGGCCGCCATCATCCGCGCGGCGGGTCACACCTGGCCAGGCGGTTGATTCCTCAGCGATCAGCAATGCGCCGGGGCAGCGTTCCTCGATGATTTTGCTCAGTTCCTGTAAAAAACTTATGGATTCGAGGTTCTCGCGGCCGCCGTACTTGTTGGGCACCCATTCGCCGGCTTTGCGGGAATAGTCGCGGTACAGCATGGAGGCGACAGCATCTACCCGTAAGCCATCGACGCCAAAATGTTCGAGCCAGAAGAGCGCGCTGGCGATGAGAAATTCCCGGACCTCGAAACGCCCCAAGTTAAAGATCAAGGTATTCCAGTCCTGGTGGAAACCCTCGCGCGGGTCGGCGTGTTCGTAGAGAGGCGTCCCGTCGAACTGGGCGAGGCCGTGCGTGTCGGTTGGGAAATGGGCCGGCACCCAGTCCAGGATCAGGCCAAGACCAGCTTCGTGGCAGCGTTCGACGAACCGGGCAAAATCTTGCGGCGTTCCAAGCTCCGGCATGGGCGCAAACTGGCTAAGCGGCTGATAGCCCCAGGAGCCGCCGAAAGGGTGGCCCATGATGGGCAAAAGTTCGATGTGGGAAAAACCCAGATCTGCCGCGTAAGGGATGAGACGGTCCGCGAGCTCTTCCCAATTATACGATTTGCCGCCGTAATGGCGCATCCAGGACGGGGCGTGGACTTCGTAGATCGCCATCGGCGTGTCCAGGCCGGCATGTTTGGCACGGCGGGGCGGGGTTATGGGGGAGGCGACGATGGAACCGGTTTTCGGCGGAATTTCCACCTGGCGGGACACCGGGTCGGCTTTCAGTGGCAGCACGCCATGGGGACCCAAAATTTCGTATTTGTAAATTTCACCGGGGCCAATGCGCGGGATGAAAATTTCCCACACGCCGGCGCCTTGGCGCAGGCGCATCGGATGGCGGCGGCCATCCCAGACATTGAAATTGCCGACCACGGAGACGCGGCGCGCGTTGGGCGCCCAGACGGCGAAGCGAACGCCAGCGACACCATTGATGGTCAACACCTGTGCGCCGAGACAGGTGGCGAGATCCCGATGCTTGCCTTCGCCGAGGAGGAACAGGTCGAAATCCGAGAGCAGGAGCGAGAAGGCGTAGGGGTCTTCGGTGATTTGCTCCGTGCCGTGCCAATCGATGCTTAAAAGATAGGGCTGGGATTTTTCGATTGAGGCTTCGAAAAGGGTATTTTCGATGATGGGGTGCATTTCCGCGAGAAAATTCCCGTCAGGGAGTAAAAGTTTTGCGCTGGCCGCATTTGGCAGCACCGCGCGGACAACAAAACCGTGGGGCGTTTCATGCGGGCCGAGGACTGCGAAAGCGTCGCCATGCGTGCCGTTTGCGATGGATTCCAAAACCGGGTTTGGCGGCGTTCTGTCAAGCATCTGGCGTCTCCGGCAATAGATTTAACACGCGGGCGGCGATTTCGGCAAAGCCGCGCAGCGGGAAGGGCAGCCAGGCGGGGCGGTTGGCGGCCTCGTAGCAGATTTCATAGGCGGATTTTTCCAGCAGGAAGAGATCGAGCAGGGACGATTTCTGGTCCAACCAGCGTGGGGAGGCGGCAGTTTCCACGGCGTGATAGGCGGTGAGAAACGCCGCCGACATTTGTGGGACGAAACGAAGTTGCGGGGAGCCGGCGGCGGCGACCGCGTAGTGAAAGGAGCGAAGCAGGCCGGCGACATCCCGCAAGGGCGAGGATTTGGCGCGACGATAGTCCAGCGGCTTGGCCGGCTCGCCTTCAAAGTCGATGATATAGGCGTCGTTTTCCGCGACCAGCACCTGGCCGAGATGAAAATCACCATGGATGCGGGTTTGTAGAGAGCCGGCGCCGGATTGCGCGAGAGCCGTCACGATGTTGGACAGGGCCTCGGCATGTTGCAGCACGAAGGCCGCGTCCGGCGACGGGTCTTTTTGTTGGCGCAGCGTGTTGAATGCAGCGGAGAGTTGTGAACGCGCCGCATCCGCCCAGACTTGCACGTCCTGCGCCGTGGCCGGTTGCGGGTTGAATTCGTTCTCCCCGCTCGGTTTTGCGAGGACCTCGTGAAGCTGGGCCAGACGCGTGCCGATGGCGCGGGCGAAGGTCGCGTAATCATCGAGCGAGTCGCCGGATTCTGTCAGATATTTCAGCGTGTATTCCCAGGCATCGCCCTCATTGGCAACGAATTTTTGCACCACGATCATACTTTGCGGCGCCTCGCCATCCTGGCGTGAAATTTCGCCGAGCAGCGGCGGGGTGCTGGCATAGCCGTGCTCGGTAAGGTAGCGGAGCATTTCAACTTCCGGGTTGATGCCCTGCATGACCCGCCGAATGATTTTCATGATGACGGCATTGCCGAGAATGATGGAGCTGTTGGACTGCTCAGCGGAGATACGGCGGATGGTGAGGATTTCCGGCATGGTGACATGGGCAAGTGCGGCGGTGGAGGTGCAATGCACATCGCCGGTGCTGGCGTTACCCTGCAGCGCGGCCATCAGGCCAAGGGGCAGGATGTCGAGTGCGAACGCATCGGTGAGATACCCAAGCCGGCCTTCGTGTTCGACACGGGCAACGGCGAGTTGCTCAATAAGAGGAGACGCCTGTTCATCATCCCAGGCGAGGCCCAGCGGCAACTGGTAGCGCTCCGAGCGGCCGGCGAGGTGAACCTCGATTTCCGTAAGCAGAACGGCGCCGTTGTTCATCGCAAACTTTTGGACCCGCGCCAGATGGACGGATTCGATGCTCCGGTCCTTGGACGCAAACCAGCGGCGGTGCAGAAGGTAAGCGGGCAAAGCCTGGGTTTCGATTGCGCGTTTCGTCTTAGGGACCAGAACATCGTCAAGACTGCTCAGGGCCAAAATTTGTTGCGCCATGTTATCCACCGTTGATTCGCCAGATGCAGAATGGCTGGTCCGGATGCAGCGTCACACTCTGATTTTTCCCGTACCAAGTGAATTTGTATTCGCGCATCAAATCCTCGGCTTGCAGCGCGCCATCATCCGGCAGGCCGAACAGCCAGAGCGGGATCTCAATGCCCGCAACCTGCGTATTGAACGGGTCCAGGCTGATCGCCGCCAGAATCACATTGCCATCCGGCGCGGTTTTGGAGAAGTAGAGAACCTGGTCGTTAAAAGCATTGTGGAACTGGATCCCAAGATGCGTCTGCAGCGCTGCGTTGCCGCGGCGGATGCGGTTTAACTGGGTGATTTCCGGAACGATGTTGCCGGGCCTGTCATAATCCCAGGCTTTCAGCTGGTATTTTTCGGAATCGCGGTATTCCTCCTTGCCCGGCGCGAAGGGTGTGGCCTCGCACAGCTCGAACCCGTTATAAACACCCCACAGTCCGGAAAGTGTTGCGGCCAGAGCGGCGCGGATCACAAAACCGGCGCGGCCTGAATTGTGCAAAAATACCGGGTTGATATCCGGCGTGTTGACAAAAAAATGCGGGCGAAAGAAATCTTTTGGCGCCGTGTTATTAAGCTCGGTCAAATATGCCTCAAGCTCGGCCTTCGAATTTCGCCAGGTGAAATAGGTATAGGATTGCGAAAAACCGATTTTGGCAAGGCGATACATCAATTTTGGCCGGGTGAAGGCTTCGGCCAGAAACACGGTGTCCGGATGGCGGGCGCGTATATCGCCGATCAGCCATTCCCAGAAAGGCAGAGGCTTGGTGTGCGGGTTATCAACGCGGAACAGGCGCACGCCTTGGTCAGCCCAGAACTGTACAGCATCACGCAGCGCGATCCATAGGGATGGTTTTGCGCCATCAGTGTAGAAATCGACGTTGACGATGTCCTCGTATTTCTTTGGCGGATTTTCGGCATAGCGGAGCGAGCCATCGGGCCGCCAGTCGAACCATTCCGGATGCTGTTTCAGCCAGGGATGGTCGGGCGCGCATTGAATCGCGAAATCCAGCGCCAGCTCTACGCCATGCGAAGCGGCGGCGTCGCGCAGGGCATGGAAATCTGCGAGCGTGCCGAGTTCTGGGTGAATGGCGTCATGCCCGCCCTCGGCCGCGCCGATGGCGTAGGGGCTGCCGGGATCATCGGGTGCCGGTGTCAGCGTATTGTTGCGGCCTTTGCGGTTGGTGCGGCCGATCGGGTGGATCGGCGGGAAGTACAGAACATCAAACCCCATGCCGGCGATGCGGGGCAATTGGGTGATGACATCACGGAAGGTCCCGTGCCGGTCTTCTGCGCCGCTCTGGCTGCGGGGGAAAATTTCGTACCAATTGGCGAAGCGGGCGCCGAGCCGTTCGGCATCGACGATCACCTCGGGGGTTTGGACCCGGAATTTTTTCAAATCCGCGGCGCGCATCAGGGCGGCCGTATCCTCGCTTAGCAGCCGGGCCCGCTTGCCATCGTCATCGGCGGCGTCAAGCTGTTTCAGCAGCGCCTTTAGCGCCTTGCCCGTCTTGTTCAGCCCGGAATTCGCGGTCTCGCGGAGGATCAAAATACCTTCCTGCAGTTCAAGGTGGGTGGGAACCCCGGCGGCGTGTTTTTTAGTGAGCTCGTCAACGAAGGTTGCGAAACTATCCTTCCACGCGGCGATCGCGTAGACATACCGGCCGAGACGCGGCAGCGGAAACCTTCCGCGCCATTCATCATTGCCCAAGAATTCCATCGGCGTGGTGCGCCACACGTCTTCATCGACCGGGCGCCACAGAATTTCCGCCGCCAGCTTGTCGTGGCCGTCGGCGATCACATTTGCATCTACCACCAACACCTCGCCCACGACGCGGCGCACCGGAAACTGGCCGTCATCAATTTTGGGTGAGACGCCGTCGATGGCAATGCGCGGGGCGTCGCAATCAGGTTTCGAGGGGCTCCCTAAAGTAATCGGCTTGTCCAAAAGCACCTCGCATAACCGCACCCCGCCCGGCGGCAGGGTCATTGTGGAGGACGCCGTGATCTCCCCGCCCTCGCCGTCGATTTCCAGCAATCTGGACCCGGTGTTGCCGAGCCGGGAGAGGAAAGACGAGGCGGGAGCGGCGGCTGGCCGGGTTAAGGACGCATTGGCGGCGAGAACGAAGCCGGCCTGGCCATCATGGCGGACCAAAATAGCAATTTCCGCCCCGGCGGAGGATGCAAGCCGCGCGCTGGCTTGGCCTTGCAGTGCTGGATAGCGGGCGCGAAAACCGTTCAGGGCGGTAACTTCCTCGGTCAGGTCGAAAGTTTCACCCAGCTCAAACCCCAACGGCATCAGCCAGCCATGGCTGTAGGTTGCGGCCAGGCTTAGGGCGCGGCGGCGCGCCTGTTCCCCCGTCGGCCACGGCGCATCCAACGGCGCCGCCAGGGCAATGGAGGGGCCGAGTGGCGAAATGCGCGCCGCGTCATCATCCAGCCAAGGGGCGGAAAAATCCCACCAGCAGGAGGAGGAAAAGCCGTGATCAAATCCGGCGCCGGTGAGAGAGGCAATGGCGTCCGGCGCTGCCCCGGCCGCATAGGCGAAAAATCTTGCTCCCGCGTCGCGGGCGCGCGCCGACTCGATCAGGCGCGCCCAAACGGAAGCCGGCACGGCGGCTGCCGAAAGGCAAAAAAAGCCTTGCACGCCGTCTTCCTGCCAGGCGGCGATCCGCGAATCCCACCAATCCACCGCCTCGTCATTGGCGGCGAGATAGAAAAAGCGCGGCCCATCAGGGCCCGGCACAAACCAGCCCGGGTGCGCGTGCGGCAATTCGGAATCCGGCGCCACGTCGATGATATCCAGGTCGAGAATTACCCTCATATCCCCGGCCATCTCGCAAACCTGCCGGGCGCGGTGCGCGGCGTCCAGGCGCAGGCTAAGCGCATTAAACCCCATGGCACGGGCGCGGGTTATCTGCGCCTCCGTGCCGGTGATGGTGCAGATGGCGGGGCAGGCCCGGTCCAGCGCGGCAGTTTCCGCGGGAAAATTCTTCTTCCCACGCGGTGCGGCTTCAATAACGCCAGCGCGGGATTTCGCGGCGCGGCGGGGCCGCGTGCTAGTGCCTATGCTGTCCGGCATCAGTGCGTCACGGGATCTTTGAGGTACGACAAAAATGTCTCGCAAAAGCGCCGGGCCGTGGTGTGGCGCACTTTGGTGAGCAAGGCCGCGTGGCGTTCCTGCCGTTCCGGCAACTCCATCGTCAGCGCCTGATGGATGGCCTCCGCCACCTCATCCGGGTCGAAGGGGTTGACGATCAGCGCCTCCGTCAGCTCATCCGCGGCGCCTGCAAAGCGGGAGAGCACCAGCACGCCGGGGTCATCGACATCCTGTGCGGCCACGTATTCCTTCGCCACCAGGTTCATGCCGTCGCGCAAAGGTGTTACAAGCCCAACGCGCGCGCGGCGGTAGAAGCCAGCAATCGCGTTGCGTTTTACCGCATGGGTCATGTAGCGCAGCGGCACCCAGTCAAAATCCGAGACCTCGCCGTTAATGTCCCCGGCGCGCCGGTCCAGCTCCCGCCGCAGGGCCTGGTAGGAGCCGACTTCCTGGCGCGAGCGGGCGGCGATTTGCAAAAAATTCACCTGCCGCAAATGCTGCGGGAAAGCGTAGAGCAGTCTTCCGAAGGCGTCAAAGCGTTGCGGCAGGCCTTTTGAATAATCCAGCCGGTCAACGCCCAGCACCAAGGCGCGGTCTTCCAGGCTTTCATTCAGCCGCTTGGCATCCCCAGTCATTTCCGCGCGGCGGGCAAGGCGGGTGAATTTATCCGCATCAATCCCGATTGGCGTCAGCACCGCGCGCACGGAATGATTGGCAAAACTGTAGCTACCGTCCCGGGCAGCAATAATGTTCAAAAATACTTTTACGCAGTCAAGAAAGGCCAGCCGGTCGCTCTCTCTCTGAAAGCCCACCACGTCGCAAGCGGAAAGCCCTTCCAGCAATTCCGCGGCCGGCGGCAGCACCTCCAGCAAGGCCGGCGGCACAAAGGGGATGTGCATGAAAAACCCGATGCGGTTGGTCACACCCAAAGCCCGCAGCTCGGTTGCCATCGTCATCAGCTGATAGTCATGGATCCAGATCAGGTCATCTGGTTTCAGAAGCGGCAACAGAGCTTTCGCGAAGGCTTTGTTAACAGCCCGGTAAGATTCATAATCCGTTCGGTTGAACATGATCAGCCCGGCGCGAAAGTGGAAGAGCGGCCACAGCGCGCCATTGGCGAAGCCATTATAGAAGCGCGAATAGTCGCGCTCGCCAATGTCGATCGTCGCGTAGGTTACACCGTCCGATTCGGTAATCTCCGCGGTCTCCGAGGTTTCGTGGCCGCGCTTGCCGCTCCAGCCGAACCAGATAGAGCCTGGTGTCGCCGCATCCGCAAGGGCTACGGCCAGCCCGCCGGCGGATGCCCCCTTCTCGTGCGGCGAGGGCACGCGGTTTGAAACGATGACCACGCGTGACGCAACACCATTATTGGCCGGCTTCGATGTCTGCCCCAACATATTACCCCGAGCGGTCACTTTGCTCATCACAAGCTGATTCACCTTCGGCCCCCAAAAAATTTCAGCCGTGCTGGCTGCCGATATGCCGGTTGCAATACGCCGGATGCAATACGTTGTGCCGAACATGCCGGATAGTTGCGGCACCCGGCATGGTTACAAAAACAATATCGGGCATTGGAAAAAGCGTTCAATGTACCTTACCAACTTTCAATAATCCCGGCACAACCTGGGATAGCCGGCTTGCCTTGCAAAACGTTCTTGACCAAAACCTATCCGGACCAGATACCGGATATATGAGCGTACAACAGCGCGTTATCCGGCAGCGGCGGCAATATAACCAATGGGTGGGCAACCAGACGCTGGAGGATTTTGCCCTGCGCTTCACCGCGCAAAAAGCCAGGCGGTGGTCTGCCTTTCGGGTTGGCAATACCGCACTTGGCGCTGTCTCCTTCCTGGCATGCGAGGCGATTGGCGGCTCTATCACCCTGGCCTTCGGTTTTGCCAATGCCATGGCCGCCATCATTGCGACGGGCATTGTGATGTTTTTGATCGGCCTGCCCATCTGCCTGTCGGCCACCCGCAACGGCGTGGACGTGGACCTTTTGACGCGCGGCGCGGGGTTTGGGTATATCGGTTCGACGATCACCTCGCTCATCTACGCGACATTCACCTTTATCCTGTTTTCCATCGAGGCCAGCATCATGTCCGCCGCCATTACGATGGTGGCGGGGCTGCCACTTTGGCTCGCCAATTTTTGCTCCGCCGTGGTGGTGATCCCGATCGCCGCCTTTGGGATTCGCGCGATCAGCCGCATGCAATTATGGACCCAGCCGATTTGGCTGGCGCTGCAGTTTGGGCCGCTTTTGTACCTGGCCTGGCAGGGGTTGCCGGATTTTGCGGCCTGGACACAGTTTTCCGGGAGCAGCGGCCAGAACGGGTTTGCGCTCCTGCCCTTCGGCATGGCCGCCTCTATATTGCTGTCGCTGCTGCCGCAGGTAGGCGAGCAGGTCGACTATCTGCGGTTCTTGCCGGACCGCGCGCGCACCGGCCGGGCGGCGTGGTGGGGGGCGATGCTTTTCACCGGTCCGGGTTGGGTGTTCACCGGCTGCGCCAAAATCGCCGCCGGATCCTTCCTTACCTATTTGGCGCTGGAGCGCGGGGTAGCGTGGAGCGACGCGGCGCAGCCGGCCACCATGTATCGGATTGCGTTCAACGAGGCGTTTCATAACCCGGCTCTGGCCTCGTGTTTGATGCTGCTGCTGGTGGTCACGGCGCAGGTAAAAATCAACACCACCAACGCCTATGCCGGCTCCATCGCCTGGTCGAATTTTTTCTCCCGGCTCACGCATAGCCATCCGGGCCGGGTGGTGTGGGTGGTTTTTAATGTGCTGCTCGCACTTTTGCTGATGGAAATCGGCATTTTTAGGGTCATTCAGAGCATTTTGGGCCTTTATGCGAATTTCGCGGTGGGGTGGATGGGGGCGCTGGCGGCTGACCTGATCATCAACAAGCCCCTCGGGCTCAGCCCGCCCGGAATAGAATTCAAGCGCGCGCATCTATATGACATCAACCCGGTTGGCGTGGGCGCTATGGCGCTTTCCGTGCTGGTGTCCACATCCATGAGTTTCGGACTTTGGGGCGATACGGCGCGCGCGCTCGCCCCGTTCGCCGGGCTGGTGGTAGCCTTTGCGGCCGCGCCCACAATCGCGTTTCTGACCGGCGGCAAATACTATTTGGCGCGGCGCGATACCGCCAACGGCAATATTTGTATTGTCTGCGAGACAGAATTCGAGACGCCGGACATGGCTTTTTGTACGGCCTATGCGGGCAACATCTGCTCGCTTTGCTGCTCGCTGGACGCCCGTTGCCACGATCTGTGCAAGCCGCGGAGCAAGCTTTCAGACCAGCTGGGCGATTTGCTCGCCCCGGCAGTACCCGAAATTCTGCAGGCGCGGATTGACCGGCGCGTCTACCCGTTCGCCGGTGTCCTGGTCCTGTTCACCCTGGCCATTGCCGCGGTGCTGGGCCTGATCGGCTTCGAGTATGACGCGATTGCGCCGGGTTCGCGCGCGGTGATTCAGAATACGCTGCTGGTGGTGTTTCTGGTGTTGTTCATCCTGGCCGCCATGGCTGCCTGGCTGCTGGTGCTGGCGCAGGCCAGCCGCCGCGCCGCGGAGGCGGAAACCGGTCATCAGACCACGATGCTGATGGACGAGATTGCGGCGCATGAGCGCACGGATGCGGCGCTGGAGAAAGCGAAGGCCGTTGCGGAATCCGCCAATACCGCGAAGAGCCGCTATATTGTTGGCGTGATTCACGAAATCCGCGCGCCGTTGAACGCGATTTTTGGCTACGCACAATTGCTCGAACGCGGCAGCACGCTGCGGCCGGAAGATGCGGTGCGGACCATACGGCGCTCGGCCGAGCATCTGTCCAACCTGGTGGATGGGCTGCTGGATATTTCGCAGATCGAGACCGGGGCGTTGCAGTTGCACCGGGACCGGGTGAATTTTCCGGAGTTCTTGGACCAGATTGCCGACATGTTCCGGCTTGCCGCCGCCGCCAAGGGGATTGGGTTTTTTGATGAGCGGCCCGAAAAACTACCGCAATTCATTCACACCGATGAAAAACGCCTGCGGCAGATTCTGATCAATCTCTTGTCCAACGCGATAAAATACACGGATCGCGGGAGTGCCACGCTGCGGCTCAAACTGCGCGGCCAGGTGGCGGAGTTTGCCGTGATCGATACCGGGCATGGGATCAGGCCGGAGGATATCGAGACGATTTTCGAGCCTTTTGAGCGCGGCCATATGGCGGCGGCGAATGCGGTGCCGGGCACCGGGCTGGGGCTGACGATTTCCAAGCTGCTGACGCAGATTCTGGGCGGCGAGATTTCGGTGGAAAGCACGCCCGGCGCGGGTAGTGTCTTTCGCGTTCGCATGCTGCTTTCGGAGGCCGCCGGCGCCAGGATTGCCGCACCAGAACGGCGAATCACCGGCTATGCGGGGGCACGGCTGCGTATTCTCGTGGCAGATGACGATGCCGACCATGTCGAGTTTCTCTGCGAAACTCTGCGCCCGCTTGGTTTTATTCTGTTCACGGCGAAAGATGGCGCGGCCTGCCTGACCCTTGCCGAGGATACGCTCCCAGATCTGGTGATTTTGGACATTGCGATGCCCGGCATGTCGGGCATCGAGGCGGCGGGCAAGCTGCGCAGCAAAATGCCGGACCAAAAAATCATGTTTTTGTCCGGCAATTTCCATGATGCGCCGCGGCTAAAAAATACCGAGCAAAAACAGGATTACGACGCGTTTCTCGCCAAGCCGACAGATGTGCGCGCACTTTTGGAAAAGCTGCGGGTCCTGCTGAATATTTCCTGGATTTATGACGCGCCGAAGCCGGCCGCCAAGGCCGCGGCACCGGTGATGATGACGCGGCCTTCCGAGCAGCATCTGGTGGATTTGCTGCGCCTCGGCCGAATTGGCTATGTCCGCGGCATTGAATCAAAACTCGCCGAAATTGAAGCGGCGGAGCCGGAGGCCGGCGAATTCTGCGGCTATTTGCGGGAATTGCTGCGCGGGTTCGAGCTGGGACGGTACATGGAATGTTTGGAAACCCTGCCGGAGCGCGCCGGTGACGACTGAAACCGGGCAGCGCGACACGATACTGGTGGTGGACGACACGCCCGACACGCTGGGTTTTTTAACCGATGCGCTGGAACATGCCAATTACACCGTTCTGGTGGCAACGGATGGCGCCAGCGCCATTAAACTTCTGGCCCATGTCACGCCGGATCTGATCCTCATGGATGCGGTGATGCCGGCAATGGATGGGTTCGAAACCTGCCGGAACATCAAGGCCGATGCGTCGCTCGCCTATTTGCCGGTGATTTTCATGACGGGGCTAACGGACACCGAGCATGTGGTGCTGGGACTGGAAGCCGGCGGGGTTGATTACGTCTCCAAACCAATCGTGGTGGATGAATTGCTGGCGCGCATTCGGGTGCATCTGGCCAATGCGCGCATCGCCAACCGCGCGCGCACCGCGCTGGACGCAACCGGCGGGTTTCTGCTGGCGGCGACCGAAGCCGGCAGGCTGCTCTGGTGCACGCCGCAAGCGGAAAAGCGGCTGACCAATGCGATCGAGAATTTTTCGTCGCGCGCTTTTACGATACCGGCGGAAAAATCCATTTCGGTTAACGGCCGCCAGCTAACCTTCAATTTTCTTAGCCGCACCGGACCAGAAGAATATTTATACCGGCTGACCGAAACCGGGGGCGGCCAGGAGGAGGCGTTTCTGCAACAATATCTCTCGCTCACCACCCGCGAGGCGGAGGTGCTGATCTGGATCGCGCGGGGCAAATCCAACCGCGATATCAGCGAAATCCTGAACATCAGCCCGCGCACGGTGAACAAGCATCTGGAGCAGATTTTCACCAAGCTCGGCGTGGAAAACCGCGCCTCCGCCGCCGCGTTGGCGGTGGGGGCGCTGGCGACGCGGGGCTAGCTTAATTCCTCGACGGCGGACCAGGTTTTCGTGACTTCGAAGAGCCGAAAATCCAGGATTGCGGGCTTCGTGCAATCAAAGTCATTCAGTTTCCGCCAATCCTGATGCAGGAATTGGAGATGTTTTGTTTCACCCTCAATTTCAAACGGGTTGACCTTCACGGTGCAGTCATCAACCGGCGCGGCCGGCAATGCGGCTTTCGGGGGCTGGTAGAATTCCAGGCCCGCTCTTGTGCCGCGGAACCAGCGGATTTTGGCCAGCCTTACGTCGCCTGCGCCCATCTCAACGGTCACATCGCCGGCGATCTCCATCACCTTGCCAACCTCAATCTGCGCGCCGCTGAGTGACTCATCAACGATCGCACAGGGTTGCCAAGTCCCCCCACCGACCAGACGCAGCCTGGTGGGGACGGTTTTCGCGACTCGGGCATATTTACGCCGGTCGTCATAGTCCTGTACCCGTTCAGCCTGCGCCATTTGAAGCCCTTTTCAAGTGAGTTTGCCGTTACTTCACCATAGGCACCGTAAATAATTACCAATGGCTTAACCCTGACGGCCCATTCCGCGCTGCCCGCCAATGACCGACGAGGACTTCCGCGCAAAGCCCATTCGCGCCATTGACGAGTTCATAAGCCGGGCCTGAAGCCCCGGCCTGAAAGACGCGCCGCAGAAATCTCTGGCAATCCCGGCGTGCCGCGCTCATTCTCCGGTTGTATCGTTGGGAGAGTGGAACATGAACAGCATGTCCAAAGGCAAAAAACTGCCACTGGCGGAAACGCAGAGCGAGCCGGAAGCGGATAAAAGCCTGAAAGTCGCCCTGGTGCTGCAAGGCGGCGGCGCGCTGGGGGCGTACCATATCGGCGCGTTTGAGGCGCTGGCGGCGCATGGCTACCAGCCGGATTGGGTGGCCGGCATTTCCATCGGCGCCTTCAACGCCGCTATCATCTCGGGTAACGAGCCGGAGAACAGGCTGGAACGGCTGACCGAATTCTGGCAAGCTATCTCCTGGCCGGACCTGCCCTATATGCCGCATCTGCTGAACCTGCGCATTTTGCACAACACCCTCAGCAATGGTGAGGCACTCACAATCGGGCAGCCGAATTTTTTCTCGCCCCGCCTGGTCAGCCCCTATCTTCTGCCCAAAACCCCGCCGCAGGAGCTGAGTTTTTATGATACCAGCGCAATGCGCGGCACCCTGAGGCGGTTCGCCGATTTCGGCCGGATCAACTCAGCCGCCACCCGCCTCACCCTCGGCGCCACAAATATCGCCACCGGCAACCTCGAATTTTTTGACAATCACGATCCCAAGGACCGCCCGATCGGCCCGGAACACGTGCTCGCCAGCGGCTCCCTGCCGCCCGGTTTCCCCGCGACGGAGGTGAAAGGCAAGGTTTATTGGGATGGCGGCTGCGTTTCCAACACCCCGCTGGAGGCAGTGGCGGCCGGTCAGGGGGCAGAACCGCTGCTGGTCTTCGTGATCGATTTGTGGAGTGCCTCCGGCAAACCGCCGGAGACGATGAACGAACTCGCCTGGCGCGCCAAGGAAATTCAATATGCGGGCCGCACCGCGCGGGATGTGAAAGTGGTGGAAACCGCGGCCAACCATGCCCATGCCGCCGGCATCGCCAAGGCCGCCGGCCTGCCGGAAATGGATGGGCTGCCGGATGCGCCGGTGTTGAGGCAAGGTCCGCTCGAAATTGTCCATATCATCTACCACCCCGGGCCGGACCAAATTGCCAATAGCGATGCGGAATTTTCCCGCCTTTCAATCGCTGTTCGCCGCGAGGCCGGCCGGCTGGACATGGAAAAGGCACTAACCGACGCGCCCTGGACGAAGCCCCTGCCCGCCTATCAGCGCGCGCGGGCGCACCGGATAGAGGGCACGCATCTCTCCCCCAGCCTGTTCGTTTGAGAAGAAGCATTATAGGATATTCAAAAACTGGAGGGGACCAAAACTATGCTGGAATGTACCGTCGCGGTGGTGCGCGAAAAAGCAAAACCCTTCACCCTTGAAACCGTGCGGCTGGAAGACCCGCGGCCGGATGAAGTCATCGTGCGCATCGTCGGCACCGGGGTCTGCCACACGGATATGATCGTGCGGGACCAGTATTACCCGACGCCGCTGCCGGCCGTGCTCGGCCATGAGGGCGCCGGCGTGGTGGAAAAAGTTGGCTCTGCCGTGACCAAAGTAAAACCGGGTGACCATGTGGTGATGGCGTTCGGCTCCTGCGGGCATTGCCTCAACTGCCAGGCGGGCAAACCAAGCTATTGCCTGGAACTTTACGGCTATAATTTCGGCGGCAGCCGGCCGGACGGCAGCACACCTTTTTCCAACCCCGCGGGCGAGAGGATTTCAGGCTGCTTCTTCTGCCAATCCTCCTTCGGCACCCATGCGCTGGCGCTGGAGCGCAACGTTGTGAAAATCCCCCAGGATGTGCCGCTGGAAATCATGGGGCCGCTCGGCTGCGGCATACCCACCGGCGCCGGCACGGTCATCAACGCCCTGCAGCCGAAGGCAGGCACCAGCATCGCCGTGTTCGGCGCCGGGTCGGTCGGGCTTTCGGCCATCATGGCGGCGAAAATCGTTGGCTGCACCACCATCGTCGCGGTTGACCTGCATGACGAGCGGCTGAACCTCGCCAAGGAGCTTGGCGCCACGCATATCATCAACGCGCGCCGCGAAAACCCCGTGGAGATGGTGCAGAAATTCACGAATGGCCTCGGCGCGCATTTCACGGTGGAAAGCACAGCCAGCCCAAAGGTGTTCCGCCAGGCGGTGGAGGCGGTGCGCGTGACCGGCACCTGCGCGCTGGTCGGCGCCTCGGCCCTGGGCACGGAGGTGACGTTCGACATGAACAGTTTTCTGTTCGGCCGCACGGTAAAAGGCGTAATCGAAGGCGACAGCATCGGCGATGTTTTCATTCCGCAGCTTGTCGAGCTGTGGAAGCAAGGACGGTTTCCCTTCGATAAACTGATCAAATTCTACGATCTGTCCGACATCAACGAAGCCTGCGCCGCCTCCGAGAGTGGGGCCGTTCTAAAGCCGGTGTTGCGCCCTTAGAGCGCGATGACATTTAGATGAACCGCTCTGCGGTTCATCTAAATGTCTGAATCGCCCTCTAAGAATACTTTAGAGGCGGATTCAGATTTGAGATGGCATCGCGGAGCGATTCCATCTCAAATCATCCGGCTCTAAATCGCCACGCAGTTGCGGCCGCGGGCCTTGGCGAGGTAGAGGGCCCGGTCGGCGACGCGGATGAGTTCCTTGGCGTTGAAATCGCTGGACAGGCCGGCGACGCCGATGCTGAGGGTTAACGGGCGGTGGGCAATTTCCAGGCGTGCGGCGGCATGGCAAAGCCGTTGGGCGACCGCGAAGGCCGCCTCCAGATTGGTGCGCGGCAGGATGACGGCAAATTCCTCGCCGCCGTAGCGGGCGGTGAAATCATAGGGCCGGGCGCCGCCGCCCAGCATCTGCGCCATTGCGTGCAGCGCCTGGTCCCCGGCCTGGTGGCCAAAGGAATCATTATAGGCTTTGAAATTATCGATATCGGCCAGCAGCAGCGCAAGCGGCTCGCCGGTGCGGCGGGCGCGGGCTTCTTCCTCCGCAATCCGGATGTTGAACGCCCGCCGGTTGGGGATGCAGGTGAGCGCATCGGTCAGGCTCAGCGTGGCGAGTTTCGCGTTCGCCGTCTCAAGCGCCGCATAGTTGCGCCGCAGTTCCAACTGCCCCACGACCTGGCGGGCGAGGATTTGCAAAGATTCCACTTGCGCCGTCGAGAGTTCGCGCGGCGCCTGGTCCATCACGCAAATCGTCCCAAGCGCTTCACCCTCCGGCGAGATCATTGGCGCGCCGGCATATAGCCGGATTTTTGGTCCACCGGTCACCAGAGGGTTCTCGGCGAAGCGCGGGTCGCGGCGCGCATCCGGCACCACCATCACTTGATCGGGCTTCAGCACGGCATGCGTACAGAAAGAGATTGCGCGCGGCGCCTCACGGTCAGGCACGCCATATGTGGCCTTCATCCAAAGCCGATCGCGGTCCAGGAACGAGATCATCGCGGATGGTGTCTCGCAAAAAAAGGCAGCGAGCCTGATCATGTCGTCATAGGGTCTCTCGTCCGGGGTGTCGAGAATCCCGTAACTGTCCAGCACCGCCTGCCGCCGGTTTTCCGCGCCTAGCGCATCATCCTCCATGCCCCTGGCACCTCTCTCAAAAATCCCGCTCAGCGGTTTATAACTTATGAGAGTTTACCAGTGGTTAATGTTCGGCGGGAGCAGATTTCAGATATTCACCAGATGCGCGATTTCCGCCGCGGATTCATCCGCGGTGTTGCCCTCGCGGACAATCTGGCCGCGCTGCATCACGTGGTAGCGTTCAGCGAACGACCACGCAAAATCCAGATATTGCTCGACGATCACGATGGTCACGCCAAGCTCGGTGCGGATGCGCCGCAGCGCGTGTTCGATCTGCTTGACCACGGAGGGCTGGATGCCTTCGGTTGGCTCATCGAGCAGCAGCAGGGAAGGCTGGCCGGCCAGGGCGCGGCCAATGGCAAGCTGCTGTTGCTCGCCGCCCGACAACAACCCAGCCTTGCGCGCGCGGATTTGTGTAAGCTTCGGGAACAGGTCAAAAATAAACGCCCCGATGCCACTTTCTTTCAGCCCCTGCCGGCCGGACAATGCCGCCAGCCCCA
>Ga0116228_10001133_pt1 | contig 21821 bp, 30 predicted proteins | sample S1TSphfallax_2_FD_89694 | JGI IMG/M metagenome (GOLD analysis project Ga0116228, IMG submission 89694) | Host-associated microbial communities from peat moss isolated from Minnesota, USA - S1T2_Fc - Sphagnum fallax MG | ecosystem: Host-associated > Plants > Peat moss > Unclassified | place...
GTCTGGTGATAGATGAGGCCTTTTTTCATATAATGTCACACTCAGCTGGACAGGAATCATGGCCAGCTTAGACGCACTGGAAAATCCTTCTAACAGATGAGCTTTTTTCTCATATAATGTCACAAAGTTGTTCAGACTCATGGCAACTAGAAATCCTTAGAAACAGATTTATTGAAAAGCCTCAGAGAACATATGCATAAATTCATCTTTACATTTGTTTCACTGATAGGGAGATAGATAGATACATATACCTCAAATAACAGATTGATTCTTGATTAACCCCACTTTCTTTCATCAACCAATCTATGTACCACACATTTTTATGGTAGAATGCCTGAAAAGAATCATCTGGGATCGACAAATCTGCTGCTGCAAAAGTTTAGAAGCATATGCAATCTTAGGTGAAAATTCCAAAGTAAATAAAGATGGGCTATGAATAGACGTCCTCCAACAATCAAGCAATGAGCAACAAGTTGGGTTGAGGGTTTAGATCCTGGACCATAGAAGGATAAAATTTTCATGTCAATCATCCAGCAACAAACAATAATGTACTACTTAGTATCAAACCCCCCCAACCACAAACAGCAAGGGACTGCACACACCATCATGAGTTGGTATTATCATCACATCCCATGACAAGCCAGCAGTAGTATGGCTCAAAAAGGTTTGAATTCATTTCATGCATTCAGCAGCAGTTGCTGACCAAAGAATCACAGCCATTGCATCATCCTCTGCAAGAGATTTGCACAGATCAAGGCCTATCAACTCTGACAACAAGCTTAGAGAGTCCTTCAGGTTCCTAAGAAGATCCACACGGATGAAGAATGGACAATAATTCATACACAACTGGGTGTTTGTTCTCCTACTACACAAAACAGCTGCTGCTCACTCCTGATGAGGCCCATGGACTTCTTCCCAATACAAACTACTGCAATTCTACACCCTTGAAAGTAACTCAGAATCTTTAGACATGGCAAATCCTACCAGATGATCATGTACATCTTTGAGCTCAATTGTATACACGAAAAATTCTATTGATGGAGAGGAATGGGCACAAAATGTGAACCCACTATTTCTCACAGCTGTTGATGTATGTACACAATTCACAGAGATCAGATCAGATATATTATTAGGCCTTTTGCTTAGCCCTTCATTCCGTCTGATGACAAGCTTCCTGAGATATCATCGTCAACAGATTTCAATGGAGGGCCCATACAGGATCGAGCCACAGATTCAAAAAGCTTCTCTATCTCCGGTGCACAGCGAGTAAAACTATGGCTCCAAAAGCTGTACCGTGGATTCTGCACAGGCCAGCCAATCCAAGATGAGAGAGATGCACAACCCCCAAGAGAACACATGAACTTTGACGTGTCACACACAGGTACTTCTCATGCACCAACTGCTGCTGGCTCTTTGATCAAAAACACCCACTGCCCTGTGACAATACTGGATATTCAATGTACAATACAAGATAAACTCAGGAACTACCTTGATCAGCTCAATGAAGGTGATGAGAAGACCCCAGGGATGCGGTCGATTTACAATCAGTCTCTCCAGCAACACCCTTGTGATTTGCTCCTGTATAATTTCCTGAGAAAGAGCATGCAAGAATAAGCATGTTTATTACAAAATGAGGTGCTTTTAGAGGAATGGCAGTAAGATGGGATCGCCAACATAAGCCAGTATTTAGTCTTAAGGACAGCAGCTTCCAAACAATCATGGTTGTCAAGGAACTACAATGTCATATATAGAAGCCATGGAAGCAATGGGGAAGGGGGGAACTTACAAGATTAGCTTCTGCAAAAAGGTAAAGAAGAACACAAGAGAAGTAGTGTGTATGGTTGTTGGGATAGCGCAATTGGTTGGCCACAGCATTAAGGAACAGGTATCGGCCTTCTGTGTCAAGCTCCAGAACAAGGTGCTGGAAGATATCCATTGGAGCACTGTGAGTGATGGGTGCTGATGGCACGGCCAACTGCTGTTGGGTAGTCTTGGTTTGAAGTTGCTGTATGGCCTGAGGAGGGATGCAAAGACAACACACAGTCGATTAGCAGACAAAACCTGGTGTGACTCCCCTGCTCATCATTACTGCTCATCATGACTGCACCTTTTTTTTTTCTCTATGTCAAAAAGTTAACTGTGACTCAAATGGGTGAAGGTTTGTTAAAACAAACCTGCATGCCAACATACAGAACTAGAGCATTGAGGAGAGGCACATTGTATTTAGTGCCACTGGACACAGCTTCAGCTGGAGGCAACATTAGCCGCCCCTTCAAGTCCACAGACAGAAGTGACAGTCGTTGCCGAGTCTGCTCATCCAAACCCATAAACAGTATAACAATAGGCTGTGGTTAGTACAACTTGAATCTTTTTTGCCACTTTTGTAAGAACCCACTTTAAAGGACACCTGTTGCCAGGAAAAATCACCCTGTAGTTGTTTGGCAACGTAATTTGCCTGGCACAGAATTTAGGAGCCACACCCACTCATGCACACTTCATCAACAAAGAATAGTTTCTGGCAACCATAACCCAAGTAGTGTGGCAAACTGGGCATCATCCCCAGATGTACAACACACTGAAAAAGATGAGACAAGTGCATGCAAATAAATGAAATTGAGGTGACAAATTATGGAGCTTGCTACTGAGAGGAACATTGAACACTATTCCACAGATACAAATCAGAACCAGGACAAACAGACCTTGAGATAATCATCCACTTCAGCTTTCAACTGTTTGTTCTTGAGTGCAGACTCAACATCAGACAGAATGCGAGGTGCTTGACTAATTTCAGGCAGCAAGTCAACCTGGCAACACACATCCACAGACCTGCCAGTCAGTCATGCACATCAACAAATCCTCTCAAATAGGGTGCAAGGTTCAGTACAACTTGTTTACCACTAGGTCCCAGAGGGTTAGTGAAGCCTGCACATAAGTTATTATGCAACTCATGGTGCTGTGAAAAAAGGGTGTGACATCAAAGACTTACTTTCAGGTTTGGTGTGAAAGGGTCAGGGAGGCGCATGTTGCGAGGAAAAGCACTGAGGATAAGGTTGCGCATTTGGATGCAAGAGGGTGGGATAACATCACAGAAACTAAAGTGATGGTCACACAAGAACTCAGGAAAGTCATGAAGCAACACCAGTAAAACTCGTAATGTACCTTTGTACAATAGCCGCACCTGCCCCCGAACACCAAACCCCTTGTAAATAAATGTTCTCAGAAACAGTCCAGTGGACACAGGTTTCATTGACATACAACCTCCACATTACAACTCCTGCATGATGAGCTATTGTATGCAGTTTGGATCCTCCAAAAATAGTTCTGAACAAAAAGCATCACTGTGTGTCAAAGATGAGAAGCCCCATGGTTAGTAAAGAAAGCGGTTTAGGGTTTGGGGTGGACACACAACATTCAGAAGAAACCACACACCGGATCACTGACATCAGCATTTCGGAGATATGGCTCCATAAATTTGAAAAGGGCTACAAGCAACCGTTGAAACAGTGGCCAACCCTTCTGAGGATTGCTAAGCAGCAGTTTGGGCATGAATGCCCGATGGCTTATGAGCTCCAACCATGCAAAGCTGTGGGAGCCAACAAACCCACCAAGACTTTTTCATCAAATGACATATATTCTGATGGTCATCACCATTACTTTGAAGTTGTAAGGACAATATTCAATGAAAGGAAACTCCTGAAAGAACAGACCCGCTCTTGTGTGATGATGATGATTTAAGGAGCTATATACATGTTCTGCACCTTCAAATCTGCACTCATCTTCAACAATATAATTCTCTTGCAAGAATTATGGGGAACTTGGACTCACCTCCAACCAGGCACCTGAAGTGGTTGTAGTGCCAGAAGGGCATTTCCAAATGCCGTCAGGACCTGCACAGTCAAAATACTGCTTAGCAAGTTTGTCCAAGTGTGATTAAGTCGCCAGGCACCCCGGCCACTCTCAAACGAAGATTTGAGTATTTACTGAAGAAGGACGTGAGCTGAGCCCCCCGAAGAAACAACAGCCAATTTCAAGAAATGTATACCTGAAAATTACTAGAGTCTAGAGTGGAGTCTGCTGAGTTGAAGTCCATGAGCCATGTGACAAAGAGGCGGAAGTATGGACGGGGATGAAAAGCCATTTTCCGCTCATGGGCATCTCGTTGAATCACACGCACAGTTACATTCAGCACCTGGGATACCCATTGCAACAAGCAGAACATCAGTATGTCAATACAATAAACATTACAATATACAATACAAAAATCATATAATATAATACATAATGTATTTATTCTGACTTCGCAGAACATTGACCAGCATCCATCCACATATAGTCTCTGTTCGAGAGGAACTTGCCAATACACTAAACCAGAAAAAGCTTCCTCATCTCTCCCCTACCCATGTGGTGGTGGTATCCACACGAGGTCCTAAACCGCTCGCATTTTTTTACCTTGTTCAGAAGGTTGACCTTGCTCATAGAAGGATCGACATTATACTGTGCAACAACAGAAACAACACACATCAAGGTGTGCCAGGTCAGACAAACTACTCATCATCTATCTGGACAGAGCTAGCTTCAGATCCAAAACTTCCATTGCAGAGAGACAACTTGTACCTGTGCAGCAGGTATGCAAACACTCCAATACCAACATCCCAACATCTAATCCTGCTGCCAGGACTTCCTTATCCTACCTCTAGGAACATGATGCTGATAGAAGTATCACTCAGGTTGGAAGCAAATGTGTTGCATGCATACCTTCACCAGCAAAATCACAAGCTTGGCAAACATATCAATGGCTGCAAATGAGAGGTTTCCTCCTTGCTGCCGTGGTTCTCCTCCAGGCCCTGAACTCGGCAATTGCAGCTCTGTGTTGAGGCAATGCGCCACTGCAAGTTCCTGCAAAAATCACATGTCATCATATAAACTTAGGATTTGTTCTGTATCCAATAGATAGGAGGCACCATTATTCGATCATCCAGTTCTAAAGATGATGATAAAGAATGTCAGTTAGATTGACTCCATCACAGACTTGTCTAAACCTGAGTCAAGGATATGTAAATCACATACTACTAGGATACGGAAAAATCTGTCAGAAGAGTCATCGCCTTTGAGCATGCCCAGGTGCTGTAGTTGTGACAAGTATACAGCATACGCCTTGTCGTTACTTCCAGGAGAATCACAGATGCGAGCCCACTCATCAAACAACAGTGCAACCTGTTTACCATCACCAACAACATTATGTTCAGCCACTACAAATTTAAATAGCAGTGACAGCAGCTGCTAAATGAACACTGGCAGTCCCTATATTGTTGCATGAGGGAATGACAATAAGCTTGCAATTTAATCAAAAGCCCAAAAGGAGAGAGAGAGAGAACACCAAACACACTTCTCTTCTTCATTCCAAAGCCAAGATGCTAACTTCGGGATTAAAAAAAGCATACTTGGTCCCGAAGTCCAGCAGGGTCACCAGCTGCCATGTCACGACTTCCAACCTTTCCATCATCTCGGAGACCCGCATTCCGGCTTGAAAGAAGCTGCCCTCATTCAAAACAAAAAGAAAAGCCATAAGCTGATAAACCCTAAACCCTAAACCAAAACTGCAGTCTTTCTTTGAAAGCATCCTTTAGACACTAACTGATCTGTACACTGTTCTAGAGGGTTACTATTACAGTAATCCCACTTCATCAGAGTAGCACCGGCAGCAGATGTGCACCTTCTTGTCTTTAGTCAGCCTTGCTTTATCATCCTTCCCAATGCTACTGCCTCCCTGCCCTGAGGAGGCACTGGATGTACTCTTAGCAATCTCCACTAACTGCTGCAGAGACTCTGGAGACCCTTGTTGTGCAGCCATCTACATTTCCACATGACATGAGACACTTCAGATAATTGCTACTTCCATCAGTGCTCAAAAAAACCATAAATGCCAGACAACGACCACCCATTACAAATGGTCACAACAATGATCTCCTCTGCCCTAAACCCTAAACCATGCAATAGATGATCAAGGGACCTGGAATGGATACTCCATAGAAATATCTGATCTATTGCTCCCTCCATCTCATTGACTGTGTGCTTGCAAAATGCCCTGCCTCTCCTCTCACAGGACATTTAACTTCAAAGCCAGCCAGCCAAACTATCAACTGACACAGAGAAAGGAATGAATACGTAAACACACACCTTCCCCAGAGCTTCAATAACATTGTAGAACTCTGTATTACTCACACCGGCATCATCAATCACACAAGTCTTCACCAGGTATGCCGCAAAATCAACTGCATCCTCTGCCACATTTTGATTGCATGGAAGGAGGAATAGGCAAAAGTCAGGAAATTATGTTAGCCAGAATAAAATGCAATTACAATAATTTTCCAGCACATAGACAGCTGGGGAGAGGGTCATCAGCAACAAATAACATAAGGTGGTCAAATTTCTTACTGTTGCGGCCGCCATCAATCAGCTTAGCAAGGTGAAGATTATAGTCTGTTAAGATAATCAATTCAGAGCGAATTAGGCCAACCGTGATCTCACGGTTGAATTTTCGTTCATCATCCGAATATATAACCTGCCATTTCAGTGCCAGGCAGGCAAAAGCCCAGTTGTCAGCAAAAGAAAATGTTTGTTAAAACATGCTCCAGTCAGCCCTACTACTGTTGTTGTACAACAATTGGAACCCTGGAATTGCCCTCACAAAATCAAAGAAAGAATTGGGTAGTAGCTATTGAGAGCTCTCTAAGTTTAACCCTAAACCCTAAAAGCAACAACTGATCACTCACCCAGCTGGTGAGTTCCTTCACAACCCGCTTGCACACATCTCGAATAGACTCAAGAATTGCCAGGTGGACTGATACATGCACATCACTGGTGGTATTCTCATACAAGCGCTTGAACACCTGGCAAACATCCAACCATCCATCCATCAAACAACAACCCACATACATACCACAGAAAACCAGCATTGCTACCACAAGACAAGTTGGGGATGTAGAACAATCATAGTAGCCATTCCAGTGGGCAGTTTCCATCCAGCCACTGGTTTCTGTCCGTGCATCCTGTTCATTGATGTGACAGAAAGCAGATATATCCTCCCTGAGGACTCTTTTTGCTCACCTTTTGGGCTATAGCCAGAGCTGCTTCATCCCTGCTAATACCTTGTAGGATAACCTCTTGTACCTCCATCACCAATGTCTGTTAAAGAACAAATCAAGATCATCAAATCAGAAAAAAAATACCACCAGAATCATGAATACCACTGCGTATCTTGAGGCTTGGGTCCCTAAACCCTAAACCTGTGGTTACCAGAAGTCCATGATCTCAAAAACTTTTAAGTAACTCAAAGAGGATATGCAATAGAAAACTTACCAACACCTCATGATCAGGGGGCAAAGATGAGTAACTGAGTGCTGATTCATTGGCAATTGCAGCATCCAGCTGAAAAGAACCACATTAACAGAGACTGTCAGTAAGTTTCATGTGTCAGTTTTGTCCAGAATGCCACAGAAAACAATGCATAGACATTAAAGGACCATGACAATGAAATTAGTGGGTAGTCGCTTTCTACCTTCTGGGCAACCAATTGATACTTGTCAATAGCCTCCCCAGTAGTCAGAGAAGGTTCTACCAATGGCCCTCCCAGTTGGTCTGTTGGCAAAGGTGGTGATGGTGACAGTGCTCCAGAAGAGCTTACTGAGCCCTGCTGCTGCTTTTCACAAACAGCCAGAAAAGATCAGATAACCCCATTTTTGGGGAAATCACCATGAAAGATCTGACCATCCCTTGCTATGTTTTCTTATACACAAGAAACCAGCAGTACTCAAGTAGAAAATTGTAGGAAATAGAACCTCAAATCTTGAACCAATCTCCAACTCTTGAGAGACATCATCACACTTTTTTCCTCTTTTCCCAACACAGTTAACAGACAAAATAGATAATTTTTCAAACCTCTCCTCCTCTCAGCCCCACCTTCACAACAGATGTGGCTTCAACTCCTCCACTCTCAAGAGTTGACGTGGAAATGCCAGGGAAGGATGTCAGAATGAGGGAGGAATCCTGACTTTGGCGAGCTGCTGCTATATCTCCTATGCCAGCTGATGCAGTTGATGAAAAACTGTTGAAAAGACATTTGCACGACATTAAGTGCACACCTTTTAAGAGGCCACCCAATAAAAAGATGCCACTGGGCTGTCTATGCTCAAAAATGTCAAACAAGCCCCCTCCTACAATATTACCATTCAACCTACTCTTCTGGCCAGAGCAATACCAAACTTCATACTGGAGAGCCATGAGAAAGTTGCATTATCAAACCTCAATGGTGATTGAGCCTGAAGATCTACTTCGTCAGGCAAGAGATCTCCTGCTGCCTGTGCAATCCCACCAATCGTTGTCATAGGTGGCTGACTTCCACCAGCATTTGTGAAGGAACCTTGACTGGCTTGTTGTACTCCTGCATACACTGCTTGTGCTGAGAGGGTGGATGCTGCTGGTGCAGGACCAGCAGGAGCTGGGGTTGGTTGGCTATGCTGCCAAGGGAGCCGAGCAAAGTCCTGAACATTAACCCAACCCTTGTTCAGAATGACAAACTGCAGATTTATTTCAACTGGCTCTCACCCATGAATGTATCTCCTTCAGAACTTAGTTTAGGTCAATGTGCACCACCACAATGATTCCAAACATCTCAGCATCATCATATCAGTTCACAGACAAAAACCTGGAAAATTGCATAAGAGGAGGAGCCTTAACCTCATAAACACGCTGCTGTGCATTGGTGAGCCGACCCGGTTTTGGTCGAAGGGCTTCAGGCAATCTAGCAAGGTTATTCCCTGTATAGAAAGCGGCATCATAGTAAACAGTTCCTGCCAAATCCCGCTGATTTCTCCTCATTGCAAGTGCTGGACCAATTGCTTCATCTAAGTCTCCAAGTGCCTGGTCAAGTCCATCCCCACATGGTGTTGTCATCAGCCCTCTACTTATATGATCATCACCCAAAAGAGCCTCCAATACAATACCTAACACTGACACCATAACTAAAAACAGTTATTTACCACAGTGGGTGGGGTGCTCCAAAATTGCAACTAGAACCTAAAAATCCACTGCTGCTCACCTTCTCAGTTGCAGCTTTTTCTATAACTGCACAACCCAAATCAAGGTTATCATTGGTGACCAGGTTGACAGCTTGCTCCATGACTTCTGTGACAAGGTTCACTACTTGCAACAAACTCCTCAAATGATTTGCCATGGCAAGCCTCAAAGGTTCCTGTCATCAAATCCCACAGTCTCTATGGTTAGGAAATTTGCAGCACAGTAATGTTTCTTCCACATTGGCAGTATGGATTTAGGGTTTAGGGTTTAGAGTTCAAAATTCTTCTAGAGTGTTTTCAAGCCATGATGAAGACACTTAAAACAAGTGGTGTGGAATGAAGATGTATGTACCTTGCATGTCACATGTGCCAAGCTCCCAGCCAAACTGGCTACCATCAATTTAGCTGCCTGATGTGTTTGTGCCTCCTCTGCTTCCATAGCATAGTCCTACCACCCATTTCATACTCAGAACATGTCACAAATGTAATAAACACATTTAAGACAAGTGATGAGAGAACAGTAAACAAAGCAGAGTGTGTTGATTCTCATTCACACAACCTATACAACCATCTCTCACAATCACTTCCAAACAAGGACCCAGCCATCTGAAGAAATTGGTCTGACTTGAAGGACTGAAAAAGCTCTAGTGTACTTGGGAATTACCCCCATAACAAAAAGAGCATTAGGTTTAGCCTATAAGAAATCCTGTGTAATTAGGCAAGAGCTGTGAAACCTCAGCTTTAGGATTTAAAGGTGTCAAACCTTCATCACCAGCTCCCGGGTAGTCATGCAAGCGATGGTGACACTCCGATCCACCACAGGTGTGATGATCTCACGAATAGCACGCTCCATGGCGAGTGGCACAATTCTGTCAGAAAAATATAGTATTTATCAATAAAATCTGCGAAGGAATGGACATCTCCAAAAAGACTCCAAATTTGCAGTAGCCTACAATCTTCTCCAGAGAGCACACAACTTACAGTAGACAGCAGTGAACAAACTCAACCTAATCCTAATATCTCTCATGCAAGCGAATACCTTGAAAGCTGGAGTTGTTGCCCAAGTGTTGCCAGCTTTGGATTCAGTACGACATAAGCTGCTAAGTTTGGTATGGACATTGCCACCTGCAAACCCAATTCACAACTAGTGTCTGAGCACCAGCCTACTTTTGCAAAACTACAAAAACAATACGAAGATGTTGGAATATTCAGAATGTAACAACCCAAATAGACCCTTATGATATGAATCAGGTCTGACAGGCAATCATCCTCTTACAGATCTCCAAAAAAAGTCCAGACATAGAATGAACCTGGCCAGGAGGAAAAGCTGCCTGTGAGGGTATAGGCTGGGATAGTCCTTGCCCACTTGCTGTTCTTTCAATAATGTTCATACCCACAGCCTTTTCTTCCTGACTTGACTGCAACCCATTTCCACAAAGCTGTATAATAAGAGACTTTGCAACCTACTCTAACATCCTTTGCAAACTGGCTGATGGATATGGACACAAATCACAAATCTACACATGAGTAGAGTACTAAACTAGCTGTAACTTTGCAAGAACTGTCAAGCTCAGGCTTAAGTGAAACCTGTGATAATGAGGCCGCTGTGACTACAGCCGTGGGATGTGGAACTGGAGCAGGTAACTCCTGGGGAAACTCAACTTCCGATTGGCTCAGCATTGGCAACATCTGAGCTCCTCCAGTTGACTCAGGAGGAATGGGTGCCACAGGTTGCAGCTGCTGCTGCACATGTGTGGAATCCTTGTTGGAGAAGTCAGGATTACCCTCTATCTCTCGTGTCCGCCCTCTCAGAAGCTGTGTAGGCTTAACATCCTTCATGTCGACACCAAGATTTTTGTATAGTACCTGTACAAATGCCAAAGCCCCACAGTTCATGGTTGCTGTGATATTGCTCCTACTCTCAGCATCCTAGAATCAGCATGCACAATAACCTGATTCAATCCACCACCCCTGTAAGTAGCAGTTTATCCCTACCCAAACCAGTCCTGCCTTTCCTCCTTGAACCCTAAACCCTAAACCCAACTATCCTTTGCCCTTGGGCTGTTGTCAGACCCACAAAACCGTTTCTCAACAAGAGGGGGAAGGCAGTTTTTTTAACCTCAATATCAAACTTAAGATTCATCTTCAAGTTGGGTAGTGCATAAATTTCAGCCAAGAGACCAAGGATGCCCATGGTCCACGGATTGGGAGGTTGATATGCCAAACTGGACTGGCAGGGTTCCAGAATCTGCAGTTTAGACACACACCCCCAACAAAACATCACTTAACATATATGCATGATTGGCCTTCCCACACACTGCTGTCACCTCTGACAAAATGTAGGACTGATTTGCAACCAGCTTTGCAATCAGCCTGCTAGCAGATAAAATATGTAAAATAATCCTAAACCCTAAAACCCATCACCATCAAGCATTAGATCCAGTTATGGCCTCTGCTCTAGAAGCCATTCATCTGTAACCACACATATAACAGCCATTCATGTAACCAGACATATAAAGGTGACACATATGTGGGTAGGAAGATCACCTTGGAAGTAAATGGAATGACTGCAATCATGAGTCCTTTTTCATATGCCTGCAAAAACCAATTTGGTGAGGTGTTTAGGTCAGAGAAAACTGTCAAAACTTGGCTCATCTGACAGCAGAGAAATGCCTCATACTTTCACTAACAATCCTCAGAAAGTGTTGACCATGGGTGCTGCTGCTGAGGAGTGACTTGATGACAATGGCAGTAATAACAGGCCACTACTAACCAGAGCTTTCACATTGCAACTGACTGAGATGGAAAACATGATTTCACAACAATGTAAACACATTAGTATCTATGGAAGGTTAAGAAAAAAAAGCAGTAGCAGCACCAACCTCAGTAATAAGTGCCTTGGGGTCCACTTCACGTGCTCTCAAAGCCTGGTTACGCCCAATTGTCAATTTCCCCAACCAACTCCCCAGATTCTTGAGAAGTGACCGCTCCTCTGAGCTTGACTTAATCAATTCTGACCGCAACAAAACCTGCACAGAAAAACAAAACCTTTGTTAGAGGAAACCACCCACCCAAAAGCAACAAATTTCACTGAAACATTGATGTAATTAGTTGAAAATGGGGGAAAAAACCCTGAACTCTAAACCATAAAGAATGGGAAGGACATGTGTGGAGTACTTCAATGTTTTCTACCAACAAACAGAACTGAACAAGATGAACAATTAACAAATTCATCTACTCCAGAACAGTCTCTAAAAGTTACTAAGTCCAACTTCATAGAAAAAATCCATCATCCCCAGGGAAAAGGATGTAAAGCCTTTGTATATATACCTTGCAATTTTCATACGTTGCCTTAATAATCTCTTTCTGCAACCCCTTGGAGTTGATTTTGTCTAAGAACTTGAGGTACAGGTCATGGAAATTGGGCTCAATACTTGCTCTGCCAACAATGTACTGCAGGTGTTAATAACTGAAAATACGTAGCACAGTTTGCAGGATTCCTTATATTTGCAGCTCTAGGAGCAAAGTATCATCACCCATGACCCTAAACCCTAAAACCCATGAGTTAGATCTAGCACCATTCTGGTTAACACCTATTGCTCCAGCTAGAACCAGCCAATGAACCACCACCCATGCCCCAGCTAGAAGAACTAGAACCATTCTGTTTATACCTTTTCATCACCATGTATTGAGCAAACCAGGTAAAATATTGCTCTTTTAGCACTTCCAAGCACTCCTTTGCCTTCTGTTCCAAGTTGGCTGCTACAATGTTGTTGATGATGAATGCCACTTTATCTTGAACCTCTGAGGAAGGTGGCTGGTGTGACAATTTCAAGGAGATCCCAAGCACAATAATTCCCCACCAAGTAAGACATTCCCATATAGAAAGAAAACATCAGCTGAAACCAGATTAAAACACAATGCAACACTAAAGATAAGCAAGCAAGCAATCAGCCAACACTAAGGAAGACCCTTGTCTAGCATGACTGCTGCACACTAGTTGACATAATGTTTTTCCCGGTAGACCTTGTACTATGTAAATCAGATTTTTTTTTAAATACCTCAATTGGTGTATCACGCCTTTCTGCAGCAGCAACCAGCGTCTCAATGTTCAGTGCATGTCCAAACCCTGTTGGTATGGATGGTTGCCGTAATATACCTGAGGGAAAGGAAAAGACCATCACAATCATAAACTTTTGTGCAGTTCAAAATAACTACTTCAAGTATCCAGCAATACCCACTGAACAGATTGCTCAAGGACTGAGGTGCCCTAAACCCTAACCTTCAGAAATGTAACTTGAGCCGTCCTCAAATCTCTTCAAAAAAAATATAGCTCTCTGTGATGGGTTAGGATCAACATAACTCCTTGTGGTAAGCAACCAAATCAAATCAGAGAGTACCTGCAATTCCTCGAGCAGAACGAAGAAATCCTTGACCTCCTGCAGCAGCAGACTGGCCATTTGCCAATGATGAATAGACTGTCCCTTGTGGAGCCAACTGCAAGACCCCAAGTCCACATTAATCATGACCTCGTCGCATGTCTATATAGACCCCACTTCAAAGGAGATGATAGCCTGTTCTAATCCAAAACTGTATAGAAATGGAATCAGAGATATCAAACGAGTCTATAACCTTAATCCATTACTTTACACCACAGAAGGACCAGCACTTGTGAACTGCTGCCATAAAGGGATAAGGGTTTACAGTTTTAGCATTTTAGAGGGTTTAGGGATTAGACAAGGAGCAGCAACATTTCCCCCTAGTGATTATAGCCTACCTTCTGTCCACTTCCCAGATCAAATGGTTGGCTTCCAGGTGCCAGAGACTGTTGCTGTGAGGAGGGTACAGATAGTGTTGAAAGGGATAGCACAGCTTTAACAGTTTCAACTGAGGAGGCTCCACCCACTTTCAGCTTCTCTTCTTGCAAAGCTGCATGTTGTGGTTGCCCCTGCTGCAAGGGTAGAGGAGTCAATGCAGCAGCTTGGGACTGGGACTGACTGCCTAGGAGTGGAACAGGTGTGCCTGCTTGCAGAGAACCATGCAACACTGTGTCTGTCACCTGAAAAACAAAAACACCCATCACCCCATAATGAGTGCTATGCATCACAATCGGGGGAAAAAAAAAAAAAAAACATACATCAACAACAACTCAAGAAAATCATTGGAACACTAACACTCGACAAACAGACATTAGTCAGCAAATAAGGGATCCTGCAAGTGGAATAGACAGCTTGTCAACCAGTATCCCAACACGATACAAAACATAACATCGTTGTAAACAAGAGTACTACTACAGCAGCACACAAAGTGGCGACAACATGGTGAATTCCATACCTTGCCTGGTACAAATTGGGACTGAGAACTCAAGATATCAGATGGCAATGCTGGACCTGTTGCTCCTTCTAAAGACTCAGTGGGTGTGCTAGTAGACAAAGGAGGTAGAGGTTGTAGGACAGCAGGAGTCAGATGCTGCTGGGCAGTAGAAGTCATCATCACATTCTGTACAATCTCAGGCTGTTGAGGTCTTGCTACCCTTGAAAGTGCACGCTCAATGAACTCCACTAGCTCACTGTGGGTCTCACGAATATGTGTGATTAGCAGAATATGGTTGCAGTACTGTGGCCACTCAACCAAACGATCTTTGAATTGGTCCAGCGCTGCCAACCCAAATGAAAACATCTGCAGCAGAAATCAAATCACTTCATCAGCCAGAAGAAGAACTTCAAAACCTTTTCACTACCAGACTTACCAAAATTCTCTGCTGACAGGGTACAACAGGGTTTAGGGTTTAGACGGAGAACAAATAAAAGGTCTGCTTACTGCCAACCAAAGACATACATGCACAGTAACTGACATTAGGAAGTCATACCTTAGAGTCCAAAGGCTTCCGCAAAGCATCCAAAACACATCGAAGTGCATGACCCAGAGGAGTGGAGGATACTAGCTGATGCTTAATAAGTGATCCTGTTGAAAAAAGAATGTTTGGACAGATCTTTAGATTTCAACATCGCATGCAGAAACATATCCACAAGAAATGCCAAATCCTTGACAACCAACAACACCACCAAAGATTTAGTCCTTATGCACCCATAATCTTTATCAACATAAGGAGTGGGTCTAAGCATAAGAGAGAACCAACACCTAGGTAATCTGAAAGTTCCAGAATCAACAGGTAGAAAGACCCATACCAAAGAGTATGGCTGTGATCCGCAACTCTCTTTCTGGGTATCTGGGGAAGAAGCGGTATTCATCAAACAAGCTTTGAAGCATGCATGAAAAGATGGCCTTTTCCCGCCTGGAGTGTCCATGCCACACAACCCAAGTCAGCAACAACCTTTGGTTAACAGAAAAAACCCTTGCAACCAGGCAAGGCTAACCAGCTCCTTCAAAAGAAGCCGAAAAGAAGCATCTTAACTCGCATCTACCCATCTGGTCCCATGAGTTATAACACTAAACCCACTTACTCCCTAATTCTTCACAATCACTCTGCCCAAACAGAAGCAAACAAAATTGACCAAAAAGGATGCCATGAGTCATGTACGAGTCTGGAGGTGCCATGTTGAAGCGCTGCAACATATCAACAACATTATTGATGCTCAGTTGTCCAATATAAATCCTTTGAAAGTACGAATTTGCCTCCTCTTCCACATCACTACCATAGGTTGTCTCCACCTGTGATTGCTCTGAGGTGGCCCCTGCACTCATCAGCCAAGGGTTCAGACGGACGGCTGCATCCTTGATACGCTTGAGCTCCTCGGCTGGATCTCTAGAAGCCAGCTGTGCTGCATTCACTTGAAGTACCTGCATGGGTGTGATGATGGCACATACACAAGGAACAGACTTAGAGATTCCGTCCCACGATAATGCCAAATACAGAAACAACAGCACAGAAAAACATATATATTTCCCCCGAAACCCCCACAATTTATTATGTTATAGGGTTCTGTTCTAGATATCGTGGTGAATTGAAAGATAACCTTGAAAAATGCATTTACAGTATCCAGGGAGAGACTGAGAATTGGGCCTGGCCGTTGCCCAGTGACGCCTGCTCCAAGTTGTCCCTCAACTCGTGCCTCATCGAGTGTCCTTTCTCGCAAGAATTTCAAGCAAGCCTGCAGACATACATGCAAAAATTCTTGTCATATGCCTGATGATTGCTTGAGATTTAATTGAATTCAGTGCTCTCATGAACACATACACTCCATACTTCAGTTACAAAATGCACCCATACAGTAAGAAACTAGAACTTGGCTTAATAATAACCAACCCTCAACAAAATGATTGGTTTATCAAAAAGGAAAAAGAAAACAATGTCGGTGCATATCGCCACATTGGGTCATAAAGAATATGCATTCTCCCTCTTACCTGGAAGAAAGAGTCACGATGAATGGTGAGGTTATCTTGCAACCATTTCTCCAAGTTCAGGAAATCTCTTCGTGCAGCAATAGCCGCCAACTCAATTGAGAGAGAAAAAGGTGCTGTTTCCAGTATTGTATTCATTCCCTGAAATCAACATCACATTCCTTAGTATCCTGATCAACCAGTGTTTTCACACTGAAGAAGCATCATGAAGTGACACTTCCTAGCAGGCACAAAAGTCAGTTGATAAGGTGGCCACCTCCAGGCTATCAGTAGTGGTACCTTTAGCTCTTGACAAACGTCCAGAATTCGTGAGATATAACTTCTATCACTTGTGTGCATCTCCACCATAGTTCTCGTAACCACCTCTGGATTCAGAACCCACAATTGATGCAAGACTCCAGCAGTGGAATTGCTGGCAAAAAAGGAGGGCAGTAGGGCAGACAATATCTCTGATTGGATTGTGTTCCACTCCGTCTGCAAAGTGAAAAGGTTTTTTTTTAATTCAAGTCAGCAGTTTGTCATTGTTGTTCTCAAACCTAGGTTTTTCTACATGTAGAACCCATCTAGAAAAAAAAACTTCAACAGGGAAGGTGGTCTACACCTCAAATAAATACTGAGATTGATGCAAATACCTAATCCCCCCCCCCTAAAAAAATTGAAGCCCCCAAGACCAAATACCTTTATTTGTGCCAATCCCAAGACCAGAAGCTCTGGACAGTGCTTCAGGGGTAACTCTAACAAAGCACGCACAGAACCCACATGTCCCATTTCAGCAAGGCTGCATAGAACTTCTAATAACTCCAGTGACAACCAAGCGCAATTAGGTGTGCCATACGATAGTTTCTGCCCTTGTATGTTTTCCAATGGTGCCTGGGCAAGTCCACAAATTGTTCACCTCCATTACTGTCAGAGAATTTGTTCTGCAATCTGTGGTCTTCTAGAGAACCAGCAAAGTTACAAACTGATTGCAAGGTGAAGCCACATCTCATCCACAAACCAAGCAGATTCTTTCCAACTGGTTCCTTTTCGTGTTTCCTTTAAAACTCAGAGCAATATCTAGAGAGATACTAGACGTCTCACAGGAAAGAAAAAAGGTATTGCAACTGCAAGAATGGTCAAAAGGCACAAAACAATCCAACTATGAGGAACAAAGATCCTGAAACAAAAAAAAAATTCACAGAAAAACAAACCAGGTGATATCCTAAACAGTTTGTGTTATTCTATACTCTGCAATGGGCTTTGAGCTGCAACCACTGCATCTGCCATTGTGCAGCAAAGGCTACATACACAACCAGAGCAGGGATTCTCCTCACCTGTTTCCTTGAAGAATGAGAGAAGGTGAATATTTCAGGGGGGGCAGAAACTGCATGTTTCAAAAAGGATAGCTGACCCTCTCCATTCCTCCACACTTTTCCACACACTGCTTCCAAGGGAAAAGGGTCCTGCTCTCAAAGCAAAATCAACATGCAGAAGAGTAATGATACTGGTTAAAAACAGTGGTACAAACCAGAATTGCCCAAACTGAACAATGCAAGTGGAAGAAGAGGAGTACAACAACACTCAGACGATAGACAAAATCCAGAGTTTTTGGACTGACCCACCTGGCAGGCCTTGTTATAAACTGTCAGCAACAATAAGAATCCCTTCTGATCAGGTAAAGAAAAACCATCATGGTCAAGATTCTCCATGACTGACCTCCAACTGATACCTGGAGCCTGCAAGCATGTCCGGAGGATGCATTAAGGAAGGGGGGGAGAAAAATTGGAAAACTACTGCTTTATTCACATACAAAACTAACACAGAAATTTGGCAATTTGAATAACGTACTAGTTCACTGATGGCGTCAACAAGAACATCCACATTCCAAGTCGTTGACCAGACACCAGAAAGCTGCTCCCCGTTATTGCAGAAGGCAGTGCAAAAGGTGTCATGAGTGCCTTGTAAATCTTCTAAACCCTTGTATGTGCGTGCAACCATCCCAACGATTTGAGCAACATCAAACTCTGATAGGGAGGGAAACATTGAGAAGATCTCCTTGCAGTGTTCTACATTGACAGTGCAACTGTACCCCAGCTCCTCCATAACAGCAACCACTGATGTGGCGCCTGACAATTGTGACAGCATGTCTGATGTCAATATTCCAGAAGTAGCAACCTGCTTGAAACTCCTTCAATCACCAACAGCAATTTGCAGGTCTACCCAATCAGAAAAGGCACGATAACCTTGTCAAAGCTTGCTCATTGTGATCCCATACTACATTGGACAAACCTACAAGAAACCCTAATTTATTTTTTCATTGCCCCAAACCTGACAGTACAAGTATTCTTATGAGTATCCATCTAGAAAAGGTGAAGGAGACAAATATGAGGTGAAACCTTCTTTTTTTTTTGCATTGGAAAAAGCAGCATGGAGAAAAAGCATACCTCAAGCAGTTAACTTCATGAACCTGATCGTGGAGAATTAGGGGTGTGAGCAAAAGGGAGGAAAGTGCATCTGGCTCTAGTGATGGCAAAGCCTTTACAAAGGTCTGTTCATGTCTTGACAGACCCTCAGTCTGGCGCAAAAACCACAATATCTTTTCAATTAAAACTTCTGACAAACCAGCAGGCGTCAAGGTTTGATATATCTCTGAGATCTTGGCTTTGCAAAAGGAGTGACCTGCAAAGTGATAAAATGTGACAGTAACACTTTTCCTGTCAATGCCCAGTATAAACCAAGAAAACAAAAATCAATCCAACAAAAACCCACTCCCCTCCAAGCGCATGAAATAGGGTTGGAGCAGCAGTACCACATTAGGAGTCCCCCACCCACAGACAAAAGCACTTTTCAACCAACTCACTGGACACCTGAAAGATAACCTAATTCAGAATGGGAAGAAAAAACACAAACACTTGACTGATCATGGATTCCAGGAATAAATAAAATATGTATTCATGAATTTTTGTGAAATGGGTGCTCTTTCTCTCACCTGCTTGACAATGACTAAGTTCTTCAGCATCTGTCAATGCAAGGCCAAGTTGAATCTGCTCAGGTAGGGACAGTTTGAGTTCCGTAGAGAGATTCTCAAGGAAAGCTTTGGTAACAACAGATGACAGGATATGCTGCACAGCTTCACAGAACACACTACCCACATTTGGCTGTCGAAGCAACTTCTTTACCACTAATGACAACAAATCCAGTTTCAAAGGCCACTTGTGTTGTTGCAATTCACTGCCGTCCAGCAAATCAAATTGCTGTAAGCAATTGCGCAGCAAAAGAACACTTCCATCTAACCCATAGTCTGCCAACTGCTCACCCGTCCACTCCACCCACACCCCATCATCTCACCATCAATCAAAAATCCCACCAATGCAAATTTCAGCAAGCAATTACAAAAACACAATACATTTCCATTTTACACAACAAACGATTTCAGGTTTAACACATGTAACCAGAATGAAAAATCCAAAAGAGGAAGAAGGAAGCTGCTGCAAACCCTAATGGTGAAGAGGAGGTTTTAGGGTTTGGACATTTCAGCAAAAGCACATTACATTTCCATTCCCCGACAAAACAATTCAGCTTTTTACATGTGTAACCAAAATGGCAATCCAAACAAGAGGAGGAAGGAAAGCTGCTGCGAACCCTAATGGTGAAACCCTAATGGAGGTTTTAGGGTTTGGACATTTCAGCCAAAGCAGCAGCGTCTCGAGCGACACGCACTTCCTCTTCTACTCGTCCTTCTTCTTCTTGTACTTCTGAGGGGCTGAAAAGAAGTAATTGGTACCCAGTTCATAGGCAGCAGCAGCAGCGCGTGAGAATGAAATAAGTACCTGATTCAGCTCGAGCGCTAAGGACTTGTAGTTGCTCTTGTTCAAGCTGGCGATTAAGAAGCCAATCTGGCTTGCTAGAGGAGATGCGAAAGAGAACATGGCTTTGGGTGATCGTTCCTCAATCCCCTTTTCCTTTTCCGCTTGAAAAAAATCTTCTTCTTCTGTTTCTTCCCGGTTTCTTCCTACCCAAGACAGAAAAACAGTGCCGGAATTCTCCTCCTCCTCCTATGTGCATGCTCCACAAAGCCCAAAGAAGAAAATAACAACAAGAGCAACTCGCCCCACCCACCCAGCAAGCACAGAAAAAGCTCCAGAAACTTCCAGAACTGGAGCTCTAGGAGACCAAAATGAGCACCGTAAGAAGCAAAAAAAAAGGCACCCACGGATGCGCAACAAGCAGCCCTCAAGGTCTATTTCACTTCGTCCCCCAAGAGCGAGTAAGAATGCAGAGGAGAAAGAGAGAGAGCGATGCGGGGGGGAGGGAAGCCAACGACGGCGCGCTCGGAAGTGCAATACAAAAACAAAGAGCAAAGGAGAGTTCCCGTTTGTTCGATTATAGCGTCAGAAACACCAAACAAACGCACATTATGAACTTGGATAGCGGTCTTCATGGATGTGAACATCCATTCAATCTTCGGGGAAAACAGAGATTTACCATCCATTCCTCTTGCTGTCTAAAACAACTAATCAAATAATTAAGAACTTTGGAACCAGTCGTCATGGATGTAAAGTCAGTAGTTATGAATCAACGGATGGATGGCACATGGCTGGCAGATGAGCTTCATTACTAAAACAACAGCATCCCCAAGAGAAGTGTAGACAGGAGTCCAAACGTTCTCCATTCATCCAAGGAGATGAAACTCCTTGGGCTAGAATCTTAACCCTGTTTTAGAAACGGGCCTGATGGATGGATGGATGGATGGATGACAAACTATATGCTTGTTTTTTGCTTCAGCAAAAAGGATTTTTATATTAAAATGAGTGTGTTTTTTTGAAAATATTTACACAACTTTGGCTTTGCTTAATGAAAAAATAAATAAATTGATTTGTGGTGTTCCATTTGAATGAAAATATTGAATGATTTTTGCATGCAACTTGAATTTAATTTAATTTTAATTCAAAAAATTGGATGCATATTAATGAAAAAGATATTGAAATTTTATTTCATTACAATAAAAAGGTGTTATTGTATGTCAAGTGATTTCATTGGATTTTGAGTGAATTCACTAGTTGCAATGAGCAGGACTTGGTGAAAATGTTTTGAACTCATTAGATTTCATTGGATTTTGAGTGAATTCAGTACTTGCAATGAGCAGGACTTGGTGAAAATGTTTTGAACTTATTAGATTTCATTGGATTTTGAGTGAATTCACTACTTGCAATGAGCAGGACTTGGTGAAAATGTTTTGAACTCATTAGATTTCATTGCATTTTGAGTGAATTCACTAGTTGTAATGAACAGGACGTGGTGAAAATGTTTTGAACTCACTAGATTTCATTGGATTTTGAGTGAATTCACTAGTTGCAATGAACAGGACTTGGTGAGAATGTTTTGAACTCACTAGATTTCATTGGA
>Ga0116228_10001134_pt1 | contig 21820 bp, 10 predicted proteins | sample S1TSphfallax_2_FD_89694 | JGI IMG/M metagenome (GOLD analysis project Ga0116228, IMG submission 89694) | Host-associated microbial communities from peat moss isolated from Minnesota, USA - S1T2_Fc - Sphagnum fallax MG | ecosystem: Host-associated > Plants > Peat moss > Unclassified | place...
AAAGGAGAAGGAAAGGGGGGGGGTGGGGGGGGGGGGTTGTTGTCAAAGCAAAAAATGCTACTAGAAGGTGGATTTGGAAAACATTAATGAGAATTTGACACAAGTACCCTACACCATGAGTGAATCCTCTTCTCATGGGTGATGATCCTAACTAAAACTTTTCTATGCACCCATCCCCAAGCTGCAATGGATCTAACTTGTGACACAAAATGCATTGTCCTAGTCCTATTGAAGTGTGGATATAATCAAACCCAACAAAAACCCGAGCAACACCTCAGGTGGTTTCACTAATAACCAACACATCAGAGAATAGTGTACGGTGAAAAACAAGCTTTGTTACCCAACCCAACGTGTAACTGCCAACACCATGGCAGAACATAACTGAAAATCAAAGCACTGAACCACAAAGCCTTGCAGCATTCAAAATCAAAGAGGAACTATGCTTCAGCTGTAACATAAAAAACTTATTCATTATTCTAGGGTTGTACGAAAAGATGCATGAGGTCACCACCATAACCAGGAGACCTCCACTTGAGACATCCATATATGTAGGACCTAACTAACCCATACATGCTTAAGGCAATAGCAATTGTTGGAAGTGACTACATCTACAGTCTGATTGTTCTACTGTGGCATCCCAGTAGAACAAACTGATGACTGTATGTGCCTAAGTCACTTTCTTGGTGTGCAGCAATGGCAAGTCCATGATGGAAGTTGCCACCACCAACTTGTGACAAAACAAGTGCAAGACCGCCATTTTTTTCCGTATAGCAAAATCAAACCCCAAGTTGCGTTTCACATTTAAACAATACTTACACTAATGAGAGTACACCCACCTCAGGACAACGTAATTTTTACACGTGCAATTGTTACATGTCTTGAGGTGATTGCGATATTTTGGATCCTCCAGTACACTGTCGATGGGTAGTCTATAGTTCATCAACACCAACCCTCCAAGTGTTATCTTTTTTCACCCAAAGAACCAAGTGATGTCAAGATGGGTTGCGGCAGATGGCAAGAACTAGAACAATTAACATCAGGTACAATTATATGCAAGGTTTTTTCACTGCAAGTTGATCTCATCGCGACCAGAGCTTGGGGTTTTTGCTGGATTGCCAACTACACAAGGATTAAACAATGTGCCCTCTGCTCCTGGACAATTTGCAATTTATAAACATCATACGTTGCTATCACAGGAACATACACACCGCTCGAGGTTGTATAGAACAGTCAGAATACTTGAGGCTAAAAGGTGAGCATGATGCAGCTGGAGGTCATGGAAACATCTGGATGTGATGAAACCTAATAATGTCTTAGTCTAGAATGTTTTCCACAATTTTCTACATAACACACCTTTGAGGAATTGACGCCAATGAGTGAGAAACAACAACCTACCAATAAATGCACAAATGAAGATAACACATGTACACATTCTAATTTTTGGTGGTAAAACTTGCATCCAGGGTAGGGCTCTTACATGGTACATAGTCCTAAGGAGGTCAAATTCCTCCCAGTGCGTGTGTCAATAGTTTAGCTTGTCTCCAAGATTACCAGTACAGTATTTGGAACTTCTGTTTTCATGCAGGACAATCCAAGTCTCCCTTCCAGTGTGTTACAAATTACCATTTTTGGGCTAATCAATGTTAGACTAGAATTTCACAAGGACCAAGAGAGAATTTGCAAACATGCCTTACTATGATTGACGAGTGTTGTTGAGAATGAAAAAATGTCCAAGTAGACTTTGCAGGCATGAACACTAACTATCTAAAAAATTCCTTTGTATCCTCCTAGCTACCATGGGGCCTAGATCACTTTGGTCTTCCGATAGCTGCAAATTATTGGCCATAGCTAATGCATATTGGGTTGAAGAACACCAATTGCCAAACAACACCGGTTTCCATTGCAGTCTTCAACAGACCCCTTGTCACCATAGGCAGTTATGGGCATCCTGTCTGTAGGCTTGACATGACAATGCATCAACGACTGTAATCCACCCACGGCACTGGATTGTAACCAACACATTTGCCTCTATTCCAACTAATTGTAAATTAGCTTGTCATGACTAACATAGTTATTACACAAGACCCATTCATAGATATGTGATCAACAATCAATAGCATTTTTATTCGACCAATTCAGCACACGCAAGATCAGATTCTAAGAGGGTAGTAAACATGATTAGGTGCTTACAGGTTAGCTAAGGGACTAGTGTGCTTCAATCAGCACCAAGCATGCTATGCGAGGAACCCACAGTCGACTGTACCATGCACAGAATAACTCAAACACCAGAAAGAAAATGAGCGGCAAGTCGCCGCAAATCAAGTCGGTGCTCTGTGAACATTCACACTTGCAGAACAATGGAGGTTATAAACATGGTATACCTTGTTCGTTAGTGTCCTGATTATAGCAACGGTCACCCCAATGCATACCCGGCACGTCTTGTCCCGTGAACTTCCACATTCCACAATCTTCTCAAATGGCGGGATCGAATATGGTGGTGGGAATGTGTGTGCAATAAATTGCACTTCAACAATTCACCAAAAAAACACGGCAACCCATGCAAATGGTGACACCTAGCCTATGGTTGGGTTTGGGCTGAAAATCCCTAATTTGTGGGTGCAACAAGGAGTTGCACATCCAAATTTCAAACCCCCGCCGCCGCCCTAAAGGTGCGAACTTGCATTGGCACTACTTTGTAATCCCAGACGTCGCTGTCTTCAGAAGCTGCAAACTCACACTGCCCTACTACTCCAGCCGTCAGCGGCTGCTTGAAGCTGTAAACCTGCATTGTCCTGCTAGTTGGTGTATGCTTTCATTATAGGTTCCATGGAGGCCAGGCATGAAGTTGATCACAATTCTGGTTGATCCAGGTTGCAAATTGCACTTATAGGATCGGAGTCAGGGTTACCCGGTGGCTTGAATGCCAACCACAGCGGGCGTGCATCGCCAGGATGCGGACATGAGGAGCTTGAGAGAACCTAAATCGCACCACGCACTTGCCCAACCTCGCCGCAATTGGCCCAGGACTAAAATGTTGCGTCTGTTCGCGAGTATATACAGTCAATGAAAAGCGCCTCCTAGCAGATGTAGGCTCCATTGTGCTTGTCTAAGATGTTTGATCTACAGCCGAAGTCCGCATATGAGTTGGGAAGTAATTTAGGTTTGTTTCAAGCTCCATTAGAGTTGTGATGATGGGATTTGAATAGGTCAAGATGTTGGAGTGGGCCCTACACGAGCGGCTGGAATTAGGGTAGTAGCAGTGTATTTTGCCATCTGTTACGCCACGTCTTGTGGTATGCTTTGTGCGGTTGGGATCCCATTGAATTAATATCCCAGTGACTTCCGTCCGATTATGTTAGGTCAAGGAGAACACCCGTGGCTACTACGAACTTGTATGCACGTACTATAGATGTCTCCTAGTTGCTAACCACCGCAATGTTGGGTAAAAGTAGTCAATGTTGGGTAATTCAAGTTGAGATCAACATATTTGCAGACGTTCAGGCCATTGAAAAAGCAGAGGTCAGAGCATTAGCACTGCATCTTCAACTTGATGGCCCAGAGGTTGGGACCATTACTGGATTTTATCTCCTAATTGGCAGAGCTCAAGCGTGCTCAGGGTATTGGACACTTCAGAAGGGGTTGAGTACCCCCTCTTGCATGTTGTGTGTGCATTGATGATCTGTGTGGCAATGTCTATGAACATATTTTCTATACTCGTTCTATACTCAACTGGACTTGGATGAAGACTACACCAGAATACTCACATTGCTTGACTTCACTGTCATACAGATCATGGAACTAAGAACTAATATATGTTAGGCATTGCAACCTTTAGAGGCCTTTCTCTTTATTGTTGTTACTTATGGGCATATTTTGTGGCTTTGATGGCATGCAGAATCAGTTCATAAAGCCAAGGACCCAAACTTATACTAGCAATTTTCTAAGACTAGGGATTTTGCAGGATACAAATGCATCTGAAGTGGACATCCATGGCACCAAAGATCACACCAAGTTCATCCGGAGGTTTTTTTTTCCACATTAGTCTTGGCCTATGAATGTGGTCTGTTCTAGTTGACTGACATCGAAGCTACAATGAGAAATTCGATGCTTTCATTGTTAGGCAAGCCATGTGGGCATGGGTCCTGGGTTAACAGGCCATGGAGTGGCCCTTATCTGCGATGTGTAGTTGGTGCAAATAAGACCACACTCCTCCCTGATAAACTCCTTTGGCGTTAGTCATAGTTGACACCATTTGGTGAACCACATTTGGGCAAAGTGCCACATGGATATGTTGCAGGGGTGTGCTGTTTGGGTCTTAAGTCGGTCTTGATTGCTGGGCAGCAGAAATGGGCTGCAGCGATTCATTGGTAGGGGTGATGGGCACACACAAGCAAGTTGTTGTCTTTGCTACTACATTAGTACATGCCACACTCTATAGTAGCTTTATTGTATGTATGCTCCAACACCTAGGAAAGTAAGCAAGATATGCATTCCTCACCTACTAAACCAAGCACTGTCACCCTTGATGGCCTGGCAAACCCCCATGCAAGAGTATTGACAAAGGTTGCATCATGAAAGTGACTGCCCCTGCATGGTTCACTGCTCTTTTGCAACAAGGCACTTAGATGTCAGGTTAGAATGTGTTGAGGACTAGGAGAATTTTCACAATTCTAATGGGTTATGTTTGCCTTTGAGAGCAGGCCACAACATCAAAAAAAGCTCAATGGGAAACTTTGTCAAAAGCAACAAGATTGCAGCAAGCATCAACGAGGGTAGCCCTCGGCCAAGAGTGACTTAGAACACTGAAGGTGATGTCGGGAATTCAACAACAGACTTGTAATGTGGCCATCAAAGTGGACATCCACTCAATTGGGGGCTGGGTATGTGTTGTAACCATCATTGTGGGGGGCCAGCAGAATGTGGACCATCAACAGGAAACTGTGGGGGTTCTTCATATGGCGCTGCATGCCAAACATGAGGGCATAATTGTCCTGCAGGTCCAAGGTGCAGGGACCAACACCCAGCAAACCACCATGTGGTGGATTTGTGCAGTAGCATTGGAATGCAACAACAATGGGGTGATGGGGGTGGTGCCAGTGACCAAGCGCCCCTTCAAGTAGGACATGCACCTGCCTCTGCGAAGGCTGCAGACCTCACATTCAAAGATGGCAGTGTGGAATCCTAGCACAAGAAAAAAACAGACATTAGAGCTTGGTAGTGGACCACTAAGAGGAAGTTAGAGAAAGACACAGTAGAACACCAGGGTAAGGGCTTGCCACCTCACAAGGTAGAGGTGACAAAAAATGACAAAATACATGGTGCATGTGATGGCAAGCTTGCATGGGACAATGAAATGCGGGGGCTAGCACCCCACCTATTGAACATGGTTGTGGTGAAGGTAAGTGAATAGAACCCTGTCGACATGGCAGAGCTTTGTCATCAAATGGATGAAAATTTTGAGTACCTTCGCCATGAGCTCAATGAAAGAGGGTTCAAGGACTGTGTGAGGCACTTTATGAAAGGGGAGCGCAGTCGTTTAAAGAAATTGTATACAAAGGGAGGGCATCAAGAGTGTCCTATGGGATTGGAAAGAGATGAATGGGAAAAACTTGTGGAGTACTGGCAAGGACGGGAAACACTGAAAAAGGCTGAAATCATGGCAAGTGCAAGGGGTGCCGTGGTGACTATCAGCAGCTATGGTTGTGCTGGCAAGGTAGGTGCAGAAAAAAACTTGTAAAACACATTGTTTACCACATTTCTTGGGCACATTAAACAACATCTAACCATCTCCTATATATGAAAGTAGCCACAGAATTTTGCACTGATAATCTTATACAATTGATGCAATGTCACAAAGTACTCATTGGCAGAGCCCATCAATATTAGAAATGGCTGTTGCAAGCATGGACTCTACTGGCAAACTTGTGAGTGCACTTCATTGTTGAGCACCACCAATCCATGTTTCATGTGGACATCATAGAATTGGGGTTGCTGCTAAATGCCTAGATAATATGGGGGTTGGATGGGTATGTAGCAAGCATCACATTCTGCCAACCTTCAAGGATCACTGCCCTTGAAAAACAGCTTCCAGAAGAGGTTGCAAAGGTGTTGGAAGTTTGCAATGAAAATGCAAGGGGCATTGATAAACTAAACAATAATATGATGACCTTCATAAATCAATTGTTCGGAACCTTGGGGAGCAGTTGCCCCAAGCAAAATTGCCAAGGACTTTAGGAGCCATGGAAGCACATGCAGGGTTCATGGCTGGTGGCAACAAGGAACCTGCTGCAACCAAAGCCACACCAATATTGGGTGAGCAGAACCTGGTACTTGTCAGTATTACTGGGAATGCACAAACAAATGGTCATGCCCATGTAGTGTTGGCAGTGAACAAGGCGGTGCAGCAGGTTGATCATAGGCTTGAGGGTTCTCAGGTCAACTATGTTTTGGTAGCAGAGGCGGGTATGTTAGGAGCAGAACCAGCTAGAGCTTCTCACACTACAGCTAGTCCAGCAGGCTGTTGCAGTGAGCAAGCCACAGATGGCAAGGTATATTCTTGGTGGCTCCTGCTTGACACAAGCTTAGTCCACATAGAATGTTTTTTAACTTGCTTGTTTTGGTATATTGCTTGGCAGAGTGGCATGTGTAAGCAGCCCAGTAAGCAGCCTAGTACAAGGCTTCTAGCAAACTTGGTAAACAGTTTAGTTTACACATGGCACTATTGAACTGAGAGTATCCTGGGCATGTTCTTGATGGGGAGCAATGTTGGGGCTTCCTGGTTGATAGAAGCTGAAGAAAAAGAATGTGCATGTGCTTCAAGCAGGTGTAACGACCAGACATTCTAGTGTTCCCAAGTTGGGGACTACAGCGGGCAAGTTGGGATGGCAGCAGGTAAATACCTCTCATTGACCCATAAAGTAGCTGTACAGCTTAATTTTGTGCATAAAGACAACAGAATGATGGGGTGGGGATGTGTGGATTGTACACTAGATGATGGATGGCACACAGCATGTGGAAAAGGCATTGGATCCTCTATAGTTGAGTGATGTGAACCTCCAAATACGCCTGAGCTTTCCTTACCCTTGTTGATGTGCAGCTTAAAGTTGGAGAGTCAGTACCCTTGTTGATGTGCAGCTTAAAGTTGGAGAGTCAGTGCTCTTGTGCAATCCTGATTGCGAATCAGAAGAAGTTGGGAAAGGCTTGATACTGGGCATTGGAGGAAATGGGTGTGTCCACCATGGGAAGCCCATTGGAGAAGGTTGGTTCCAAGTGCAGTTGGCAGAAATTGTGTTAGGCAAGGGCAACACTCCATTGTAGGTGCCTAATCTGAATGATGACCCCCCACAGTCAGAGCTTAGAAATGTGAAGGGTGGTAATGTTGTTTGGGAAAGACACTTCCTGCGGCAAAGGTAGTGTCATTAGAATGCTTCAAATGTAGAACTGAATCCAACATCCATCAGTTGGAAATTTTTGGTGCATACAGTCTGCTATGGTTAGAACACTAGCAATTTTTTGGTTTCCACCCTTTGTGGCCCAGATGTGCAGAGGCATAGGTTTGTGCACAATGTGAACAATTGCATATTTTGAAGGAGGATGGTGTGTTTTTCATTACAATTGGGCAGTGCATAATGTTACACCAGATTGTGACATTTGATGCATTGTATATCAAATCATGGTCAGGCAAGCAAACTCTAATCCAAGATCAATCGTTTGCATGCTCACAGAACCCTAATACTCAATTGAAGGCTTTGCAAATCTAGCTGCAAAAACATCAAGATCCCTTAAACTTAAACCCTAAATCCTACATTTATCTAACTAGTAATCGTAAATGTGTCTCATACCTAGCTAAACGTTAACCCTAATTCAATAGTTTAATTTGTCTCACACATGACACTTGGTAGGATTTCGGAAGTGCGATTAGATGCACTGACGATCGATCCAAACCCTAACCCTAAATTGAAGGTCTGCAAGGTATACATGTGTGCAAACCCGACCCCTCAAATCACAGTCACAAGCCAGTATAGTTGCATTGACTAGGAGCAAACCCTAAACCCTAACCTTAACCCTAATTCAATATTTCCACTTGTTTCACATTGGAAACGTGGCAAGACGTAGGATGCACGATTAGACGAATTGATAATCGATCCAAACCCTAACCCTAAATTGACGATCTGAAGGGTATACACATCTGAAAATTCGAGCCCTCAAATCATAGTTGTAAGCCAGTATAATTACATTCACGACTACATTGATTCCAACCACCTGAGAGCCACGTCGCAGACACACGTGCATATTGAGCCCAAAACGTAACCCTAACTATCGCACAAGATGGACCATCAAAGGCGAACATGGTAATCTGGATGTCGTCGATCTAATTCTGCCTGCAATTACAATATAGCAGTTGCAACTGCGACTTGATTTGCCTTCGACACGTGGCACCATAGTGTGCAATGCCAATAAAACCCTAACCCTAATACAAGAATTTGTGATGATTCAACCAATTCGTTCATCTTGGAACATTTCGACACGTCCAAGTGGCATAATCTAATAAATCCCATTGAACAGCGGGAAAAAATCATGTTATTTAATGATGCAAATACACTAAATAATCTACACCCTACCATGTGTCAAGTTGTAACTAGTTATGTACTTGCCAGGTGCTATCGTTTAGATAGGCACGTTATAGTCACAAACTAGTTGAATTGGTAGTTGCAGGCATGGAATGGGTAGATGTATATGAAGCACGTACACATACCATACAATAGAATATTTCATCCATTGTTTTCGACTAGTAATTGTTTCTAACTAGTCATTTGCTCCTATTTTATTTTTAGTTGCATGTGTTGTGTGCAACTAGTTTGTAGTCACAAAGAACAATCACAAATGTCAATTTTTCTTCTAGTGCTACCTACTACATGCCTATGTACATACCACCTACTTACATACTTAATTACTAAGTACTACCTAGATACCTACTACGTACATAACTACCTACCTACTTATTAGGTACATACACCTTACCTACTTACCTATTATGTACATACCTACCTACCTACCTAAACACTAAGCACCTACCTACTTAGAAACTAATTATTTTTTACTAGTTATGTACCTATGTAGTAAATCACTACCTCCCACATACCTTCCTACCTATTATGTATTTCTTATCTACTTACTAAGTGCCTACATACTTATTTACATACCCACTAACTACCTAATAGGCCATTTAAATAATTATTTAGAGGCTATCTAAATAGTTATTTTAAATAAATAATTATCTAGAGGTTATTTAAATATGTGCTTAAAATGAACATTATCTAAATAGGTACCTAGTAAGAACTTATGCTATCTAATAAGTAGGTTATGTAATAGTATGTGCTAGGGAATAGTTTGCAACTATGCTACAACTAAAATTTGATCTCATATTGTTTGTTTTCCTTTCAAGTTTACAAAATATATAAATAGGTTGGTTTGGTCTAGTAAACACATTCATTTTTTTCAATTTCCATATGGGAGGAGCTAATCACATGTGCTCCGCCCAAAAGGCTAAACTTTAAATAAAAGAAGATTTTGTTATAAAAGTTTAAGACCTAGACCTAAGTACCTACCTACCTAGGCTAGACCTATGGCTAGGTGGCCTTGACTAAGCCTAGGTGTCACATGGCCTATTATAAATGGCCTAGCCTTAAACTAGGCTAGGTACCTTAAGTGCCTAGCTAGACTAGGTGGCCTAGCCTAGGTGCCATGTGGCCTATCAAAATGGTTCAACCTTAAGCTAACCCTACATGATTATAGGGCAATCTTAAGTTGCCATATGGCATAATTTTAGGCCACCATGTGGCACAATTTAGTTGTTTTAATTAGATGGTTGAAAATATATATATTTATATTTGTTTAGCAAAATATTTTGAAAAATCCAAATGAAGCCACATGTCACATTTTTAGGCTACCATGTGTGAACAAAATATTGGTGTGCATTGTAATCAAAAGTGTAGTTGCAAGTGTAGTCTTATGAACTCATCCCTATATACATGTATAAAATTGTTGTACTTGTATTCTATGAAAAAAAAAATTGATTTGTTGTTAGTTTGATTTTTAGTTGCAAATGCTGCTTATAACTAAAATCTAGTTGCAAAGGGCATTTTTTTACTAGTGAAATAGGTGAATAATGATGGGGCTCACATTTGCACCCAACCTATTACTCCTTTTGCCTTGGAACCAAAGTGTTCATCCATGGTGGATTTTCATCATGTAGTTATGTAATGTTATTTGGTTTAGAAGGACTACAACCTAGATAGGGGATTGGTTTGGATCTAGTGTACCATTTAGGGTACTTGTATGTTATGTGTTGTATGCGTGATGACAATGATAATTGTAAGCACTAACATAAGAGTGCACAAAAAAAGAATCATTCAAAAAAATTGCATCTTTTATGTTCCTAGATTACCTATGACCTAAGTTACAACAATTTATCAAGCATAACTTTGTGGCAAGGTGGCATGATATTCAATGCAAGTTGGTTATGGCTAACTTGCATTTTATCACACATTGATTTTGCTAAAAATTACACTTTTCAAATCCAAAATGAGATTAATCAATGCATTAGCACTCATTCCAAGTCACAATAATGGTGCACATAACATGCAACGTGGATCCTGCAAGTACATCTAGTGGTGAGGATCAAAGATTCATCAAATACAATTGTTTGTACATCTTTGATGATAAGGAGCATGACTTTTTGTTTGTCCAACATTGTTTATTACAACACTAGAATTGGCTTACAAGTCAGCTTGTGACACCGCAACATTATATAATTTTTGGTGATGGATGTGTGGGTCAATTCAAAGGTTCATGGGCCATGTATTTTGCAGCTCAATAGTTGGGTTTGACTTCACGTTGCAAAATGAGCTGCATTATTTTGACACAAGGCATGGGAAGGGAGAATGGGATGGTGTAGGTGTAGTTGTGAAGAGAAGGCCCTAAGAATGAAACAACTTTAGAATCCACAAAAAAGGTTAATTGTAGTTAATGTTGTGTAATTTTGAAAGAAAGGATGTCTTCTTGGGCACCGAGTACATACGAGGGATGCGGGTCAACCATTACCATGCATTTTTGTAATGTGAACCTTGTTGATAGATCAACCCTTCATTTGTGTAATCACATACCTAGCTCACAAAAGTTGCATTCCATTTTTGTTTTTTGCTTTGCTAATCCAACTAAACTACTCATGAGGCCCTTGTCATGTTTCTATTGACATTGTGTTGATCAAGATTGGGAAAGTTGTGAGGCAACCTTGCATGTCCCATTGTGGTGGCCTATTAAGTTTCAACCAAAGGACACTAACTTTGTGCATGGGCAATTAGAGGTCGTGGAAGAACTTGGTGCAAGGGAACATGAAGATGATAAGGAGAATCTAGTTGTTTTGGTGTGTGTGGAAGACATTTTGCAATTCTAACACAAGGCAACAATGAAGGTGTTGAATTTTTATCTTGTAGTGCCAACATGCAACTCAAATTGTTTCAAACAAATTCATTTGTCCTTGGGGTGGAGAATTTGATGTTGGAGATCATGTGATTTTTCAATTCTACTATTAGAAGTGGGGATGTGATGACAATGGCTATGTATTCCTATCCAATTCACATGTGGCATTTGTGTACACCCACTTGGTTATAATATGCAATTTTCCAATGTTGTTAGCTCATCATCGAATGAAAGGAGATGAATTGGTTTACAACTTTCATATAAGGCCTTACAAGTCATCAAATCTAGGCTTGAAATAATAGGTCTAGTTGGTACGTACTTGAAACTTATTCAAATTTTTGTTTCAAGCAAGAATAAAATGTCAATGGAACTTGAGGTATGTTGAAGTGTTGTAAATGTATTCACTTCTGTTTGCACATGAAGTGACCTTCACTTTCTATGAAATTGTTATTCATGTTCCCTTGTTTACATTATGTGGATGGTGTAGGCTTAACACCGATTTGCAATGATGTGTGTCAATATATTTAATGATAGTTATGGGAAGCCTACAAGGGATGGTGTGGATTTTCAAATTTTTAAATCTAATGTCTTTTTTTTGGGCAAATCTACAAAATCATTCTAAACATTAGAGTGTTGGTGAGTAAAATAAATATCCATTGTGCACTTTTGGATCAAGACTCGAATGTTTTTGCTCGACCAATGCAAGGATAGATCATATAGAATATTTGATGGTTGTTATGAACAATTGCAAAAGACTCAAATATGTGTGTGAATGTGAGGCAACCACATGGTGAATTTGCATAGCTTGACAATGTAGGAATGGGTGTTTGCATGCTACAATGGACCCAAATGTAGTCAAAATTGGATGTACACAAAATATTAAAAGTTTCACAACTTCAAAATCATTTATTTTGAAAAATTGTAAAAATTACGTTAAGTTGACATGGGCCTTAAAAATAAAATAAATCAATACAAACTTGAATTCTATACAATTTTTTAATGTCTATTTCTTTTAATAAATGTACACCAATCACATTATAAAACTTGTTTTAAACATTGTATTTGTTAGTAGTATTTTTTTTATTAATTAAAAAAATAAACTTAAATTTCATAGATAAATAAAAATAACACCAAAGACATCTATATCCTCAATGGAAGAACAATTTACAACTTACAAACATCATAATCATCATCATTATTATAACATAATGTATTACCAAATGTTTAGATTAAATTTTAATTTAAAATTCATGATTTTAAGTTAATTTTTTTAAAACAATTGATAAAAGATTTTTTTTACATACATACATTACTGTGAAAATTTGTATTGACAAATTCCAACTAAAAATAATAATTTTTAGACCATTTGTAAAAAAAATGGTTATGTGACAAGTAACTACATGTTACAAATGTACTCCAAAGTAATATGACAACATTATTTTCAACACCAGTTCCACAACATAATGATAGATGAAAATGTGAACCAATTTAATTACACCTTCTATCCATTGTTCCTTTTCTAATCATGTCCCCATAATTTTCAAATTTTGTTTTTACTAAAAATTGCAACACTGTGATAGGTTTTTGGGGTCTACCATAACATGCAAATACTCGAACCTCAAATGGAAGCACTATTGACTACATTTGAACTTGGAAAATAATAAATGTATTTTTCATTGATAAAATTTTGGGAGCTATTATGTGTAAAACTAAGGAATGTAGAGTTTGGGTTTGTGCATCTACCATTGTTATGTGATTTGAAATGATTTATGGTGGTTGTTTGTCTATTTGTGGTTTGTAGGTGAGTTACTATTTTTGGTTTTTTGATTGCAAAAAGAATGAATGATGCATGTGGTACAAGCACAAATTCTACTTAGAATTACTCTCTACCTACTAATAAATAGTGTAAATTGTATTATCAATAATAATTATAACACATATAATCTATTGTTTCAACCCATTCAAGTTCATTTACAAAATGTATTCACACAATTTTTTCATTGCAAAAATTGTTCCCTTGTTTACCAGATTCTAAAATTATTTTTGATAATCATGTTCAATGATTAAATTTTAATTATTCCATTTTTGAAATCATGATAGTCTTAAAATATATACATTGTTTTTTCATCAATGTGCTACTACTTTCTTTACTCATAATTAAACATATCAAACATCTATAATGTAAAAAAGGTAAAACTCAAAAATGAAAATATGAAAATATGTGGTTCATAGCCCAACATAACTCTAAACTACATATTGTGTCTTTATTCTATTTTTTAGCAACTTTCCAAGTCTATCTATGTGTGTAACAACAATCATCCCAACCTTCATCACAATCAAGATCTAAATCCTAAATCCTTTCCTTTTAGAGGTAATTTGAAAATCAAATTAATAAAATGTCTTAATCATGTCTTGATAAATCTCTACCATTCACTTGATAACAACATGTTAAGCAAAAAACACCAATGTGAATTGACCATATTAGAATTCCAAGGAAGCTATGGTGGAAAACCTTTGGATGAAGACCTAAGGAAAAGCATAAAAGGACAAGCAACAAAAGGGTTTGAGGAAGCAATTGTCATTAAAAGATATGGGTTTTTGGAAAAGATATAAGTTGTTTGGAATAATGCAAATTCATCTTTAGCAAGAAAATGTGGTAGCCCTCTATAAAACATGTCTTGTGTGTAAATTTTAAGGCAATAGCTCAAGTGTTTGTGTGCCTAGCTTAGAAGAATCTTATCCCAAATCAACAACCATTTAATTCTTCCCAAGGATACAAATTTTGATTTTATAGAAGGTAATGTCAACAATTTTTTATAAATATGAATGTTGTAGAAAATTTGGTCACAAAAGTTGTATAAAAGGTCTCTATATATACCTTTAATTTTGTATTTTGTTGCATGGGATTCCATTGTGTTTGTGTTCATCACCTAATGTAAGTTTTTAACCTTGTTATAATCATTAAAGTCATTGATGTTTTACATATCCATTGCAACATAGAATGTAACATTCATTCCCATACATTAAGCTACAACATAGAAACATTAAGACATGGGTGAATGCAAGGTATTGTGGCTCACTTTGGTGTCAATACATCAATTTTGCAAGGTGCTTTGTGTTTAAATTCTTATGGTGAATAATTTAATTTTAAATGCATTACATGATGACTTGTTTAAGATTAACAACTTGAATAAGAAGACATTTACACAATTATTTTTTGAAAATAATGCATTCATAATCAATGATGAACTTTTGAAGTAAAAAATATGGACTAATCAATTGATTGGATTGTTAAAAAAATCAAGAATTCATATTGAATCCAACTCCAAATTGTTTATATGATTGAAGATGGGTTGAAGAATGAAATCTTAAAGTTAAATGTGAAATCTTTGTTTGTGAAACATTAACCAAATGGTAGTTATGAACTTTTGAAGGTTAGAAGTGGACCTTGTTTTCAAAAGTCCCTTTGAAATTTGATTTTATTTTTTTTGTTTCTTTTAATTTATTTATGCCCAATGGGTACATAATTGAAATATCTAAATGAGCTTTCATTCTTATGAAATTTATGGGTTTTCCTTTTAGAATTTTCAAAGTGATTTCACCATACAAGCTAACAACAACATTTTTCAATATGAATTTTGACTTAGTTTTAAGAGGTTTTATACATTACAGAAACTTTAGTAGTCAAAGATTACACTAATGAAAACTTAGAAGTTGAAATTATATCCATATGGATCATTATAAAAACTTGCTTGTGACTCTTGTGAGTGTTATACCTACTTAAAATGAACCACTAGATTGTGCATACACCCACATACAATTTGTAATGTATTTGAATACCACTAAACAAATGTTGGTATATTATATGTGGCCTCTCTATGTGTACATACACTACAATTTGAACTATATTTTACACACTCTTGCCAACATATGAACTATTATACACATACACATATATGTAATGTATGTATATTAAATATACATGTGTATGATCTACTATATGTTTTGTCTAAACAAATATGTATGACATATAGAATGTGTACAATTGATAAGGTACAATTGTGACCAATTGTCCATTCTCTATTTGCAATACTTATGTAATTCAAGTGCAAGTCATTGATGTTGTACATATCCATTGCAACAAAGAGTGTAACACTACTTTTCAGAATATAATGACGAATAGATGAAAACATTGAAATGGTCAAACTCTTTGTATATCCATATGTAACCAAAGAATGGGTCCAAAATAAACATCAACCCTAGTATTAAAATCTTAAAAACCATGCATTTTAATCACATAAGTCCTTTTGATTCTCAACAAAAGTTCCATAGGAATTTGTTTAATTTCAAATGTATAAAAATAAGTTAAACTAACTGCTATTCATCTCTTGTATAAATAAATTGTTGTCAATCGTTATTGATTGGATTATGCAATTTTACCTCAAAAAATGTTCTTTACTTAGAAGATATTTTGGTGGATTGGGTGCATTTCCTGTACCCCCAATTATTCATTGTGGGTTTTGCATCACCTTTTGTTTTGCACCTTCATTTGTTCTTCCTTTTGTAGTAGCTTTGGCCCCTCGTGATGGTTGATTAATGCCTACATCTCTAGAGGAACCTACTAGTAAGCATGGTTTTCCTTTGAAGAACCTATTGTGTATTTCCAATTTTTTATTAATGGTTTGATAAAAAAAATTATAAGTTTTTAGTGACAACTTTAGACATTTCTTCCAAATATCACACAATTATAATCCAAATTTAAATATGTTGAAATAATTGTCTTTCCAACAATTAAAAATATTATCTTGTTTATAGGTAAAATTATTATTTATATCGATATGTTCTTCAAATCCATCCTATGAAACAAATTTCAACAACAAGAAACTACTAAAATTATTATTAACATAAACCAGAAACAAAATTATTCATACAAAATTGATTTAAAACCAAAATTTTGTCAAATTTTTTTCCCCAAAATGGTTGCCAAAATGGAAAAGAATATTTTTATACTTTCAATTCCTATTTCAAACCTTCATTTTATACAAAATATGTTATAATGATATATTTTGTATTTAGTTTCTCTAATCTACAATAAACAACATAAGGTTCTACGATCCAAAGCAAACAAAACTATCTTGTTTTTTCACAAAATTGTGTAGCAAAAGTATATATTTAGGTGTAATCATACTAAAATGTACCAAAAGCAGTCGTAGGCATTGCGCATTGCTTAATTTTTTGAAAATTTGATTATAAAATAAGAATAGTAAATAAATAAATAAAATATTTTTAAAATTAAAATATATTGTGAATAAATTATGTACATGTCATGAAATTTTGGAATTAATTTAATGAAAAAAAAAATGTATAAAAACTTTTAACCTTTTATAACCACTACTTAAAAGTTGCATAGAAGTAGTTTAAAGCAATTTTGACACCAAAAACACAATTTGAAAATATTTTTAATGACATATTTTTGGATATTTTTAATACACACCTTAACATAATAGTATTAATTTTTTTTTTAAAAATTAATATTTTAAAAAAAGATGTATTAAATTTATTTATAAATAAATAAATAAATAAAGCAGTGGTTGAAAGGGGCACAATGGGCTCCTAATAGAGTGGTTGGACCCATTTCAAATTTGTATTATTCATTTTCATTATTATTTTTTTTTCTTTCTTTTTTTCTTTCAAATTTACATGTCTATTATTTTTATATAATAAATCTATATTTGAAAATGAAGTCAAAATAATGGCCAATATAATATAACCAATATAATATAATTAGTAACAATGTCTTGTTTTTGCTCTAAGCTATGTATCAACTATACATTATATATTATTACAACATAACTACAAAACATAATAAGGTAGAATAATCTATGGATCATTGTTTAACATATGTTATATGACCTATGAGGGGAAATGAATTCCACAACCCATAAGATTACATCACCTTGTTGAAGTCATCATACTAAGTTGATTCAATCCTTTATTATTTTTTTAGTATAGTATGTAACTCTCATTAATAATTAATGAAAAAGTGATTTTTTTTTCCATATCATTTTGAAAACCCCAAATCCAAGGTGTTTTTTTCCCACAATTTGCACATGTGAAAAAACCATAGGAAAACACAAAACATGCATGAAAAGGCAAGCCTTGAAACCCAAAACAAGGGGAGGGGGAAAGTAGCAATTAAGTTAAACACTACAATTTTTAAATGTCATAAAACACATCTTGGTAATATATAGGTTATATAGACATAGACTTTATAACTATTTACCCTACTACTTATTTACTTGGGCTCTAAAATATATCCAGCTTTGAATGTGCATCTCAAATGTCATTGATATTTTCACACTTCACTTTGGCATGGTATTCCATATTTGCAAATATGAAACAAAGATGTTTGATCAAATCACTTGTGATGAAATGGAAATATCAATTTAAAAAAGTTTTTCATCACTTTTTTATGGGAAAATTTTGAGTTTATTATATTTGCATCATTATATGCCTGCTAGTGTAGCTTGTGCCATTGGCCCAAGTGTGAATTGGTTACCCAACTAACTTTTCCATCCAAAAGCATTTTTTGCAATCTAATTGAATTTTCAATGATGAAAATTATTCAAAATTCAATGTGTCAAGCACCTTATGTCCAAAAATTTCCAAATGACATGCATTAAATCTCACTCGATAAGGACTTTCAACAATACTAATAGCACACTTAAATTCCCCTACAAATTTAAGTACGAGTTGAGATGAATTTTCATTGAAAAAAATTCAATAATTTCTCCACCATAGGTTGAAACATTATGAAACGAACTCTCAATGCACCCCAAGTCATTGAAGTCTTTTGACAATACCGAGAGCACAACAAAAGCCAACATGGTTTGGGAGATCTCAACATGACAAACAAAACAAACAACCTTCCTTCCATTAATAAATATTTGAAATTAAATTGATATTGACATTTACAACACACATCTTCCAATTAAATGAATTTTATTTTAGGCATATGTTTAAAAATATAAGATGACTCGTTTGGCTGGCCCATGTGGGACCTTAAATTTTTGCGAAGGAGTGTGACAATAACCCTTAAATGTCATAGAAATACAAAATATACATTTCAAAATGAACCAGTTTGGTCTACCCTAACCTTGAGGGGTTAAGGGTAGGCTCACCAAAACATAGGAGACATGAAACAATAGTTGAAGTTTCCTTGAGGCGCCCAAAGTCACCAGCAAGGCGTCTCCCCACCACTTCAATTCAATGACAAAATTTGTTAATTTAATTGTTGATGGAAATAACACAACTTTGACCTTGGGTCAACAACTAAAAGTATGAGCCATGCACCTAAGATCGGAAAATGGATCTAAAAAGAGACCAAGAGACCAAAGGTTTGGCAATGGCTAATCACAAAGTTGTGCCACCTAGTCATCCCATGTGCAAGGCGATTCAATTAGACACAAAGGACTTACGTAAATGAAATACTATGAACATGGAAAAAACAGATTCACCAAAATATTCCTTATCTTTGGGTCTTGATTGATGTGCCATGGGAAGCTACAACAACATTGTCATTCTTAACAACAAACATTTTCCCCTTCTTTGCTCTAGAAGCTTCTGAATAACAATCCATAATTTTCCCCTTCTTTGCTCTAGAAACTTTTGAATAACAATCCATAATTGTTGAAGATGCCATGGATGCTTGTGTGAGAGTCAGGTGTGTTCCAAAATGTGTGCGATAGTTGATTTGTTGCTTTGTACTGCTATAAAACTTGTTGAAGAAAAGAGAGATTTTCCCGAGGATTGGGTTAGTTAAGAGAGGTTAGAGTAAACTTTGGGGTATGTGAAATGGTCATTAAGTGTTTTTTACATCATTAGAAAGCTCTTGAATTGTAGATATTTAAAATGGCCTTGCATTTTTAATTTGAAAATATGAACAAAAAAAGAATTTGGGTCAAATTTCCAACACCCTTTCTCCTTTTGGGCAATTGAATCTTCTTCTCCTTTAAGGAGAAGAAGACTTGGAAATTTGACACCTAAGAAGGGGAGGTTTTGTACTATTTGGAACCCATAGGGCAAAGACAATACCTTGTAAATATTTTTAAAATTACTAATTAAAAAATTAAAATCCAAAATAAAATAAAATAGATGCTTGTGTCGAGAACAATGTAAAATGAACAATATGTGGAAACCTTTGTCAACATGCACAAATCAATATGTCAAGGAAAGTATAATCGAGGAATGAAAAATCTAAAACTTTTGAAAAAAATTGCATCCTTAATGGGCATGCCCAAACTTGCATTGCTACTTACTTCGTGATCAACTTAATTACTAAGAGCATGGCCAACTACAATGGTAAGTTGGCCTTTATAACCTCATAACACCTTACAAAAACACTTGTAACATGAAATGATTATTTTTCAATAATAAGTGAATGTTTTTTATTGGCCCCAAACGGTGAAAGTTAAACAATCTCCCCCTTTATATGTAGTACATCCTTTTAGGTTCATGGATGGGGATGAGGAAAAAAAACTAAATAATGCATATTGAATATGTTAAATATTACTAAATAGTGGTTAATCCGGATGGACAGTAGCTAAATATAACGAGACTTGCACATGCTAGCAGTTTAGGTTCTTGGGGAGGGAGGAAAAGGCGTGGGTGTAGCAAAAGATACATATAGTAAAGGACATCCGGACGAAATGAAGCTTTCTATCCATCTGTCATGTCATCCATCCATCTATCCGTCCTTTCATCCATCCATTTACATTAAATGGCAATTGTCCTAGGCGGACAATATAATTTTTTTTGCAATCCTGCCTAAATCTAGGCGAGCTACACGGACTTGTTGTCTAAATCTGGCAAATTCTTCCTTTTTTTTCTTTTTTTTTCTAAGAAATATGGCGAATGTTCTGGAAGTTCTTTTCTAAAATTCCTTTCGAGAGGTCGCATTGGGTTTTTTTTTGTCGCTAGTTGGCGAAATTTCGCAAAAAAAAAAAACATTGTTGTATTAAAGCTGGGGATCCTCGGCATTGCACCTACCTAAGGAATTTGAAAAAAAGAAACCCTATTATATAGGGTTTTCTTTCTTTCAATTTTTGTGATTAGTTATCCCACAAAGAGGATTTAGCCAAATTAAGCTATAGACCATATAAATGACAGTGAATAAATCACTTAAAAATAATTATGCTTTATATGTATTTGGCGAATTTAAATTATTTTTTTCTAAATTTGGTGATTAGGCCATTCCTTTTCACAAAAAATGTTAAAACGTGTAGAAAAAATAAATTTCAGGTTGAAACAATGAAAATAAATTCCCCCAAAGAGAACCTAGCAATGTGGTATAGAGAGAGGTTTTGGAAATGTAGTTTGTAGTTGTAATTTTGTAATATGTATCGTCAAATAACACATATAGATATCTCAAGGATATAATGTTTTCTTGAAGTACCAATAAAAAAGATCGGCCTAATGCACAGGTTTGTGTGCATTTGACAGTACATATTACAAAATTACAATTACAAACTACATTTCCAAAACCTCTTTATATATGACATTTTGCATGTATCTATCGGGACCTTGGTCGTTGAAAATCTTGATGTTTGCACTACTTGTGACCCGTGAAATGGCAACATACAGTTGACCATGGGAATAGACCGAAGATGGCAAATATACCCCAACATTGTTGAATGTCTGACCTTGACTCTTGTTGATTGTGATCGCAAATGCCACTCGAACTGGAAATTGACGACAACGCAAAACAAATGGCTAATCAGTCCCAGAGGGGGACATGATGATGTGAGGTATGAACACACGTTTACTGACATTGTTTCTTGTGATGATTTTCGCTTCAATGACACGCTGACCCAATCTTTTGACAATCAACCTCGTACCATTGCACAATCCTATTGATTGATTGAAATTATGCAACAAAAGGATTGGCACACCCACTTTGAGTTCCAGCTTATGATTTGTGATACCGCTGAATTGCAAAGTGTTTAGAAATTCCACCGGATATAATGAATCCATTGAAACTCTTGCAGCAACATTTGCACCTTCTTCTGTTGGAGTCAAAGAATTTGTGCTCAAGTACATGTGTGATTCTTCAAATAGCGATTCTAAAATTGCATTGTTGACTTCATCAACGTCAATATTTTTGGGGGCTAGAATGTTGCGTTGCATAAGATACATGGCATCTCCAGAGTGGCACTGGTGATCCGGATAGATGGTTTGGATTAATCCTCTTAAGCTGCAATCTTCTGCTGGCAGCCTCATATGGGATGGAATCTTGATCCAATCTGGATCGACACCTTCTTCTTCTGCAATGGCAAGAAGA
>Ga0116228_10001135_pt1 | contig 21816 bp, 20 predicted proteins | sample S1TSphfallax_2_FD_89694 | JGI IMG/M metagenome (GOLD analysis project Ga0116228, IMG submission 89694) | Host-associated microbial communities from peat moss isolated from Minnesota, USA - S1T2_Fc - Sphagnum fallax MG | ecosystem: Host-associated > Plants > Peat moss > Unclassified | place...
ATGATGGAGGAGGAGATGCAAACATGTCATAATATTATCACATTCCTTGCAACAACCTCATTAACAAAAAACGTTCCAATGAAGGATTTTTTTCCCACAACATGCTAAAGAGCAAATTTGTAATTAATGACTAAAACTTTAAAACCTTTTATTCTTTCTTGGCATTTCATGTTGCAAAATGAAAGGCAACGTGTGAGAAGTAGAGATCCATTTTTTGGGAGTATACCCAATCATGTCACATGCAACTCTTGTAAAAAGTGTATTAAGGTTCTATATTAGTGGTGCAATGTATTACCATTTGTTTAGGAAATCTAGGTCATTATTGAAGCCATGGGGTTGAACCATGGTGTAAGCAAGAGAAGAAGAACATTGAAATTATGAAAAGACATGTGGAGAGTTTGATTTTCAGATTACTTGTATTGGAACAAAGACTTTGGAGCCAACCACTTCATCATGAGAGATGTTATGATTATATAGCCAATCAATTACTAAAAATTTGACTCAATCTTTCAAGAAGTCAACCTAGGCTACAATGGAACAACTTATGTCCATCACAATGATGTATCGTGACCCAAGCTTTACAACCATTTCCCCTTTCAATTGTTCAAGGAAATAACATTAACAAATTAAAGGTACAAATCATGGAGTTTACAGAACACTTTTCAAAGCTTCAACACATCACATTTTATTTTTTGTGTACATAGATTTAGATTCATGGGAAAATGTTGTCAATAATGTACATAGATTCATACATTGTAAAAAAATTAAATAGTTGTAATATATTGCCATGGTTTTTGGCATAATAAGCTTGGAATAAAAACATATATTCTATTGCATTGAATATAAAAAAGATTACATTATGTGTCTATGTTATATTTTACTTCCATTTAGCATCAAATCTTGACAAGATTTCCTAAATTTTTCTTCAAATGTGTAAAACAATATTAGGGTAATGGGTAGGTCACCACAATTCAAAGGTCAAAAAATGTTGGCACAAGCTTGAGAAAAAGACCTTATGTTTTTCTTAGTTAGCAATCAAATCAACAAAATAGTTGGTGAGTTCATGTACCATAAACAATTTTTCTAGAGCAAGTTTTGTATATGTCATGTAGGCTTTCAACTCTATAGTGCTCAATTTTTTGAATCCATTCATTATGAATGTTCCTAGTATGCCCTTGCTTTCCAAAAAAATTGCATGTATAAACTCTAACACCTTATTGTATAAATTTTAATTAGTTTTTAGTTTGTTGTGTAACATTCAAGTTGTATTATGTTTAAAATGATACTATCATATTTTCATGATCTTCCATGAACAATGATGTGTCAAAACTTGGTTTAATTTTTTTTGGTATTCAAAGAGAAAGACTATGCATAGTTCAAGGAGTTTCTCCTTGCAATTTCTATAAATGAATATAGATTGTTGAAAATTAGAGTGTAATAGGTAACTATTTTCATTGATGATGAAATGTTTGGTCCTTTCCTTTGTTTTTCTTTTGTTGTTTTCATGCGCCTTTGAATTTATTGAGTGAATTTTGGAAGCTTTCTTTTAATTTCCCAACAATGATGAGTTCTTATAACAAGTGCAATAACATTTTCAATCCAACATGCACCACCAACCATATATGGTGCATTTCACATGGTAATGTGTATGAACTTTGGTTTGTCATTTTACCATCAAATATTGAATGATTGTACTTCACATGAATAATAATAATCTTGCCCTCAAGGCAATTAATTGGTTGCAACACATCAAGGCATGCAATGACTTGAATGAATGCCATTGCTTGTTCCAATGTCATGGCCACAAATAAACTAGATGTTTTGGGTGCATCTTGATAATTCATATGTCACTAAATCAATTGAAAATTAGAGGGAAAGGTGAAAAGACAAAAAAAAAAATTGACATTAGGCTCACAAAACCTTGATCATTTTAACCTTTTGCAATTGCATACACACTTACATACATGATTGAGATTTACTTTTGGAAAAATATAAGATATATATTCACATGTGGGTTTTAAATCTAATACAAATGGATATTCCTAGTACAATTATGCAATGTTTTCCATTGTATCATCATGAAAGATGACCTCATATATTTTTAAATAACTCATATTTTTGTAATTAATTGTGAGAAAAAATAAAGGTTTTCATGTGGTGTCAATTTTGTCTTTGTGCATTAAAATTTACAAAACCTAGGCTTGAAACTTTTGTGGGGGAGGGGGGTAACTCACAAAAGCTTCTATAATGCTTTCATAATATTTTATATTTCAAGGAATTTTTTGAAACGTCATGGTTGAATTGAAGTGGATGATACTTGATGGTAATACAATGATGACGTAAAAACTTGGACACATGCAATTTCTTGCTTTATATTGAAAGAGATTTTTGAGAAGATCCAAAAAAATGTTGTTTCTTAAGCCTTTGGTTTTTTGCAAATTTGATCAAAAAAATATTGTTCAAGGTCTTAGGATATATACCATAACTTGTTTCAAATATCTTATTGAATGTTCCTTGTCATTGATTACTTGATAATATAAATTCCTTGATTGAACAATTCATGTTAGCCACCATGGAATTTGATGACATGAAATCTACCATGTGAATGTAGTGGTTTGAGGTGTGCAAGCTAACACCACCCAATTTTCATGCTTTTGAAATTTGTTTCATAATAACTTTTTCTTCTGCATTTATATTGATTTGACATTTCTTTTGCATTTATATTGATTTGACATTCTCATCAATAAAAGACTCAACAATTAAAAGACTTGTGGCACTAGGTGGGGTGACAAGTCTAGTTTTTCCCTATCATTTAATTGTCACTACTATTGTGAAGCTACACAAAACCCCCAAGTGATTAATATGGATGTATTTTCACAATCCTCAAATTGGATGTAACACAAGAATAATAGAAATGAATATGTATAAAAATTGTTACATTTAACAAAATACGCACATCCATTGAAGAAAATATTTTTTGAAATACAAATAAGTAATCATTACAAGAATTCAATTTCCTATTCAACTAGTTGTAACATGTACCATACATTGTGCACAAGGTTTAATTCTTGCTTGATTGTTTGGTGTTTAAATCAACTAGTTTAACGAAACATGATTTCAAGGATTGGTTACACCACATCAATTTCAAAGGAATTATTCCCCTGAAGAACACACAAATAAAAGATTTCATTCCTCAAACATGTATCATCCCTACATTAGTTGCTTGTAATAAAAACCTTTTAAAGTTGGAAAAGAATCTCTTCCTTTGAAAATAAGTCAATTAATATTTTTAAATGACCAACCCCATGAGTTTTAATGATATGGATTACACAATATAAACTACCCACCAATTTAATATGAAGAAGGAACAATGTATCCACCACTAAAACCACCATTGACACTTGTTGTTGAACTCAATGCATCCCCCACATGTACATAGAATAAGGCTCTTTTTGAAATTGGAAACCCTAGAGTTGCCAATCCCAAATGCACTTGTGCAATGTCTAGATGTTGCATTGATAAGATTCATTTTGTTCATAATCTAATTTGTGCCTATAAAAAGACAACATAAAATATCAAATTGAACATACAACAACTAAAAAAAAAAATTAAAAAAATATATAGCAAAAAAAAAAATCATGAACAAATACTAGATCAATCTGTCACCAAATTTTGAACAATCAACTAACCACTTCTTTTTAATCTTCTAGATTATGAGTTTCTAAATTGGCCAAAGCTCTAGAAGGATGCAAGTTGTTGTTCCCCCTCCCTACAAGAAAAACCATCAAAAACCCCTAAGGGCTTTTCTGCAATCATGTCCTCCTAAAACCAACACCCAAAAAGTATGTTGTTGTGTAGGGCATAAAAAAAACATACTAGACTTAGAATTGTTATTAAACCTTATGGAATAATGGGTGGATGAGACACAAACTCATCCTACTTGGAATTTCCAAAAGCAATCCATGAAAACATGTTATATACTACAAACCAACAAATGTTCAAGAAGAGGATTGACAAAAGCTTGATGGGAATGAAAACCTTGCCTAAAATATTGAAGTCTTTCATTATCACAACAACACACCCAAGCTCACAAGAAAAATCAAGTATGGAAAACACATAAGAAAGGAATGAATTCACAAAATACAAATTGGTCCAAATGTAATTCTAATTGTACACACTAAGGATGTTTCCTACACCTTGCTTGTTCCATATCACATATTATCAATTCATGTACACATGAAAAAAAACATGTTGAAATTCATTTCAATCCAATTTTCTTTTCCTTTCAATATGAGCTTTTAAAGCTATTCCACAACGTTAAATTTTGAACCCTAAACCTAACAACAACCATTATTGTTACTAAAAGTTATTGAGTTCTTTGTGCATGTGTGTTTTTTAAGCTTGTCTAACAAGGTCTTTGATCTCCCATTTTCTTCAAAAGAAAGAAACCATTTTGGTACCCATAGCATTGATAAAATCTTGAAGCATGCATATCTAAAAGCATATGTTCTAAATGCCTTGAAAATTGCCATGTTGTCATCATATGGACTTTGGATAAAACTCAAGACCACCACATAATCCTCTTACTTCTCCAAATTGTCCATCGAGAAGAAGAAGAAAACGTGATACTTCAATCAAAACAAATAAGACAAGAAAGCAAATAAATAAATAAATCGCAACAAGCACTTGTCTTCTGTGCAAAAACTGAGGTTGCACAATGAGAGGACGTCCAAAACAATGATAAGGATGGCAACTTATAGCTAGATGATGCAAAAGAGAAAAGAGGATTTGTTCGAGAAGAAAAGAAAATGATGTCAGTATGGCACAACATGCGGTGGAGGAAACAAGAAGGCCATAGCAAAAAAACTTTCATTCTCCTATTGCATAATACAATAATAATATCACTACTTGTTGATAAAGCTCTTCAAGATGCTTAACAAAAAAAGTTGCAAAATTGAAAGTGAATTTTTCACAAAGAAGGAAAGAATGAAACAAACCTTCGGGCCATAAACAACGTAGATGCAAATGAATATGAAAAAAAAAAAACAAGCAACTAGTGTTGAAATGGAACCCAACCATTCTTACATCCCTTGCTCCCTCCTTCACAACTTCTAAAAGCTTCATTAATTTTTTTGACAACAATAACAAAAACAACTTCATTTGGAGATTTTGACATTTAATTTTGTTGTTGAAGTCATATTCGATATGATGGTTTAAGTAGTTTTCCTTCTTCACTATAGCTTCATTCCTTCATTCCTAAAGTATTTTTATTTTCATGGTCTTCTTCATTATAACTTCATTCCTTCCTTCCTAAACTACATTTTTGTTGTCATGTTCTTCTTTGGTGCAACCTCGTTCTTTCCTTCTTGAATTGCATGTTTGTTCTCATGTTCTTCTTCATTGTAGCCTCATCCCTTCCTACTTGAACTACATCTTTGTTTTCCTACTTTTATTTGCTACAACCTCCTTCCTTCCTTCCTAGACTACATCTTTGTTCTCCTACTTGGTTGCTAGAACGATCCTTCATCATATACATGTGGCAACCCAAAATTACTACTATTGCTTGTGAACTCACTCCATTAGTTCTTTGTTTTATAAGCTTGATCGTGTTTGATCTCACACCCATGATCATCACCTCTAGGCTCTTCCACTTTCCACCTCTTTTAGCTCTTGTTTTTATTTTTATTTTTAGCTTTTTGATTTCAATTGCAAATTTTAAACTTGCTTGTTGTGGTTTTTGAAATAGATGCCTAAGAGAGGTAGAGATTTGGTGATGGACAATGTAACTCATGCTCCCTCCATCATTGTTTTTTCCTTCATTTTTTCTTCATTGGAAATGGTCTTTGTTCATTCATATTTTTGGCTACATTGAACCTATTGAAGCTTTTGGTATTTTCTAGATGAACTTGCAATAATTATTTCATTTGTTAATGTGGGGAGGGGTGATGGATGGGTTGGTGTGAAATCATCACTATGCAAAGATCCACTATCTTCCAAACATCAAGTGAAAGGCTAAAATCTTGATCCTCTCGTTGTTGTAATAAATTTGAATTTGATTTTTGTTGTTTTGATGAATGTGCAACAACACTTGTTGCCTATGTTTGCTCAACTGGTCATGTGATTGGGATTTGGTGGATCTTGAGAGCCTTGAAGAGTCAATCCAAACGAAGTGCAAAATAACCAAAATCAATTGTGTGTAGACCACTCATAAGGCATGTGAAATCCTAATGTGAATGTTGCTATTGTTTGAACGGTGTTCAACAATATTGCACATTGATATGTAACATCTAATGTTATCCAAAAAAAATCTTTTCTTCTACATTTGAACTTTACCATGAAGAATTATAAAACTCCTTTATTACATATATTCTATTATATATAGAGAGAGATCGTTTCCATTGTTCTTGAGTTCACATGTTTATTTTACATATATGGGAAGCATTGTCTTACTTGTTAAAGGTAAAATACTTTGTGATTCATTATCCATGTACATTTATTTTCTTTCCTCATACACCTATTCATGGAATATTTTTCACAAGGAAATTTTACTCACTTCTGATCTGATTTTCCAGTGATGAGATGGATATCATCATTGCAATGAAAGTCAAGATATTTGAACTTTGTGGTAGGTATAACAAGTAGCTATAACTTTGGCTTTTCAGGTGGTCTCATGTTTTACAATTTGTTATTTCATTCATAATAAATTAAACCATGTAATTAAATCATTTCAATTTTATTTATTTTTGAACATTGTTAACATTTATTGTGGTTTTATTGAAGATGTCAAATAATTTGAAGCACAATCATTTTAACTTCAATACAAGTGACTTTCTTTACTTGCAAAATTAATTATTTTTGAAATATATATATATTTGTGTCAGTGTTGAAATAAAAACATTTCTATATTCATTATTCATTTGTATATTTCAAAAATCATAATGGTTGGTTCGTACACCGAGCCTTTCCCAAATGACATTGTAACAAATTTGTTAAAAACAATGCACATCATTATTTTAATGGAAGTAGATGAAGATCAATGTTGGTATTTGTCAAACAAAAATGAAGTAGAAAAAATGCCATCAAAAGTAAAAGGTCACATAACATCAATTGATGTATAAAAATATGGTCACATGTTATTATCAAGATTCAATCATCTGCTCACTTTGAGAAGTTTCAATAATGAATGGAAAAAACTTGTTGATAACACACATGAATGGTTGGAGTTTCACCTTGCCAATGAAGACCAAAAATATGGAACAAATTCATGGGAATTTCAAAGCACATTCACAATATGGTGTTTTCAAGAAAATTTGAAAAAAAATTCAAAACATTCACAAACTACAAAACCATCATTGTCAAATTTAGAAGACTTGCATATCATAGATTTGGAAATCTTGTGTGACAGATTACTTTGACCTTGATGAATTTTTTTGAAACAAATTCCCCGTTTCAACAATAAAATTTGATTGTGCAGATTCAAAATTTGAAAAAAAAGTTGCTTAATTTCAAAGATATAAAACAAAAACAAATTTTTGACATCAACAAACATTTCAAACATTCCAATTTTTATTGGAGATGATTTTAAATACATTTTAAATAATAATAAAATCCATTTTTCAAAATATAATAATAGAAAAAAATTAATTTAATTCCAATAACATATATGATGATGAATCATTCACCTTCATTATTTTTTATGCTTTGAATATTTTATATAAATTTATATTTTCGAAATGTTTCCTCATATTTATGTCATCATTTTTCATTATAATAAAGAAAAATTTAAACATATTTATGATGTATATTTATTGTCATATATATAATGGAAAAAATCGACAAATCAAAAATTCTAATCCCATCCAAAATCAAGGTAAATGTTTTTACATCTATACAATACCAAAAAAAATCATAAATTCAAACATTTCACACTAATAAATCCCATTAATTGATAAATAGTTAAAATTTTATAAATCATTAAATTTATTTGTAGGATTATAACAGTCAAGGAATTATTTATGATCAATACAAAAAACATGATTGCCACATCATCAACATAAAGGAGGTTGAATGGGGTGCACTCCCAAAAGGTTCAAACTATCATAACATGCTCTTCAACCCAAAGACAAAAGAAAAAGCTTTTGCATTATTCATTGGAGTTGCAAGATCTTGTTCAGTGGGGGAAAAAGGAAATTATAATCAAATGTCATTTGCTAACACATGCAAATGCAACATTCTATATTTTTTTGAATGGTTCAAAATTCATCAAAGAATATATAAAAATAAAATATCATAATGGACTAAATATTAGAAAAAAAAAATGTATTGATTTAACTTGGCATGACAACCAAGAAGTCATTTTTAGAAAAAAAAACTTGTTAAAAACAAAAACCATAGCAACAACATCAAGATTACTTGAATTGGCATGAAAAAAAATAGAATCATTGGGTGTAGTCACACTAACATGAGCCATAACAAATATAACGTGTGTTTAATCTCTCACATTTAGAAGCGATAATTTAATTCGGTGTTGAAAATATATGATTTTTTAATATAGTATAGTTCATTATATATCATTGGAATATGTGAATTAATCTAAAAAAATCAAATGAATAAAAAACTTTTGAAAACACTTATTAAGCACCATAGCACATTTTTTTAACACTAAAAAGATTTATAAATAAACTTCAAAAGTTTTGAAATTTACATATATCTTGAATTTTTTTACATAAACATTGACATAATGATATAAATAAATTTTAAAAAGAAATTGAATATTTTTTGGAAGATTTCTTTTTGAATTATAAAACATAATACCCCAAAAGCAATCCCCTAAGCATGTGGGTGTGGCTCATGTTATCTTGTTTCCACTCTGCCATAGAAAATGACAATTTGGAAGAATTTAACACAATTGAAATTTTTACAAGAATAACAAATTAATTGATGGAAATACAATAAATTAAGGGAGATAGTTTCTATCAAATGTTACACTATATATTGGAAACACTTCACTTCCAAACAACACATATTAACTTTATAAATAACATCAATTAAAATATTAAATAAAATAAACCTTATCAAATACAATTATGACATTCATATACTTATCATATGGACACAATGTCCTTAAACCTTACACCCTAGACCTTTTTTTTAATTGGATAAAAAGACACATTTGTTTATAAACCATTTATTAATGTGAATATTTATTTCCTTTTTAATGTTCAAATCACAATTACACATCATACATCATTATATTTTTTCATGTTCATTGAAATAATTTAATTTTTTAATTAATTGTAATATAATCATAAAATATATTATTGTATTATGAACACTTACATTTTATAATTTCAAAATATTCATACATTTTTACATTCACATAACAAATATCAAACATGTATCAAACATCATAAATCAATACAATAATTCTATCAATTATGAGTTTCATTATAAGTATAATTCCAATTAACTATTGATAATGACAATTCAAATTAAAATTAAAAAAACTCATAAAAAAAACATATTAAAAAAAAGATAAAAAGAATGCCCAAATGAATTTTAAAATGTATTCAAATAATTGCAAAATACATCAATCATATTTTTTCCACCACAAATCAACATACATAATAACATGCCTTGTTTAAAACAATTCAACTGTTTCATAAAGAAATCCAACTTTGAATTTGGCCATTGTTGCATTTGCAATGAAAGTAAACTTATATATGAATTAATAAATGTGATATTTCAAATCTTGTTATTGAATTAAAACATATGAATTTTTTATTCAAGATGAATCCCAAATTTCATTTCAAATATGATATTGAATTCATCCTAGAAGAATTATTGAACGACATTAAATGTACATGCATCTAGAATTGAAAGGACTCTTGTTATCAAATCAAGGTATTCCAACTATTGAACATCAATTTTCTACATGTAAAACTTGTTATGTTTCCTTGAAAAATAATAAAATGACAAAATTTGCATTAGTTAATTGTTTATGGATTGGTGCCACACCCAAAATATTACCAAAATTGACAATGATGGAAGAAACCTTGATAACATGTTACTATTGTCATACCATATTGGTCAAATTGAAATATATCAATAAAGCAAGCACAACAAGTCAACATGCACTCAAAGGAAACGTTATTAGTTTTGCAAAAGATCTTGAAAGTGTGATAAAACTTCTAAACAAGTCACCATTGTCATTAAAATCATTACCTAATATTATTGCAATACATTTTGTTGGAAGTTCACACCCACTTATATAATTAGTTAAAAGTTACAAATTATTGTATGTAAGTCAATTTATTGTAACCATATGGCTCACATGGTTAAAATTGAATCATATAAGATACATAAATACAACTATGAATATGGATGTTGCGTTTGAAAATTAAATACTAGAGCCAATAATGAGATCAATGTTCCAATCAAGAAATATCAAACTTACAAATGCCAAATATTGTACAAATATCACAAACCCACATCGATACAAAAAAGTACAATGAAAATGTCATAGAAACATCAAGTCAAATAAATTTTGATGGCATAGACATAAATCATCATGAACAAATGACTAATGCATTCCAAATTTTACATCATAATCAATATTTATGTTATAATTATCACACCACAATGATAAATGAATACAATAATCCAAATCTAATAGCATGCACGTTTCCCACCTTATTTCCTTTTGGAATTGGTGTCCTCAAAATGAATAATAAACCCATCAAATTATCACTACAAACTCATGTAAAGCATTTAATGAATTTGGATGAATTTTGTTATTAGTTTTCAAAACATCATTTATTTCCAGTTTTTGTATTTAGCATAATACAATGTAAACAAATATGTTTTGGAGCTAAATTAATAATATCACAACTATCAAACATGAATGAAAGAGAACTCTTTGATGAAATACAAATTGCATATTTTGATGACATTATTACTAACCCACAAAACATAAATTCTAGAAAATATATATGTAGTTTATTACGACATTTAAAAGTGTATAGATGTTGTGGTTTCCAAAAGTAATCATGTAACTCAAAGAAACCAAATTTTTGGTTTGATAAATTTTATGGGAACACCATGTTTGTTTTTCACTTTAAATCTTGCAGTCATTCATCATCCTTTGTTAGCAATTTTAAGTGGACAAAACATAAATCTTGATTTTTTCTATGACAAAAATATGTTAACGAAAAATGAACAATGCAAATATGCAACCATAAATCCAAAAGCTCAAGCTATATTTGTAAACACTAATTGTCAACATTATATTCAAATATATGTTACAAGTAAAAAACACAAAAAATTTATCTACCAACAATTTTGGTGTTATTGGTCACATAAAAGTTCATTATGGATGTTATGAAATTGCAAAAATGGTAACTTATATATCCACATATTATTAAGGCTTAATAATTCTTTAGATCCCAAAACACTTATACAAACATTGCATGATGAAAATCTTGACAACATACATCCTTGCACCACAAGGCCACTAGATCCTAAAGAGAAAACCTTTACAAAACTATTCCAAAATGACATTCATAAATTAATGAATATGCAATCAATGCATATGTAATCATGCATGCTACAAAATAGATGCTGATGCATCAAAAGAATTATGCAAGTATGGATTGCCTCAATTTTTAGTCAATGAAACTCATTTCAACATTGAGACGAAACTTTTACACATAAAAAGAATTGATGGATGGTTCAATAATGCAAATCATGGATATTATCAGCTTCAAGATGTAATCATGATTTAGAAATTATAACAACTTTTGGTAAAGATAGTAAATCATTGATTTATTACATCACAAAAACATTTATTTACACTTCACATATGTATTATCTTTTGTAAGTTACAATACACAAAATTTATACAATAAATGGAAACCCAAATAAATTATGATCCAATTGACAAAAGTTGATGTCTCCTCATATGCTATTTAAATACAATAGGAGGTCAACAAGAAATATTAGCCACTAGAGCAATTAATTATTCATTAAATTTACTAGATCGCACAACCAATCATCATTTCACTTACATACCTTGGTATAGTTTGTTAACATAGGCAAATGGACACAAAAAAATCAAAATGTTCGAAATAAAAATGATGATGATATTCATGCCAATTATGAAACTTTCACAATTGATGAAAACTCATCAAATCAATCATATATCATACACAATTTTAGGGTCCATTACCAATAGAAACCTACTCACTTTAATCATGTATGTCCATATGACTTTTCTAATAGGATAAATAAAATCAATAACATTTGTTGTCATAGATTTAATAATGAACATCCTCAATACAACACCCATAGTCTTTATGAATTCAAAGTACCAAAAATTTCAGTTTTACAAAGTTACACATTACTTTCATTAAAAAAATGACCCCAAAATTTACATTCAAAATTTTAAAATTTTATTTACATTGTGGTGTACAATTTTTGACATCAAATCAAATCTCGCTATATCTTGGGAAACTGACACTAAATAATTTGTACCCAACACTTATTGATATATTTTTAAATAATCTAAATATCAACATTTTACATAAATGTAAGGAATCAAGATATGCATATAGATTATTGAAAGTAGAATCAACATAACCTAAATTTGATATAAAAAAAGGAGACATAGAAGAAAAAATACCAATGAATTGATTTTACAAAAATGACATTGAAAATGAAGTCCAACAAAACATCCATGACATAAAATAACCAAACAACAATATAAAAACAAAACTCGGTCTTGAACAAATAAAAGCTGAATATTTCTTATGTAACACAAGTATTAAAACCTATGTAATTTTTTTATTATTAGGAATAATGGAGTTTTTTTTAAATGAAAATAAAAATAATCACAATGTAAATTTCATTATCACGCTTCAAATTTTGATCAAATAATGGAATCAAGATTTGAAACTTCCACAAATATCAGTCTTTAATGAATCAACATATGATATTTCACATCCATATTCAAACACAACCTATACAATTGAGAATACAAAACTTGAACTACACCATTTCAACAATCTTTTCCTTGGGTGGTATCACTAAAAACCAACCTTGCTAAAATCACATGAAAGCTAAACCCATTTTAAAAATAAAATTCCATTTACTTATACATTGGTTTATTTGATTGGATTAGGTGGGCTATGTTTTCCCCACCTATGCACACACTCATGAAAAATAATGAACACCCAAAAACCTATAATATGCATTAACATTTTGATTCTTAACCATTTTAAACCCATTCCTGACCCAATTCCTAACTTTAATTTTTTGAATGTCTTTACACTTACACATTAAATATATATATATATTTATTTATTTAATACATGCACAAGGGAATGATTCAAACTAGTCATTAAAATAACAAAAGATGAAAATAATTATCATTTGTGTTTTTAACATCAATGGCCCTTTAGGACTTCATGATTATGACTTCAAAATTTGATAACTAAGTGAAAATTGATTCAATCAATTATCTATAAAATACACCAATGAGTTTGGCATTTGAATTATTTTTGAAACATAACATCCAAAAGAATTTCCCAAAAATTAAATTCCTTTTGTGTTCCTAATAAAAAAAATCCCTCGTGTGACATTCCAGAAACTTTTTCCTTATGCATTCATTTTCCATATCAAAACACATTTTTTTGTAAATTTAATTAGAATTTTGAATTATACATGACTTGGATAACCTTTTGAAAAATAATTTGGAATAATTTTTTTTATATATGTGAATCCTATGTTGTTCTAAAGTTGCATGGGTCTCAAAAATTTCGGGTGTGACATTCCTAATAGTACCACCCAAGGATAAGTTTGCCCATTTACCATTTAATTGCATGCAATCATATGATATTGAAAAGAAAAATAAAAACATAAAATTCATTGATGAAATAAATATGTATTCACCATTACACATTAAAATAATCATAGAGGAAAAATATAAGTTAAATTATTTACAAGCCATTTCATTTGAAAATTTCATTGCAAATACAAAAAAAATCCAATTATTACAATATGTAGAAGGAACTTCAAGAACAATAAAACACATAATTAAAGCTATCCAAGATTATTTTTTGAAAACTGAAAAACAACAAAAACTTAAAATTGCAACATACCTTAGATAAATGCAACCTTATTAATAAATGGAACAATAATGCATTCTTTATTGGGATTATTGATCAATAAACATTCAACTATAAATAAACCTAATTCAATCATAAACATATGGCCAAATATTCAATTCATCATTATCGACAAAATGTCCATGGTAGGTTGCATTTGTTTGCCACAATACATTTAAAATTACAAAAAAATTAAATCCAACATTTTACCATTTAGAAGCATCAACATGTAATGTTCAAGGGAGGTTTTTTACAATTTCCATGACATCAGTGACACACCATTATATTCAATAAACATCCAACCAATTTTTACATTCACAACATTAACACCCAAAAAAAAATCATAGGTAAAAGCCTTTGGGAAAATTACATTTGACCAAATAAAATTATCCTAACAGAATAAATATTAATGATACAAAACAAAGACATTCAATATGCTACCTTTTTAAGAAACATTCAAACAAAAAAAATCTCAAATCAAAATTTGATTTATTAAAAACCTTTTTTATCTAATCTAAATGTCAACTTATTTGATGATCTATGGAAGATAACAACCATCACAATTCCTCGTAATGAATTACAAAATGACATAAACCATTACATGATAGATATCTATTCAAAAACATCAAAACAAAAATGTTACATTATTATCGCAAGTGACACATACAAAAAAGGTCTAATACATAATGATGTCAAATACGTTATAAGATAAACAATGCTCACAAGTAAAACTAAATGTTTAGCACATTTCCTTAAAATCTATAAAAGAATGAAAATCATTGTAACAGAAAATTTATATCCTAAATTAGGAATTTATATTTTCAATTCAAATACATTGAAAATATATCCCTCGCATATTCCAAATGGATACAAAAAGATGTTATAATTCATCCCCCATAAATGTTTTAATCAATTTTAATGATTTCATATAAAAAAAACATAAAATTATAAAACATACAACTAGAAGGCCTCCCTTAAAATGTCATAGGTCAATAATACCCATATCAAGGAATTTCCAATATCACCATCCCATATTGGAATCAAACACCTCCAAAATATTCATAATCAATAGATATCAATTACCACTTGCCCTAGTTTTCTGTTTCATAGACTTCAAAGCACAAGGACATACATTTGACAACTTAACCATAGACCTTCAACAACCACTTCATAATGTGTGTTTAAATATGCACAACATATATGTAACTTTATCATGTTTACAATCCATAAATGTACTCATAATCCTATGAAATATTACTATGCAAAACATAAGCAAAATTAAATTCAAAAAAGGATTGCTAGAAATGTTGAAACCTATTTCAAAACATAATATAACAAAAAATATCCAAAATAATAATCCATTGAAATCCTACAAAGAAAATAAGAAAATTTCAATTATGATTGATGATTGAGATAACAATATTGACAACAATATATCATCAATTACTAGCATGAAGAATTCCAATTAACTAAAATTGATGAAATTATTCTTTTTAATCGAAATGGATGGTTGAACACATAACATTTAGTAGTTGCAATGCAAATAATGTATGTTCAAAAATTATAATTGTTAGGATACCAACGACACACATACACAATCATAGGAATTGTACATAGATACCTAACCAATTGTTTTCAACATATTTTCATAAACAATGATCATCAGATTTTAGTCAAAATACATGCATATGCATTAGACCTACATTGAACAATATATGATTCAAACAAACTGACAAGGAAAAAATTACCAAACAACACCATCCAATTACTAATTAACATCATAAATGTAAAACACTTACTATATTCATATGCAAATGTGACGCAACCATCAAACAATTCATCTTGCAGACTTTTCACAATAACATATGTAGTCAATAACATTTGGACTTAACCCCAAAAAATCTATTTATAATGTGCCTCAAATGTGATTTCATTTGCATAACAACATAAACTATATCTCCATTCCCCAAACACTCACATTCAAACACACTATAAAAATAAAATGGTAGATTGTCATTATAAGGGTGCAAGGGTGTAAAGGTGAGGTGCAAGGGGTGCAAGGGCATAATTTCGGGTGTAGAGCTTGTTGGGCACCCCATGAAATTTCAAGTGTTGGTGCACATTTATTGTAAGAACTTAATGTGATCACACATTTATGACACCCATGCTAAGAAAACGATGACATGGTGCATGGATTTTTGAACACATTGGGAACATGCATTCCTACATGGGAACATGTGGAATGCATGTGTTCCCATGTTAAAAATGTTAGTTTGACTCCTTAGTAAAATCATAATTAGGTAAACGATAAATTGGGTTAATGTAGTTTGAGTTTTTAATTTAGAATTTGTGTGTGAACAAGGTTTGAGTTCTTTGATGTTTGGGATATAATCCCAAGTTGTGGGTTTTCAAATCACTTTTGATGATTCAAAATATGACTCACTTGCAACAAGAGGAATCCAAGCCCAAAAAACATGATAGAAAACCACATGCAAAAGAAAACTTGCATAACATACACACAAAAATTGCAGAGCAAAAAAACACCTTAACCAACCATGTTCCCATTGTAAGACATATGGGCATGATGTAGATTAATGTTTCATGCTACATCCGAAGTTATTAGGGCCAATCACAAACTACCAATGTTAATAAAAAACAAGGTTTTGGGAAAGGCCAAATGGGAAAAAAAGTAACCAACAAGGGATTGACCACCAAGCCAACTCCAATCCAACACTAGGGAGGCAAATTTTGCCCATTTGAAGGCCCTAATCAAAGGAGTGAAAAGACAACCTGGATCTCCTCACTTGGATACCAACCCCAAATATTTTTGTGGAGCCAGATTTTTAATTCCATTGGCCTTCAATGAGGGGATGTCTAGTTTTTTGGAAATCACATGTTCCAAATAACAAATGGAACCCATGTTTAGATTTCAAATCCAATATTAATTGAGGTGTTTTCGACAACTATACCAATGAGAAAAATGAATATTCCAACATCAAAACCATGAAACATTAACAAGAGATTGGATCCCTAGCATGGGGAGGTTCAACGTTCAATGCACCTACCCTAGTCATTTGTGTTGGCATACACAATACCTGACATTCTAGGGGTGTCAAATTCCAATGACATGTTGATGACATCAAGCTTAACACATTTTGTTGCCACCAAGCCCCTTTCTCCATTGTAAGGAATTAGATTTTGAAATAAAATTTGAATTTTCCAAGGTTAGGCATTTCAAACTTGGTTTCTAGAACTTTTTTTTCAACCAATCAATGTTGGTTGTGTTGTACTTCATGCAATCAATAGATTGCTTAATACGAAACTAGTATCACGATGTTTCCCTCATTTAGGGTATGACAAATTCTAATTGATGTCACTACTTAGTAAACATTGTTCCTTTAAATATAAGTTTATTTCATCATACCAAGCTCTTGGAGCTTGATGCAATATGAGTAAGGTCTCAAGAACAAACAATGTAAACTTTAGTTTCTCGATTACTTTGTACGAAACCGACTAGTTGAATCATAAAAACTTCTTTCAAATCTTCCTTAAGGGAAATAATTTTAATGTCAAGGTGAAAATCTCCAATCTATTATGAACAACTAATGAAACAACTAAATGAATAGAGTTCCATTTCACTATAGGGGCAAAAGTTTTTTCAAAATTTATCCCGTCTTTTTGTTCAAACCCCTTGGCTACCAACCTTGCTTTTAGCCAAAATTAACCTTTCCATCCAACTTGGGTTTGACAAGTTATTCACTCATCTTGAAATATTAGGCCTTGTTGCCAAGGATAAATCTGCCAAAGTCCAAGTGTGATTTTTTCAAAAGGAATCCATCTCTAATTGCATGCATAACTTGATTTAAATTGTTATTGATTGTGATGGTTTCTTTGTAATTATAAGCTCATTTCTTTCTATAGTTGATAGGATTGTTGACATGTTCAACAATAATAAACTCATAGTCCCCATTTACGATGCATGTAATAAAATCACCCATTCACACAAAATGTCTAGTGGGATTAATGGACTTTGATCTTATCGACATTAATGGTTCATTTGGTGATTGTTCAATAATTTCACTTGTTGAGGAAGTTTTTATTAAATGTCATTTCCAATGCCTTCAATCAAAGGTAGGGAATCTACATCAAGTTAATTGTGGATGTCAACATCTAGATTTGTTTATAATATGTGTTTTGGAATCCACTAATAGATATGTGGATTGGGTATGATCCATGTCCATATGGGTGTGCAAATTTAGTGGATGACCATTAATAATGTCAAATGGAAGATCTAGGATTAGACATTATGTTCTCTATAAATATTATCAACATTTCACCCAATCTCACATCTCAATTGACGACTATATTTTCTTTTTTTTAGGATTTAAATTACATCTATAAGTTTTGGACAACTCATTGTATTTAATGAAAGTACTTTGAAAACATTGACATGTAATTTTGTTGTTTTTTCCTTAGAATGTGAACAAAATTTGCATCCAAACACTTTTATGTGATTTAGGTTAGGTTTTGTTCATGAAAAAAATCCATTAAATGTGTGTGGCCTTGTTATTGAATTTAATCAATTCCATTTATTCACCAAATTATATGTAGTTATATTTATATATTTTTCGCAAAACCGATCAAACATGTTTTTTTTAACATGACATGAACCAAACTTTCACTATAAAACCTATTCATTTTTCTATAACATCATTTTATAGCAACATAGGAACTTAAGTTAGTTAGCAGTGAACACCAACATCTTAGCAAAAATGAACATCTAAGGTTATTTACATCTAGTTTTCATTTGGTTTTTGAAGATTATGAATTTGTCAAAACATACCTTTCTTTAATTCAATAAGTAAATAGATGCACTTGGTGAGAGTAATCATCAACAAACATCATGAAATGAAATTATCTAATGCAAGACCTTGTAAGTAATAGAACACAAAGGTCAACATGTGTTTAGCATGGGGAGATCAGTTCATAAATATTTTAGGAAGCATTTGAGATAAAAGGGTATTTTTTAATATGCTATGAAATAATGAAATATTTTTAAAAATTAGGTATATTTTGATTTTGAACAATTTGTTATATATTGAACCACCAATTGTTTTTTTTCCAAGTACAACCACCCATTGCAAGAAGAAATAAGATTAGAAGATAAATAGATTGATAGAGTTAAAAATAAAGATAGAAAATGAAAAAATGATGCAAAACGAATCCTTTAAATATTTTAGTTTTCCCTTTGTCCTTTTACAAATTAAGTGAACTTTTTGAATCAATTTCTTCAAAGTTTTGTTCTTAGTCTTAATTAGTTGAGTTGACTTTCCAACTACTAATTCTTTAAAACTAATTAAATTAGTTGGTGTCACCTCCTAAATTAATGGAGGTAATTGATAAACCTATTATTAGTAACTTCTAAAGCCACCAGGTTACCTTACTAGCATAGTTATGTAACCAGGGTAGGTAAGATTTATCTTTTAACATTCTTTTATTTGGGTCCAAAATGAATTTAGTACATAAAATTAGGATTATATCATAAATAACAAGATTTTTTACTAATGAAAATAGCAATACTTCCCATAATGAAATTATCACCTAGTTGATTTACCACCAAATTATTTCTAGAAAATAAAAATGGATGATTCCTACCAATGAAAATGATGATTCATTCATAAATGACAATAATGTTGTCATAGGCCTAATATTGATTTGTTGGTGCCAAATATATTTTTTAAATATAAAAAAACAGATAAAATGTAAAGGCATTTGCCTCAAAATACCTTTATGACTTTCTCCAAATATTTCTTTAGAGATGGCAAAGTGCACATCATCCTCTACCACTTTATGCGTAAGGAGCTATATATTTCTTTATGCCCATCGGTGATAACTTGCCTTGCAACATATATTACCACTTAGGACATCTATTAATGTTATCATATTTGCAATTCTTGCATAAATCGTAATTCTATCTTGAATCAAAATTACTTTTTAATATTATTAAATATGATAACAAAAACAAGGTTCATATGACCTTCAATCAAAACATGAAATGTAGAGTTAAAAAAATCATGTTTAGGGCTACAACTTTGTAATTTGAAACTTTTAAATCAAAGCTAAAATGAAAAGTTATGAACTTGCAAAGCAATGAGACTCATAACTTGGGAACTTTGAAATTCTCACTTGAAAATTGTGGGCATTTTAGCCATACCATCTCCACTGTGATTAAAAAGAAAAAGAAAAACATTATACTAACAACTATCTCGCCAACTAACACCTTATTAAAACCTAATTAAACTAATTAGCATCACCTCTCTAAATCTAAAGAAATAAAAGATAACCAACCTACTATCGATAATTCTTAAAGCTATCAAGTTTCCTATTAGAATAACTAAATAATTAAAAGATAGAATATTATTTACCTTTTAATACAACCTATCTCCTCTACTTACATATTTTCTTCCTCTCGTACCTACTTATCTACCTACCTTCTCTACCTATGTATCTACATGTTATTGTGTCAAGCAAAACTATGCAACACAATTCTTTGCAAAACCATGTAAGGTGCAAAAAGACAACCTGAAAATGCATTGGACAAAGCTTGTTTGGGGGAGGGGGGTTATTTAGTCTCCCTTAAGTCAACGTAGATAAATAAAAGATTTAATATTAAGTGGAAGGTAATGCTTGATGCCATGGACTTTAATGGGATAAGGGCCCATGCATCGTGGAACCTCATGTGGCCCAATTCTAGTAGAGCCTTGGGGTTGAAAGCTTTAACATGTGTAAAGTTCTCACATCCTTTTTTTCATGTGATACCCATCAACAAGTATCATGAGACAAAAATAAATAAATAAAAACAAGCATTACATTTTTCGAAATGCTCATCATTCATGCAAGAAATATTACAAGGTGCAAGATGCTCTCCAACTACACTAGAAAAATCCTGCAAGATCTTTATGGGTTTAATAGGTTTATAGGTTTATTGTGGCTTGGATGTGAGGGAGTGTTATATGGATGAAATATATTAATAGGCACTAACTAATTTCAGAATTAATTAACATAAAAAAATTCTGGAAAAAATAAATCTAACATGCTAAAAATCTGAAAGAAATTCTCAAGCACACTAGCTTCATTATTTAATATAATGCCTATTTGTAAAAGAATTATTGATTTTACTGCCAAACATAACTGACATAAAATAATTAATTATTAGGCACCTTGATGTTGAACTAGCCTAGGTACTATATAGCATATTCTTCTTAAGAGCCACAAATTAAATTATTAAAAAATTATTAAAATTACAAATAATTATAAATAAAATTAAAATTAATAAATTAATAAATTAATAAATTAAAATTAATAAATTTTTAAAAAAACCTCATGTAAACTTCCTTCTCTCCATCATAACAATCCATGTCTTTTGAATGCCAATTATGGGCTACAAGCACTGGTGCCAAAGTAAAACAGACTAAGCTAAAGGGACCATGAGTTCAAAACCAATTAGGTTAATGTACATTCACAAATCGGTTATGGGTTTAGGGTTTCTGAGTTATGTACGGGTAAGGTGTTTATGTGTTTAGGTTTGGGACTTTAGGTTTGGGACCGGCCCCATAAAATCCAAGAAAGACCCTCAATAGGGTTTTTCCCCCCC
>Ga0116228_10001136_pt1 | contig 21806 bp, 10 predicted proteins | sample S1TSphfallax_2_FD_89694 | JGI IMG/M metagenome (GOLD analysis project Ga0116228, IMG submission 89694) | Host-associated microbial communities from peat moss isolated from Minnesota, USA - S1T2_Fc - Sphagnum fallax MG | ecosystem: Host-associated > Plants > Peat moss > Unclassified | place...
CATGAAAAACATTTAATTTATAGTAAAAATGATGTCCTTGTAGTTGCATGACTACATGTAATCAACAAGGACATGATTAAAACTTCCTTGTAACATTAGCTCCTACCAAGGGTTGGATCAATTTAACTTCTACAAAATAAAATAAAACTAGCATAGTAGAGATTGCTTCAACATCTACTATTAATGTCTTTGCTATTATAACGCAAAAACTAGGTTGGGTTCAAGGTTGGTTTCTACTATTTGCTCTAGACTTGTCCATCCATGTGGGGGGGGGTAACAAGGGTGTTTGCCATAATTAATTAACAAAATTAAATTGATGATAGATTCATGGAAATTGATTAGAACAAAACAAATGGAAATAGTGTATAAATAATACACATACATACCTCTTATAATATATTGTGGTGATCCAACCCTGATGAACTCAAAAGGTCTTTGAACTCAGTGGATGTGACATGGACTTCCTTGCAAATAAATTGAAGAATTGGCATGACACTTGCCATTCGCCCCACACTCGCCAACTCATCTGGCCAAACACAATTTTGATCCAACTTATGTTGGTGATGTAGTTAATTAATTAAAAATCTACAGACACAATTATAGTTTGATTAACATGCTTTGGAATTTTGGCAAACCAATATTGCAATATTGCTCCATTTTTAAGGAGAAAACCAAAAAAAAAAATTCAACCAAAGATTTGCATCAAGTTCTTTTAAGTTACCAGGAATTTTGGCAAGGTTGAGACAAAGTTTATGCAAGAGCAATTTCTCTAATTTTTGTCCTTCTTCCAATAGTCTGCAATTTACAAATGTTTATCAAAATGATTTTTCCTTTGCATGTGGTGTGTAATGGGGTTGGAACTTGGTGGGTTTTCATACATTCCCAACTCCACCATTTGTTTATTTTAATATGACAGTAATTAAGGGTATCACTTACATTCATGAAAAAAAAGAATGAGAATGGAATATACAAAGGGGAGGAAGGTTTGATGTACTCTTTTAGGAAGTAAACAAGAACATCCATCAAAGGGTCTGCCATTCGTTGATGATGCACAAATGTGCACACCCGATCGTAAAATCTCTTTATGTTCTCTGTTTCTGATTCATAATCTGGCACAAGAATTGGCATTTGTGCCACATGCCTATCTTGTGCCTTTTTCCTTCAATCATCCAATCAAACTTAGTGTAAAAATATTTTTGTCAAATTGTTCACATTTGCACTAAACCCACTTCAATACTACCTATCACAACCCATAATGCCATCTCTAACATATCACCATGTTTAATTAAGTACCAGATAAGATTAATTACATGATGCAAGTTAATCAACATTTCAAACACATGATGTTTATTTGGGAGCACAATCTAAAGAGAGATGGGTAGATGTTTGCCATATTCGTCGAGTGCTTGGAGTTTGTCGACCACCTGAGTGATTTAGTTGTTCCATCACCTTTTCTGCTACCTAACTCTCATAACAAAAACAAGTAGGCCAATTTTACAAACTTATATATCACATGGAGTTGCAAATCAATCAACACCATACATACACACCCATTGATCAACTCCCTTGGTAGGATAACAATTTGTAGTGTAATTTGATAGTCAACTTTGCAAGAAACTTATGAAATATAAAATTACACAATGTAAAATAAGTGACTACAATTCATACTTCACTTGAGAATGGGGAGGATGAACGCCAATGTTCACGCCGATCAGACCGTGCTACTAACTTCAAGTGCAAGTCATGTTCTAAATCCCTTCGAAGTGTCAATATTTGTTTCTTCCATTCAAATACCTGCAATTTTGAACTCACATTTGTGAATTAAACTATGTGATTCTCGAATGTGACCATCACATTTGGAGTTTCAAAACATTTATGTCCATGACGTAAAATGTATCATTTGAGGACCTCTTGAATTGGTAGCATTGCACTTGTTTTGGAAACTAAGATATTTAACATGGGTTGCCAATGTCAAAATTAGACAATTGATTAAGAACTTAACATAGAAAATACAAAATCATGAAGTTGGAAGGCCCCTCAATTTAATATTCAAAAGTTGAAGAAGCTTACAAGAGAATCATCATGGAGTGGAAGTGTTTTGGCCATTTTTAATGCTGGTGTGGGATTCTGTGTTACACACCAATGTCATTTTAACAATAAGAACCAAACAAGCCCTATAACTAGGTTCATTGATCTCATCCCCAACAATGATGCAACTAAGAATGCATCATTGTTACCTAAGTTCAGATTTACCGAATCACGTATGGTAGCATAGATGGTACATGTCGATTATATGATGAAACCCAAACCGTATTCTAGATCAAATAATCAAAATCATGTACCATATGATGCATTTGTATGTGTTTCATGTAGACATTCATTACCCAATGTAAATTGTCTTCACCTTCTAGGACTTGTAAATCTAGAAGAAAACAAAAGCCTAAGTCATTCAAGCCAAGAAAAACATATGTACCCTTGAAATTCTTTGGGATCCAGTTGATGGCCTTGTAGAGTGGATGAAAACATTGTTAGGGATGTCTTGCTCTTTGATGGCTGATACATGTGATTCCCCATACACATTCTGCCATTACATCCATCTGAATGTATATACAATTACCACGTAATAATTGTTTCCATAAAATAAATGTACATATTTTGATGTGGAATAATTATTCAATGACAAAGATCTCTAGTAACCATATTAATACATATAGCAAGTTTGAAGCTTGTGATTGAATGGTTCAAACTTGTGACATAAATTTCTAACACCCATGTGTAGATTTTGTTTAGGATTAATTAGACCCATTAAAGGAAGAAACATAATGTTACCTGCCCTTGCAATGTAGTATCACTATCTTGTAAACTGCACCCCAAGCCACCACTAGACATTGTTAAAAATCTTGACTAATATTTCAATGCACATGTTATACCACAAATGCTAAGAAAAAATCTGCTATATATTCAAACAAATAAACTTGCAACCAATTATGATGGGAAAAAATGACAAATGCATTCATGAAAGAACCATTCTTCATGTACCTACGATTAAAGGCTATGCATATGATTTATGACTTAGGATTTGAAGGTGACTACCTTCCTTGTAGAATTGGAAGTGGTGATCCACTTACACCAAGTATAAATCGTTCTCCTGTCATACCCTTTAGCTATCATTTTAGATTCTCATGGCTTCTTTGTTTAATCCAAAGAAAAAATTGAGTTCATCTTAGTGTGGTTTGGCATGTGTTTGTTTGTGATCATCACCAAAGAAGTGATATCCATGCATGCCATCAATATGTTAGTAACTATGGCTTAATTTTATGTGTAATGGATCAAGCTCTTGGATAGAAAACTTGTGAATTTAATTATCATGTTTACTATATCATAGTACACAAGTTTACTCAAGGTTGAAGATCTTTGAGGTCATGAAGGAACTAAAAGAGAACAATTGGCAACATGTAAAGGAAATTTGATGACATTTTTTTAAACACCTTGCAAGGATGTTTTGGTAAATGTTGACGTACCGGCTTCAAGTGGTGCACGTGTTAGCTTCCGAGCATGTGATGCCATCATGGTCACATCATAATCTGCTGGAAATGTGCTTCCTTTCTACACACCAGGAGACTAGATGGTCACAAAACTTTCAAAACTCATAAATGGTTGTTAAATCCATGATCAAAACATTTTTTATTCAAAGTTCAAAGATCCATGGAAAATATTCAACATTTTCCCTTTCCTATTGATGTTAAATAAATACACATTTATCACACCCCTAGAAGATTTTACCTTAACAATCTTCTTGAAAGCATCAGATATTTCAATTGGTACTTTTGGAAATCGAACTGAATCCAAATCTAGCACCAAAAAATACACCCATTACATATAGATTTGCATCATCGAACATGCATAGTATGAGTTTGTCAATTCATGTTTATAAATAACACAATTTCATTAATTAAAGATGGGAGATTTTGTTACCATGAAAATGCATGAGTCCCATTTTGATGAGCATTCGGGCCATATTGGCACTTGTTTGAGCATATTGAAGAACCATTTCCTTTTTTCTCTTGAAAAGTGGGACTAATTCTTCATCTTGAATTTGTGCTCTTTTGTGTGCCTCAACAACACCCAACTCTTTGAAGAATTGAAATGATGCCTTTTCTTCATCCTCACTAATATCAATACCATAGTTTCCAAGTTCTGGCATTGGACATTCTTTTGAAACTGTTATGCACGGAACTCCTAAGCATTCATACGGCTTCCCTAATTGCGCCCAAACTCCTTGTTGTGCTCTACACAAATCTAACCCTATTTTCATGTTCATATATTTCAATTTTTTAAAAGATTTTTTTTTTATTGTTCGTAATTGAACTTCAATGCAAACATTCATTAGGAAAACATGAATTTCCTTTGAAATGATTAATTTGGGTTGAAGGTTTTCAATATAAATCATTAAAATTTTGTCTTATTTTTTGATGTGAATATCCTCCTAAAGGACACTTTTAAAGATTTGCAATGCTTAGGAATAAAACATATGTAATATATATGATATGGTTGGCAATATGATCAATCAACAAACCTATTTTGATCATAAGCAGTTTTGTTAATTAATTCTCGTGCTACCACTTCCACCTTGCTTGCTGTTATAGTCTCTTCAGTGATATGTCGATGATCATCCATACCTTCTGGAATCTAGTCCAAGAATATAAATTTTTTAAAAAAAACATTGCATACTTCAAGAAGATGTTAAGCTTACCAAATGGTGAAAGAATCACAAATAAAGAGACATGAACACATGATCCATACCTTTATGAGTTTTTTTTGACAAAAAACCATAAGAAATCTAGGAATTTGAATAAGAAAAAAAGGCCTTGAAGAAGAAAACGTTCAAAGAAAATGCCAACAATTAACATTGATACATAAAGAAACAATTTTAAAAGCTCAATAGTGCAAATGTCCATTGTAGTGATTTGCACAAGTGGAGAAATGGCACAATGTGTATGGAAACCTTATAGTTAATTTACGGAACAACAACCCTAAATTTAAAAGATTACTTATGCGACATATTTGGCATGCACTGCAAAGATAAACAAAAGAGAAAGGGGAAAACAAAGGACTAAACTAAGGATTTCACAAGTAGAGATCTAAGGAAGAGCTCCAAACCTTTAAAAAAGAATTCACATGATTTTTGAAAAAGAAAAAGATGGATTGAATCATGTTATTTGTTGTACCACAAAGAGCTTGTCAAAGATGTGTTGGTTTTGGAATGCTTTCAACTTGAGTTTGCGTTGTTGCATGCGTTTTTTGATGCTCCGCAAAAGTGAACTTTGTTGCGCATTAGGTCTTGCTTTCCACCCCTTGGCCTCTACCCCTTCTGTTCCTTTGAACTTTCTAGGACTTACTTTCATCTCTGCAATTATCTAAAAAATAAACATTCCAACAATGGATTGTCAATCGCCACTCCCAATGAAGAATTTATTTAGGAAAAAAATATAGAGAATAAATTGCAAAACAATAAAAAAATATAGATTGAAAAATATGATTACATGGGGGGAATTTTTTATTCCTTACATTTGTTATGAGGACATTTCTTTGGCGCTTGTGATTCAAAGTGCGAGGTGTAGGTGGATCAAATAAGCCCATGTTTACTCTCCTTTGACTCCATGTTCTCATCATTCCTTCACGTTGTTGTTGTTGCATCATTTGATAATTCTTGCCGCTACTATCAATGTCCTGTTGATCTCCTTCTTTTTCCTCCTCCTCCTCCTTCTCCTTTGTCATTAAAATCACATTTTGTTTCAATTTCGCCATTATTCTCCTTGTTTTATCGGATTCAATAATTACTAAATTCAAAAAATCCTTATGACCCAATTTGATTCATCACCTTCACTATGTTTGGATTAGTGTTGCAACCCAAAATCTCCCAACAAAACGTCAAGGTCAATCCAAAGAAAGAATGTTGAATAAAGAATCTCTCTTCACCAAGGATGAAAATGTATAAATACATTAAAGACATGTATAAATATTAGGTGTAAATAACATACCAAAATCGTATAAATGGGTATATATGAATTTTTTAATGTATAAATGGATATAAATGCAAATTATAACTATACAAATGGGTACAATTCCATATTAAAAACATGTAAATAGGTATAAATACATATAAGAACATATAAACATAGTCAAATAGAGAAATATACATAAAAGGGAACCCATATGAAAAGTCTTGAAAATGTTAGCTAAATCTATTTTATTTTTAATGTTTTTTTCCTTTTTGGAGTGTTTATGTTTTATGTTAGTCACATATTATTGTTGTATTTCAAGTGTTTGAATGTGTGTGCATGTTTTTATAGTTTATATTTTCATTCATCACCTCTAGCCTTAATTGTCTTAATGTTATTGAATATATGGTATCCACATGTTGTTAATTAGCAAGGCACTATTTAATGTTATGATCAATGTTGTATTGATTTTTTTTTTTTCACATACCAAAATGGTACAAATATGTTCAATGCCCCTATTTAGTTAAGTCATGATTAAGGTTTTAGATAACTAGAATTGCTCTAGGGTAAGATTTTTGCTTGGTATGAGTAATTTCATACTAAACATACCATGGTCCTAATCATGAGTATATCACTATTTAAATGGACACATTAAGGGAATATGTACAATGGTATGATATTATGAATATATATCATTTTGCAATTAATAAAAAAAAATTGAAAGGTAACATATAATACCTTGGATTAAGCAAATTTTGCACATTTGTTCACTTTGAACATTCACAAAACATTAAGATTTTAAAACATCCAACAAAAACAATTGCACATGAAACAACCTTGAATAGAATCCCATGATTAATGTTGCAATTACAAACTTTATAATGTTTTTCAAGTTGAAAACATGGAATGCCTTAATGTAATTATACCTACCCCTCCCAACTTAAACTTTTCACCTTTCAATACAATTTTCACCAAAGTACGAAAACTTGTATGTTTCAACATAGGTAGGTCCATGCCCAAAAACCCTAAGTACTATCAACAACCTAGTTATGAGTTTCAAAACATATCTAGCATGTAGGTTCCGTGATACCCATACATCATGCCCAACTTCAATAGTTGTGTGAAGTCCATATGTTGTAACTTTTTTTCACTTGGGTGAAATTTAAATTTATGTCATTTTTAATTTCACAATATTCAAAACATTTGTGAAGATCTTTAATGTGACATCGTTGGAAGTGTGAATCCTAGTCTTCAAGAAAAGAATGTCAAATTGATGAAAATATATGCATTGGTCATGTAGCACATGGGAATGATTTTCCTAAGCAATGAAATCAAAATATTATAATGACATGTAATGTAGTGTCATATTTGTTACCATTGATAAAAAAGAGGAGATGAATATTTAGTGGTCCATAGGTTAAATTACAAATGTACTATCATTACTTGATATTTTCTAAACATGTTTTTATCAAATAATTACTCCAAAATAAGGATAAAAATGTGCATGTATTGATTGTGTTTATGTGTGGATGATGATATGTTATGATACTTGAAATATAACATATTACCATACAACACAACCTTTTTTCTGAAACCAAAAAATCCTTCAAGACAATTGATTTAGTTTCAATGAAAGATAGGCCTCACTCAACTTGTGAATTAGTCTATGTTGACATTGACTATCAGTTTGTGATAGTGCCTATGCAAGCCAAAAAGAATTGGGTTGAAAATAAGCTCAAAGCATGGCCAAGGTCTTAGAAAGTGAAAGACATAGTATTTCAAATGAAAGGAAAAAAATGATAAGTAAAAAGAATAAGATTCTTTAAAAGTTTGAAATGTTCAAAATATGTTTTAAATATCAAATCATGTCAAGATTGAATGATGTTCCTTTTATTAAAAAGCATTCAAACATGTTTAAAATTTTGATTTGCATGTTCAAATTAAATTTTAATTTGTTAACAAATAATATCATATGGCATTTCCAAGAGACCAAATAAGTTTCAAGCATTTGGAGTATGATTTGGATGGGCAATCATGTTTGGATTACATAAATTTATAAATAAATAATAAAACAATTGAGTCACATGTGAAAATTTGTTACATTTTTCAAGATTATGGGTTTGAGAATTTTGGGGATGTCAAATTAATGTCTTTATTTTATGAGGAAGACTAAAAAAAATCTTGGGAAATTCGAATTTTGTCATTTCAAGATTATCTTGATGGATATTTACAAACCTTGAGTGAACCCTCTTTTAAAAGCTTTTGTGTCCAATATGTGATGAATTTGTAATGTCATCCAATTCCAAATTACAAATTCATGTTTGGTGCTTTATATTGTTTGCGTTCTATAAGTGAAACTTGATTTAAAAGTTTTATTATTATGAAAGCAGTATGTTAGTTAAAACTTTATTTGGTAGCAAGGAATTAAGAATGTATCAAACATTAGCACACATGTTTTGAACATATTGTAAGAAGCCTTTATGTAAAAAGAACAACATAGTTTATTTTTGACTTGATAATGAAAAACTATAAATGTATCAAAAGTTAACAAACACATTGCAAAAGACCTTTATGTAGGATAAACAATGTAAAATCTACATTTAATTTCTAATTTTTGGTAGATATTAAGAAAATTAATTCCTTGTTTTGTACATTTATACATCCTCCTATTTCAATAATAGGTGTTATTTTTCACATGTTTCTCACCCGAAGGGTAAAAGGGTAAGATAAAGCCCTTTGAGTAGGGCATTTATCCTTTGTAATAAAAGGGAAGGATTTACAAAAATGTAATTGCCCTTCCTACATGTTAGATTGCGTCTTGTACAAGCTCACATTGTTGGAAGGTTTTTAAGTTATTTATTGAGGTTATTGTCATTTCAAGATTATCTTGATGGATATTTACATACCTTGAGTGAACCCTCTTTAAAAAAAATTTGTGTCAAATATGTGATGAATTTGTAATGTGATCCAATTCCAAATTACAAATTGATGTTTGGTGCTTACATTGTTTGTGTTCTATAAGTGAAGCTTGATTTAAAAGTTTTATTATTATGAAAGAAGTACGTTAGTTAAAACTTTATTTGGTACCAAGGAACTAGGAATGTATCAAAAGTTAACAAACACATTGCAAAAGACCTTCATGTAGGATGAACAATGTAAAATGTGCATTTAACTTGCAAATTTTGTTAGATACTAAGAAAATTAATTCCTTGTTTTGTACATTTATACATCCTCTTATTTCAAATAATAGGTGTCATTTTCACACATGTTTCTCACCCAAAGGGTAAAAGGGTAAGATAAAACCCTTTGAGTGGGGCGTTTATCCTTTGTAATAAAAGGGAAGGATTTACTAAAATGTAATTGCGTTTCCTACATGTTAGTGTGCGTATTGTACAAGCCCACCTCATTGGAAGGTTTTTCACAATTGAAAAGTTTATTTATTGAGGTTATTGTACTTACTTAATCATGTTTAATTAGAAAAATAACGGATCCCTTCAAAATTTGAGTTATTTTATGTTAGATGCCACTACTATTTTCTATTGGAAGTGTCCAATATTAGCGAATTTTTTGACATTTTTTTTAATCATGGAAATTTTGATGCTTAAAAAAAAATGTTTAATGAATGCCAATTGTTGAAAATTGATCATCTTACATATCAAATATGTGTGTAATATTATACTTGACATCACAATTAAGCAGTGAATTAAAATTTAAACATCAATGCTGATAAATACATCTTGTTAAATGAAAAGGAAATAATTGATTTCCATTGTTGTACATATATCATAAATTTTCAGGTTCATTCAAAATCCGTGCAAAATTTATTATTTCATAGGTTCATATTGTTTAAACATGAATGTCATGCATTCTTTAAACATGAAAATAATGTGCATGACTTTCTTGTGTAAAAAAACCAAATAGACATATAACATTTGTATTTAAATAACACGAATAGGCACATGATATTTGTGTTTAAACAATGTGAATGACATCAATGTTTAAATAATACAAGTAAATAAATGACATTTGTGTCTATTCCATAGGAACCTATGAAAAGTAGATTTTGCACGACTATTATTGCCATATTATGGCCCATGAAATTTGTGATGTATAAAGATTTGACATGAAAATTGAAAATATGCATATATTGAAATTTAGTGTGAAATTATTTAGCTTAATTTTAACATTTTTGAAAGTTCAAAAGAATTTTTTGGGGATTTTGAATCATGTGTTTTTTAGCAATTACAAATTTGTAGTATCAAAAACTATTGAACCAACTCAAATTACACTACTCTAAGACATTGTTTTATGTTGTTTTTTGTGATTGAATTTTAGTTCAATGTTGATCCCAAATAAGATAATTGCACATTAAAAAATATTCAATCATTTAGGAAAATTACAAAATAATAGCTTAATCATGTGAATTTTGACAAAGTGATTGGTAACATTTATGTGGCATGCTTGTTTTGATTCAAAAACTAATAATTATTAATTGACGTGGCTAACAAATTTGACTAAACACTAACATACATGTTAGTTGGTGATGACATGGCATAAATATTATATAAGTCAAATAACTATAATTTTAAAAATTATTTATTAATAAATTAATATTCATATGGATGTAAAATATAAGCCTAAGAAACTAGGTGAGGACCCTAGGCATGTGCATAATCAAATAAAAGCACATTACTTTAAACCAAAATTGGTAGCTCAAAGTCCATTTTTAGAGTCAAAATCTAGTGATTTAAAAAAAAAACATTTAAATGGTGTCGAAATTCACATATTTTTCCATTTCCAAGTTCATACCACAATAATTTAAACCTTTTTTTAAAACCTTTTAAAATGTGGACCTTGAAAAGTCAATTTGGATATCAAAATGCACTTACAAATTTGAAATTTGAAATTTGAAATTTTTTGAAAAACTTTTTCTTGCTTGATTTTTTCATCTTAAGTGTTATGGTACTTTAATGTGTGGTGGTATAAAGTTGTAGGCTTAGTTTTCAACTCTAGTAGAAGAAAAAAATCCATAATGATAGATTTTTTTGTAGTTTGGACTAGGGACATTGGATGTACCATCCTTTATAAAGTCCACCCACCTTGGATTGAACATTTACCATTTTGGTAGTTTTTTTTTTGGGTTTGAAAAATTAGAATCTAAGTTTCAATTTTTCATTTTACTTTTGCCAAGTTTTTCAAATAGATTTGCATACAATGCAACAATATTTAACTATTGCACATAGTGACCTATGTGTCTAATGGAACAAGGGTTGGGTAAAAGCATGCTATGATGGATTTTTTTGGATGTCCCAATGGTAGTTTTTTCTAGGCACATGGGCCACTTATAAAACCTCCCATAAGCATGTAACCATTTGTAGGTCTTAAAGGATGGCCATGATGTCACAAGATGGAGTTGCCTCACCTCCATTGTAACAAGCCAAAACATTAGCCATCCAACCATTAATTTACATGATGACTAATAATGTGATAACAAAAATACATACTCGATTCTTTTGGAATTTGACATGCATTAATTTTAACCTAAACTTGGTTAAATTCTTCTAGATTTCACTATTTAAATTCAATTTGGCTAAACTTGAGTACTATAGTTAAAATTGACTAAAATTGGTTTAACTTGGTTAAATTAAGGTAATTTAGATATAAGTGGTTATTTTTGGCTAAAACTTGGGTATTTTAACTACACTTGGTTAAACTAAACTAAACTAAGATATTTTAATTTTAAATGACTAATTTTGGCTAAACTTGGTTAAACTTGGGTATTTTAGCTAAACATGGTTAATTTTGGTTTAAATTGGCTAAAATAATTTGAGCTTGGTTAAATTTAGCTAAATTAAAATAAATTGGTAAAACTTGGTTAAATTTGGTTAAATTTAACTAAATTAGGGTAAATTGGCCAAACTTGTTTTAATTTGACTACATCAAAATAATTTGGTTAAAATTAATTAAACTTGGTTAAATTATGGTAAATTGGTTAAACTTGGGTAAATTGGTTTAAATAAATTTAGTGGATGAAATAAAATAAATTGACTAAACTTGGTTAATTTTTGTTAAACTTGGTTCGACATGATGAAAATAAGGTAAATTCGTTAAACTATGGTAAATTTGCTAAACTTGGTTAAAATTGTACAAAATAAAATAAATTGGATAAAATATGAAACTTTAATTAAGTTTGATTAAATTTGGATGTTTTTGTTAAAATTTGGCTAATCTTGGTTACATTATAAACATTAATGGAGAATTTTGTCAAGTTTAGCCAATTTAAATGTTCAAGAATTTAATTTAGCTAAGTTCATTTTAATTTAATCAATTTATATTAAATTTTAACCAATTTTAACCAAGTTTAACGATAATGTTTTAATTTAACCAATGTTAACCAAGTTTAGCGAAATTTAAATAAATTACTATAATTTAGACAATTTTAGCCTAGTTAAACCAAAATTAGACAAGTTTAATCAAGTTTAAATAGTTAAGTTTAGCCAAGTTTAATTTATGATTAATTTAGACTACCTATTCATTATTTACCTACTTATTTACTTATGTACTTACCTAAACCAACCTATTTACTTGGTATGTCATGTCATTTATAGCATGATTGAAATGAGCCACATTGAAATAGGCATTAACATCACATTGCCATGCAACAAGCCGCATCATTCATGGTGCATGACTCAAATTAATCAAATTAAAGTAAACAACAACACCACATTGGCAATGATTAAAACTAGTGATCAATGTTTTAGTACGCACTAACACCATGTTGGCATGGTAAGGTCCATTTGTAAATGACATTGTCTCATTTGATTTAAATTATTAGTTAATTTGGTCAAATTATATGTGCATGCTTTGAGAGGGGGGCAAAATGGACAAAAAAATCCCTTCTAGTCATTTCAAACTTGTAAACTCTACAACTTATTTTGTAATAGTGTTATCACATATTCAAAGGACATTTGGGTTTTCAAAACTTTTCAATGATCGTTTTGTTGAATGACACATTTTTCACATTAATGTGCAAACTATATTGTGTTTAGTGAAATTAGGTGACTTGTTGTGTATTTTAAGTTTTGACTTTCAATATTAATGTCAAGCATGTATTTGATTTTGTTAAAGTTTGACCTTTAAACTTAATGATTGTATTCAAATTTTATTTCACTTCACCTTGGCACATTAATAATTTGTTCATTTTATTTGCAAGTTGGTGTCATGTATTTTTGCTTTTGTGTAGGAGGAAACATCTTATAGGTTTAGGGATACAAATTTGGCTTGAATTTCAAACCAATATATATGTTGGCATTCTTTATTACTCTTACATTAAACATCTCTTCAAAGCTCTAGGGGCATCTCCTATGGTGGTATCAATACAATAATATGCATATAATATTTTGGGTAAAATAGAATTTTGATATACCGTGTCAAATAAAGTTTACACATGTAAATATGCTCATGATATTGTGACTTTAAAAGGATTGTAACAAAAAATACTACTTTTGATTAGTCAACTATAGTGATTAACCCAAATGGTGATGTAGCCCAGAATTATTTTTGGTTATCTTTTAGTGTTTGTAGTGTAAAAAAAATGTTATTTGTCTTTGTATAAGTGTTGAAAACCAAACCGTATTTTGTTTTTTATCATTCACTAGAGTTGGATTTAATTTGTGCAAGTGATGACAACGATCATGCAAGTTACAAAGGAGTGAAGTGCTTGGGATATGCTTGGTTGTTTGGTTTTTGTTTTTGTTTTTTTTTTTTTTTTTTTGCGTGTGGTTGTAGTTGTGTTGGTGATGGAGCGAAACAAGTTGTTGATGGTGATAAAAAGTGAATCATTTAAAAGATAAACACCAATTTTTTTTCTACCATTGTTTAGATTGTGTTTTGCTAAGTAGGATGTTGTAGATGTTTTTGGAGTTTAATGTTTATTTTTTATGATGGGTTAAATGCCCACATTGTGTGTAGTTTGTAGCTTTATTAAACTATCCTTCAAATTTCTACAACACATGGAAGAAGATGAACAATAATTTAGATATTGTAGAATCCATAGAGGCATTCAATAGAATTGATGATGGGCTCAAGGGGATCATATGGCTGATTTGTGTGTGGTTCTTCTTGCCATGTAATATACATGGGTTGCTTCATGTATTGATGTACGTAAAAGGAAAGGGGGGGGGGGGTTGAATACTTGTGAAATTGGGAGCTTTAAACTTAATACTTGTTTTTTAGGAGGAGTAATTTTGGGGTTTAAAGATCAATTGTAATCTACCAAGGGGTTTGGGTTTTATGTTCATTTGTACCATCCTTGGGTCCTATTCAATGTTATTCATGTTTGTGATTTTGAGGGTTGGATGGGTAAATGGTTAGAATTTGTGGCATTAGTTTGTTAAAAAAAACACACCATAAAATGGTGATAACTTACATGAGAAAAGGTCCGAAGTGTGCCCATCTACCATCTAGTGGCTGATGCACTAAGTAGGTTACCCAACCAAACTGAACCTATTGGATTACCTTATCAAACTTATGATGTTCACATGTTCACATTACAACTCGAGTGGTTATAAAGTGTTTATGAGTACAAGTGTTAGAGGGAGTGATGCCAAAGGTTTATTGCATCACAAAGACAATATTTAACCTAGATAATTAAACCATTTGTGCTTTAAAAATGAATATTATATAGATTTGGACAAGATAATAGGTTTTGTCGAGTTTTACAACCAAAACAAGTACCCATAATCTTGCAAAAGTTACATCGAAGAGTTGCAAGAAGACATTTTTCTTTTGACATTACTGTGAGAAAGATCTTAGATGTCGGTTATTGGTGGTTGACAATGAATTGAAATCCATGAATATTGTCGAACTTGTGACCAATATCAGAGAATAAGTAACCTGTTGACGCAAAACTTGGCCAAATTGGTTAATGTTATACTTAAATAACCATTTCAAAAATGGGGATTAGATTTTATTCAACCTATTAAACTTGCAAGAAATTTTCAAACAATCGATACATTCTAGTGGCCATTTGACTATGCAACAAAATTGGTGGAAGCACGAGCACTTCGCACCCATACTGCCAAAATGACTGCCAAGTTTTTATACAAATATATCCTTACCAAATTTGGATGTCCATTAACAATCATGATCAATCAAGGTACCCATTTTATCAATGATGTGATCAGATACCTTACTAACCATTTTATTTTAGACATACCAATTGTATTGTTTATTATTTGTAAGGAAATGGACAAGCTAAGTTTACAAACAAGGTTTTTGGAACCTTACTAACCAAATTTGTTAATGAGAACATGAATGACGGGGATGAACACCTGTCCATAGTCTTATTATCATATTGAACAGCCTACAAAGTTGTAATAGGTCATACCCCATTTCAAGTTGTGTATGGATTACATCCATTATTGCCTATAAAATACTTGTTACCATCCAAACCTAGTGAACATGTTAATCCAAAACCTATAAAAGTACTAACTACCCGATTATCAAAATTATAGAAATTTCAAGAGAACAAGTTGATTGCACATGATTTAGTTGCTTCTAATTAGTGGAATAGGTCATTATGGTCATTGAATCAATTCATTGAAACTAAGTTTCAATTTGGAAACTACATGTTATGGGTTTCCAAGGGTTGTTTTTAAACATTTTTCAAAATTCTAAAGACATTGGTTTGAACCATATAGAATCCAATATTGTTTGCCCAATAATATTGTTTTACTTGTCACCATTGATAAATTTGATCCCAACCTAATTATTGTCAACATTAACAATTTGAAGGCACACATGTTTATTGAAAATATAACTTTACAACTTGTATTAGTTAACCTTAGTGACCTAATTGTTGATGAACATGTTCACAAAAAGGAACTTGAACCATTATTTGTTAAAAATGCAAATTTTGAACTTGTAAAGTTTGAACTTGTTAATAATTATTCAACACATGGCAATATTACTAGAACAAATGTACCTACTCATTATTATGATGATGTACATGTTGAGTTTAACTATATACATGTTCGTAATGATCAAAATGATGCATTTAATGAAAAGCCTATAAACATTTGTATCCTAGAGGTTTGGAACCCTAAAAGTCACATTCATTCTTAGCCAAAGAATTTTTATCACTTGAAATAATAAAGAATTGTCGCCTTCTTTGTCCTACCTCTTTGTTCTTGTTTTTTTTAAAATACTATCAAAGGCCATGAATGAAAGTGCCTTAAAGAAGTTGAGAAGAGAAGCAAGAAAGATAAAATCTAAGAAGAAAGCTAAAGCATCTAGGAAAAAACAAGTGGAGAGGGAGAGAATGTAACAAGTTTGTTTGACATGAGCAATTTATGTTAAACCTTTAGCTTCACGAGAACCTATAGAAAAGGAAATTATAATCTTTGAGGAAGAAAATAAAAACATAAAGTTAAAAGAGGAATTAAAAGCAACTCAAAAATTTATTTAGGATAACTATGATTTTTATAGCAATAGTAGAGCTGTGAGTTATTGTTATTTGAGACTCAAAGGAGGAAGTGGAGATTATCTTTCAAAATGTTGTTAAAGAACAAACACCCCAAGCTCTTGAATCATGACATGTAGAGGAAGAAGTTGGGGTCTCAATATGCTTGAATGTCCAATTTTTGGTATGGTATTGGGTGTATTTTTGTATTCAAAAATAACGTTTTAAGACTAATTTTGTTGGTTATACTCATAAATCACACCATTACCATTTATATATTCACAATTTTTTTTGATAAGGCACTAGTGTATTTCTTTGTTGACACTTTCAATTTTAGTTTCATTTCATTTCCTAATAAAATGTGGTACTTTCGCATGTGGACCATTCCAACAAGTCAAAATACATAAGTTGTTATAGTATCGTTACTAGATAGGCCTAGAGATTGGTGAAATTATACATCTAACTTATATAACTCAAAATGATTTTTTATTTTTTTTTACAAATAATCTTAACTATACCATTGCCATACACATAGGAGGTATTTGTTACACATGACATGAATTTGATGTTTATATTATACCACCAAAATACCACTTATATTCATATGATTGGATACATTTACATGTTTTTGTGATGTGTTTGTTGCACACAACAAGATTGCAATTTCAAAATTTCATATGAAAACATCTCATATTCCATTGTATGGTATTTTATTCCAAAAACTACATAGAAACATGTCTGGGATAATATTTTCTAAACATTCAAGCATATTGAGAGCCATTGAGTTACAATAGTTTGAAAGCAAGAACATTGGAGAAAAGTTCCTTTGAGATCTCTTTGAAAAATAACCTATTTGCAATGTTATTCCTCAATGTCTATGATCAAGGACCAAAGTCATGATGAAGAAAAAAGGCAAAGCGCTTGTAGAAGAACATGTTGAGAAACTTCTTAAGAAAAAGACAATGTTTAAAACGAAGGAGACTCAGAAGATGCTATAATGGATTAAGATGAACACTAACAAACTCAAATGGGCTAGACGAGCTGATTTGGAGAACCTATTCACCTTATAGTGGACTACTCCATGAGAGGACATGTTACAATATTTTTTACGAACTTGGGAAGAATTGGAGGATGGAAGAATCCAAAGACAAGTGCATGGCCAAGAAATTTTAATTGATTAGGTACTTATTCATGATCAACTTGGGATTTCCGAGGAAGGAATAGTAGATGTTACAAATCAACCTTTGAAGAAACAAAAACCACTTTGAAGAAGATTGCAAGTCCACATGCCTTTGTTGAAAATGAACAATGGAGTGTAATTTGCATGAAGGAATAATTTCATGCTAGATTTGTAGCTATTTTGCAAATTATTTACCAAAGAGAGTGATTAGTGTATTTTAACAACAAGATTGATATTACTTTTGATTTAGTCAACAAGGAAAACTTTTGAATTTGTGTTTTATAGTTCTGACCCAATTGTTTGTTGAACTTATGTATTGGATTGAACCTTAAAAAAAAAATAGTAACTAACCCAATTTCTAGCAAAACCAAGGTAGATAATTATTATTCGGGGCCTATCTTAGATATTTTGTTTAGGAAGTGGTTCCCATTATATGAGGTGCCTTCGCCGATAATAACAACCCCAAAAAAAACTTGTGTCACGAACTAGCCAAAAGTGATAGGTTGTTCAAGAGCAACATGTTGCACCTAAACTTGTTACAAGGGGACAATTATTGAAGGAAAGAAAACAAGCATGCTCAACAACAACTTTGCCTTTACTAGTACATCAATCTCATTGACTGAAAATGCATATAGAATCGCTTACACCTAGGGACAAATTAAGTCTTAAACCTATTACTTCACCACTGAGAAAGAAATATAAAACCACTTTTAGGTCACATTTTATTGATTTAGAAGAGGATGAGGAGTGAACTTGTTTAGACAAGATGGGAGGTGGAGGTGGAGAAGAGTCTCAAAACAATGCATTGCGCAACATGGAGGAAAAACTTAAGCCCAATTTGGATTAGCTAATTGATAATGTCCAAGTTGAACCTATTGAACCTATTCAACTTGTGGTATCAATTGTAGAGCCCAAATAACTTGTAGTTGTAGTTGCAAAATCATCACAATTAATTCAACTTGCATTTGGACATGTTCATGTAGAAAACCCATAGTTTTCTATAACCCAACTTGACCAAGTTTTTGGTCGTTTTATAGATGATTTGAGATATATTAGTATGTTTTTAAAGCAAGCTACCTAAAATGTTACAACTTGGTCAAGGACATTGCAAGAACTGGCCAAACTTAAAGTTGAGTATGAACAAATTAAGGAAAATATGTGTATGACCAATAATCAATTGCAAACCTATAGCCCAAAGCTAAAAATAATGCAACAAACTCTTAGAAACCATGATAAATAATTTGTCACAATTAAGGGGCAGTTGACTAAGGTCTAGCATGAAAACTAGAACTTGTCCAACAAGTTGAAAAAGGCAAAACATGTTGTTAAGAAAACTAAAAACCTACAACAAGAATATATTGAGCTCAATCAACTCAATTGGAAAACTCACAACGATTTGAAGAAAATTTGTGCAAATGATGCGATACTATAACAAAATGGAGGAATCTAATATGCTAAAACATAGTACAATAACCAGTTTGGAGCAAACTTGCTAAGAGTTCAAGGAGCAACAAATTGTTACTCATATAGAGTTTGAAAAGGAAAAACAACTCTGATTGCCCAAAGGTTAGTATGAAACAATTAAAATATAGTTGAACAAACCCAACCCCATTTTACATGTTATAATGAACAATAGGTTGAAGGAATTTGAAGAGTTCTTACTAGACAACACCCTTTTAAAGGTGTCAAATCACGCCTTGGAGATGAAAAACCCCAAGTGGAAGGAGTGGTGGCAAAACGTTCAAAAGTTCACAAGGAACAAATTCAAAAAAACATGGAAATAGTTCGCTCTAATGAACATAGTTATCAACTATAACTACAAGCATATCAACCCTTAGTTTTGTATATGTGGAAATTAAAAGTAGTAGTAGAACATTAGCAACACCAATTGTTGTGCAACTTTTTGTTGCTATTAAATTAGTCAATCCACTTAAAAGTGGAACACGTTTAAATATCATATCTTTACATGTTCAGACTTTTATGATACTAAAAGAAGGAAGAAAAGGAATTAATGCTTATAGTCATAGTGGAAGTTTTAAACCAATACATTAACACCTATACAAAGTGCAATTCGATGATGGATTCATGTGATTTTAGGAATATTAAAAAAAATGATATTGTAATATCTTGAACAATTGTTTGTGTGCATTTGCCTAACTTTTTGGGTCATAGTGAAATTAAATAGTTTTCTCACCTTCTGTTGTTGACCTTTTCATGTTCATGGGTGAGGACGGGGAAATAATTAATTCTTTATGTTGGATGTGATACGATAATACTTGAACCAATTTTGCATTCACAATTTGAAAAGGTGAACGAATGTATTTTGAAAATATTTTCTTTAAAAGAAAATACAAAATATGATGGAGTATTGGAGAATAGATCATTTGTCAAAATGGAATCCTCAAAGTTAATTATTTATTTGACAAACATGTGTCAAAGTGGACAAGGTATTATGGTAAAGGTCCAAAATTCAAATAGGTGGTGCTAGTGAAGATGCCCTAGAGAACATCACTTAGGTACTTGCAAATTAGTGTGATGGTTGCAAATTAATGAGAAGGAAAACAAAATCAATAATAATGAAAAAATAATCCTAATTCAAAAGTGGCACCATTTGGCCATCTTTAATATTGATTGTTAATATGATTCAACATTGCACTTCTAATCCTTCAAATCTCATCTTTGAGAACTTTTTTATTTGCATTTCAAAAATTAAAAAAAATTCTTTCACTTTTTGTCACATTGTCATATTAGGTGATTTTAACATGAATATCCTCAATTAACAAGATTTGAAAATAACTTTTCAAGTTTGTTAATGAAATTTAATTTAATTTATCAAAATACAACAATAAATCTATTGACAAACTTGGTCACATGTGGATAAACATTTGTTTAATTAATGGTCATTCTTACTAAAAAACATTGAGAAAGTTCGGGGAAAGGAATAAAATGCTCAAACAATAAGGTAATAATTGACTACTAAATACAATTAATGTTGGGACCAAAAAAATAACTTGATGAATTGATCTATTTAATTTTCAATGAATTCTTTGTTGGTTTGCAAACATTTCCCATGGAGATTGTTTTATTGTCAAAACTAAACAATTCAACCATGAAAGGTCAACACATCATTTCTTTTAGTGAATCATTAACAAAAGAATTGTTATTGTTATTATAGGATTGCATTCACCTTTTCAGAATATAATTCACCTATTTATTTGAAACATTTAGTTAATAATGATATTCCAAAAAATTACTAAATATATGATTTTAACTTAGTTGAAATAAATGAATTGTTTACTTACAATGATTTGAATTGAACTAGTACCTAAATGAATATTATGTCAAAATAAAGTAAAGGCTTTTGCAACAAAAAGTTTGGGATTGCCAAATAACAAGTCCAACTAGCTGATGGACTCAAACATCCACTATAATTAGTGTTTTTTTTTTTTTCCCCCATTTTTTTCCTGCTAGAGCATCATTAACTATGAATAGACATCTAACAAAAATAATAATAAAATCTCCTTTCTTGTGAATGTTTAAAAAAAAAAAGAAGCATTGTGATTGAATATTTTAAAAAATAGTTTACTCAAAAAAAATGTTGACAATGATACAATATGAAACCTATTAATTTTGCAAAATCAAAATAAAAATTATCAATTTTTAAAATTTATTATAGTACCTTTTTAGTTTTGGTAGATATTAAATTATTTTGGAAATGTCAAATTGTCTAGAAATTATCTAGTTGAAATTTCAAATTTAAGAAAATTAGAAAGGAGAAAACATTGGTGGAAACCCATGAGCTTCTTGCTTTAGGCCAATCTACCATTGCAAAATAGGTATCCAATAATTAATCATATTTCTCTATCCTATTATTCAAGGTGGAACATTATCTCTTCACATTTTTGCAAAAAGAAATTGATTTTTTTTTGTAAAAAACATAGTTGTGTTAAAAACAGTTCAAAGTCTAGAGATCCTGCCAAAGAAGCTGGCTATATTTATTGCTGAAATTTCATAATCTTTTTTTTTACTATCGAAGTGAAATTTGAAAAACAAAATAATTTACCTCTTTCACACACTAGAGGCTAGTGTTGAACCTGAAAAGGTACTATTGTCTTAATCTCAAAAGACAAACAAATACCAAGAAGACAAACTTCCAAATAAG
>Ga0116228_10001138_pt1 | contig 21794 bp, 13 predicted proteins | sample S1TSphfallax_2_FD_89694 | JGI IMG/M metagenome (GOLD analysis project Ga0116228, IMG submission 89694) | Host-associated microbial communities from peat moss isolated from Minnesota, USA - S1T2_Fc - Sphagnum fallax MG | ecosystem: Host-associated > Plants > Peat moss > Unclassified | place...
AAAAAAAAAAAAAAAAAAACATAGTAAAAAATTTAAAAACCAAATTTTAAAGCTTTTAAATTACGAACATTTATTAATTGAAAAAAAAAACTTAATCTTAAAAAACAATCAAGTATATTTTGTAGAAAACCAAAAGAAAAGATATGTCTTTTACTTTTGTGTGATCTCTCCAAACTAATTTTTTCCACTCTCTTTGAAAAAGATATAGAATGAAATTGTATTTCTTCACATATGTCTAAACCCTAAAATCCCCCGCCCCCCCAAATTTAACCTAGTTTAAGTTAATTACCATAGATTTGTGAAAAACTTGTTACCAAATTTATGTGTCCCAACTTTAAACCTAAACCATAATCCAATAGTACATACTTATGATAATTACATGAAAAGATGTATTGTAATGTCCATTTCATAAATAAATTAGGTAAACAAATTTTAGTAAAATATGCATTAACTAAACCAAAATGGCTGTAATTATGACATTGTTTCCATTATAAATTGTTTGTAATACCTACATATGGGGACTTATTTTCATCATCCATGAACTAGGGCGAACCTTAATAAATTGATAGGTAGGATTGGGGGTTTAGGGGGTGGGAAAAGTGAATAGGTAATTAGTTAGGTATTTGGTTATGTAAAAAACATAAGTAGGTAGGTGAACATAGTGGTAGGTAGGAAGGTGGGTGCATAGGTAGGTAAGTAGGTATTTAAGTAGTTAGTTGGGTTAATAGGCAAGTTAGTAAGTAGAAAGGAAGTTCAAGGAGTAAGGTAGATAGGTTACTATAGTGGGTAGGCATGTAGGTAGGCAAGTTAGTAGGTAGGAAGAAAGTTACACTAGGAAGGTAGCTAGGTAGATAGGCAAGTTAGTACATATGAAACAAATTACCTTATCAAGGTGACTAAGTTTATAGAATATTTATGTCAATAGGGTGGTTGTGCATATAAGGTTGCTAAATAGTAATGTAGCTAAATCAATAGGTAGGTAGTTAGTACAATGATTAGGTTAGTAAGGAAGTTAAGTAAGTAGGGTATGTAATTAATAGGGTAACTAAATTAGTAGGGTAAGTAGTATATGGCTCTTTACCCCTAGATCAAGAATTTATAGCTCTTTGATTTGGAGTCTAGACCTTGGACTTTAATAATCCTATAAAGTAATCAAAGTCGTGTTATTGTTGTTTAGGGCAGCTCATTGCATCTTAATTATTTTCAATGATTAGGAATGTTGGGGGATTTGTAAATTCAATAAGTTCAATACCTAGCATAATTTTATGATGAACTTTTTTGTATTAGAGATTGGGTGACCTAGGGAGGGTGCATGACATACATTTTTGCTTAATAAGTGTTTTAAATGAATGTGGACTTCATATCAAAACCACCTTAGTGGGGCATTAAGGCAATATGAAAGTTAGGTTAGAAATGGCTCCATGAGGTTCAACTCCTTTAGGAATCAAGAGATGTTCGAACCTTGGGGTCTATATGGGCTAAGGTGAAGCTTGAACTTCATTGGCCAAAAGAGACAATTGGGGGTTATTTTTGGAGTTATGGTGCAAGGTACTTTCTCCTTAAAACCTTCAATAGATAATAAAGCATTGTCCTAGATCGCCCTAAAACGGGTGAGCCTGCTAAAATGTTTAATTCAGTTTTCGATAATCTACACATATTTGTAATTTTACATTCTTTTTTGGTACAATTACAAATGGTGATAACCATTGTGTAGTCTCAATTGAAAAAGTAAATTGTGTGTCCAATAATTTGTCAAGATTTTCTTTTGCTTTTGAACATAATTGGGGTTCATTTGATAGGGATGTTGTTTAATGGGTTGTGCATTGGTAATTGACTCAATTTTTTGTTCACAAATTGATATAGGATTTTTTTAAAAATTCTTTTGAATTCCATGCAAATACATTCTTTAACTCCATCAAAAGTTGTTTAACTTGCAATTGAAACTATTCAAGTAGGGCAATGCTTACAAGTGAATGTAAACAAGATATTTTGTACATACTTGCTACCTTATTTTCTACTTGAGAACACCAATTTAAAAAAAAAAAAAAACTTATAACCTTTTTTTAACATTTCAAAACAAATGAAACTTTTAATTTCTTTCATGGGTAGCTTTAACCTCCATATAGGTTCTCAAAGTAATTTGTGTCATATCATTTGGACTTGAAAAAGTACCCCAAAAGTAACCCCAAAAGTAACCCCAAAAATTTCATCATTTTTTAGGGGTTGGGAATGATTTTTAGTTATGAAAACAAATTCCATTAACCAAAAAAATTATATTGGAATGTTCACGACATCAATATTGAATTGCATGAAAAAAAACCAAATATTTGTAAAAACATTTCACCTACTTGAAAGTACTTGAATTTCTTTTTTCAAACTACCACAAATTTTAGGTCCAATTCAAGTACTTGTAAGCAATGTAAAAAAAAATGATTATAATAATTAGCTTTTGTCGAAGTTCATGGAAACAAGAATTTAGAAATAATGTACCCAAAAATAATATTCTTATCCTCATAAAATCATCTACTTGTTAATCCTTTTATATAGAAACCCCAATATTTTGTTGCTTACACTACTTTTTGTGTATACTTTATCATGTTTTCACCCAAGCACTATGCGAGGTTTGTTAAAAGTGCCCAAATTCAATTTGCTTAACTATTCATCAATGGTGAGTGTCCATCTTGTGATTTACTTGTTTTTAATTGTCAGATCCGCCAATTCATCAATGATTAATATTTTCATCAATTTGCACCATTCTTACATATATTTTGGGTAAAATTTTTAACTTTTTTAGACCCACTTTCCCAACAATCCACAACTCTAGTACGACATGGTATAGGTGTTCTTCATCCCCACTTTGTTAATCCTCCTCCCTAGTCATAATTATCATCCAAATTGTAAGGTTTTTGACAAAGGTATACCATTATTCTTTTTTAATGTGCTTATTGTTATTATTTTGGTATCAACAATGATTGTTAGAGTGTTGTTACCCCAATCATGGTGAGCTTTAGCTTGTTTCACCCATGGCCTTCTTAAAATCATAGAATAAATTTTTGGAACATCTTCCATTTGTAGTAATGTAACTGAAATTTTAAATGTGCACCTTGGTGTTGAATGAGGGTTCTTCAAACTTCACTTCCTCCTCAAATGTTATGAGATAATGTTCATTCTAGAACCACCATCTAATAGTACATCCATGATATCATAGTTTCCAATGGATATTTGTACAACGGGCATAACTTTGTCAAAGTCATTCTTATGATGAATACCTACTTTGCACACATGTGGTACATGTTCCTTTTCCATCTTCAAGAAGAACTTTGCCAATATCTTTTATAAATGGGGGAAAATTTTGATTAGTTGACCCAATTTAACCTCCATTTTCATATTTAAAATTTTATCATCCAACATTCCTTCCAACTTCCTTTAAGGAAAATTTGGGCTAGTGTTAAAGCCAAGTTGTTGTTCGTTAACCTTGGTTCTTTCCACTATACATCACTACATATCATTTTTCTTTACATCTCATGATATGGTAATGCTTGCCAATCTTGTTCAATATTAATTGGTATTTTTTGAATATCCTTTGAAATATTTGGATACAATTATATTAGAGTATCCATCTTTGCTTGTATTTGTTGTGTTTTGTCTACAAGCTCTTGATGTATTACTTTCTCCTAATCCCATTTCATTTGTTTTCCTTTTGCGGGACTTATTTCGGCTACAATATTATCTTCAGGTGGCTTGTTCAATCATTGACTTCTAGTGGTTACAAATGCTAAGATAATGGGTGTACACTATTCCATAATAGCAACATTGACACCAACTTTAGGTTAAGAATTTTCATTTTCATTTTCAAAATATTGCTTCCACAATGGACAATCATTCTTTTGATATCCTTCTTTATGACAATGAAAACACTTCATATCCCCACCTTATTGATTCCTTTCATTTCGGTTATACCCATTTTAGTTAAATCATCCATCTCAATCTTGCTTAAAACTTCAATTGTTTTGCCAACCTTGATTTCTTCCTTGTCGTTTGTCTTGCCATCCTTTACCTCCCCTTCCTTAGTTGTCATAAGATGGACTTATTATTTGATTGTTGATAATTTTGTTCCTATTTACTTTGTTTAGTTGGTACTTCAAGTTGTACCCCGTTGATAGGAATGTCCTTCCTTGCATACTGCCTTCCTAGTTCTTTCAATGGGCAATCATTCATTTCATGCCTTTCCTTTTTACAAAAGTTGCAAATTTTTGCTACTAAAGGTTATTTTTAGTTATTATATCATAAACTATTGTTGACTATTTTAGGCTATTTACCATATGTTATTTTAAAATTATTCTATCATAAGTTGATCTTGTCTATTGTTGGCTATTTTATCATAAGCTATTATTAATTATTTTATTGTAGGTTATTCTTGATTAATTTAGACTATTTGGGTGAAGTCACAATTAAATAAACCAAAAAAAATGTCAAACGATGACTTGAAAAAAATCAAAATTGGAGAAATATTCATGTTTTATCATTTAAAACTATAATAATCATGGCAAGTTGTTTATTTCTCATTCATATGAATGATTAAAAATTCAAACCAAAAATTCATTTGATAAAATTTTAAGTTTATGTTTTGATTTAGGACATTTGAAAGTGAACACATATTGTGTTAAAAGGAATCAATTTATAAAGGATCATCAAAAGGACTCATACAATAAAACAAAATTGATGAGACAAAAATAAGAAGATAAAGACCCATTAGCCTTTTAAAAAAAATCATATCTAAAATTTTTAAAATTCAAAGAATATTCCAAAATTGATATAGAATATAAAAATTTCAAAAGTCCTTTACCACATATAAATGGAGTATAATGTACATGATGTGTGAAAAAACTTGTAATTTATTATATAAGAAAACATAAAAAGTTAAAAAATCAATTTTTGGTTACGATTGAAATTGTTATCATTTTTAAAGACAAAACACCGAATTTATAAATAATTAACACACTTAAAAAATTCCTATTTATTAAAAAATATTTAAAAAAATTCATGTAATTAGATAATTATAAGCATTTATTATAAAAAATTGGAAAAAAAATTGTTCAAAAATTTATTTGTATGAAAATGTTATTTTTGGGCAAAAGGATATTGTAGTCATTTTAAAAAGTAAAATTGATCTCGTTTGCACCCATTTTCTTGTAGGTTATTTTTAGTTGGTTTTTATTATTATAACTTGTTTTACCTTAGGTCATTATATTTTATTTTAGGTTAGTTTAAGTTATTATACCTAGGACAAAATAAATTATATTAACATAAAATAAAATAATCTTGAATAGGCTAAGGTATAATTTGAAATAACATATATTAATTTAAAATAAAATAACCTGAGGTGTAGGTTAGTTAAATAGTTTAGGGTATAAACAAGGGTATAGTAATTTATAATAATAATTTAAGGTATATATTAAAATAATTAAAATAGCCCAAAATAAGATAGGGTATAGGCTGAAGTAATTTAAAATATTTAAAATAACAACATAAAAATAAACATATTTACCATAATAAATTATAATATTGAATTATGTTAACTAATAGTGAAATATAATGTTTACATAATGACACTATAATGAAATAACTTTAATTAACATGAAGTCACTAAGTTGCAGTGAACTTGTTTCATTTTAAAAATCCCATAATGATTTAAACCAATGAACTACACTTCAGTTTTGTACTAGTGAAACAAAGGCAAAAAAATGTCTACTCAAATTGTGACAAGGAACAAAATGTGATAAATACAAGAAAAATGAACACTAAATTTAGAAAGGTTGAACCTTGCTCGTAAGGTGTGAATTCCTTTTTTCCATGGCATAGAAGGATTTGATGATGCCATCAACAAGTTGTATCAATCATAATGACATGATTATTTTGTCATTTAACAAATTAAATTTTTTCCCCAAAACTGGATGGGTAATGTCTTTTGGGGGAACAAGGTGGATGTCAACATCTAAATACACATTGGGTTTTGTCATGAAAACCATCCTTACATGCAATAATGAACTATCCATGGAAACAATATGCATTAAAAATTACAACAATTTAAAAACATTTTGGGGGAAAGTTGGGGAGAAAATGGTTATGTGAGGAGTGGATAGGTTCAAGGAAAGATGGGGCTTAGAAAGAAAGTAGTTTGTCAAGGAAAGGATGGGCCCAAGGATGGATAATGGTTGGGGAGATGGTCCCAAGGAGAAGGTGGGTTTAAGGAAGAGATGGGGCTTAGGTAGAATTAGACAATTCCTTTGGGAAAAGATGGGATTGAAGAGAGGACATTGTGGCTTGAGGAAAAGTTGCCCCTGGGTGAAAGGGTGCATGGGTGAGACCAAGGAAAGGATGCGCTCAAGGAAAACAGATACCTTGCGGAAAAAATTGGATCAAGGAAAGGATTAGCATGGGGAAATGATCTTGCCCTAAGGAGAAGGTGATCTTGATGAGAACATTGTCATTTGTTGGGGATCATTTCATTGTGTGTCTTGACGGAGGTCAAGGGACATGAACATTGTCAAGAATGGCTTGGAAATGAGGAGTGAGATTTGGAAGGGTGGGCATGCATGAAAAAAATGAGCTTTGGGGGAACATGGGTGAAGTTGGGGTTTTGATAGGCAAGCTGGAGGAAGTGGTGGGTTGGGCTTCCCAAGGGAGGTCTGACTAGGTTCGATTAATTAGGGTAGGCTTGATAAAGGGGGGGTGGGGGGTGAGGTTTGTGCTCTAGGTTGAGTCATCAAGGTCCTTAATCCTGAATGTCAAAATGCATTGTAGATGACATCACATTTAATTTGTTGCTCTTATTTAGTGTTTGCTTTGCTTGTTTGGAATGGTTGCACAAGGTTTTATGAACATTATGATGTTGGAAGAGTAAGTAAAAACTTTGAATTTTCTATCAAGAATGTGAAACATTAAATTCTTGTTGTGAACAATTTTTTAAACCAAGTTTTTTTTAAGTCACATATGTTCGCTTAAGGATTTGATTACATAACCTTTTTGAGCTCCAAAGGAAAATGAACAACTAAAAAAATCACAAAATGTGTCCAAATCATAGTGTGCATTTTCAAGAAAATGACCCCTTACTTCCAAGCCATGTATGTTTTTCATTTTCTTGTTCGTTTTGTGCAACTTAAATAACTATGGGTGTGCCAAGAGACCTATAAATAACTTTTTTGAACTCAAAAGGTGAAGCAACAATGATCAAGAATCAAGAAGACAAAATATGTCCAAATCACAATTTTTTGAAAGTTTGAACATATCCATCACATAACACTAACCCCCTTCAATTTGTACCCCATGTCTTCCTCATTTCTTTTCCATTTTGAGCAATCTAAATAGCTATGAGTGCACCAAGCAAAGCTATACATAATACTTTGAACTGCAAAGCAAAGGAGCAACATCCAATTTTTTTGAGATCTTTGATACATCAAATGTTTGGTCATTGGCTTGCGTAACTAGAAAAATAAATAAATAAATAAGGGAGAGGTAGGGATTTTTATGTAAGGAGGGCATGAAGCAGGGAGGGATTTTTATCTCAAATGCTTTGCCCTCTTGTCCATTGCTCTAAAATGTATACCGAACCAAACTTGGAGAGAAATTTAAATACTTTTCTTTTCAACTCCTTGTTGATGAGTTAATGATGGAGGCTCATCATTAAACCAAAATAAAACCAAAGGATTTGGGTGGAGTGTGGCTCCTCCTATGAAGCCCTTAATGGCCTTGGGCCAGTTTTTGGATTGGGTCTACATGAATGTGGCATTTCTCATGTTGGATCTGGGTTGTGGGACTTTGGGGTCGACAAAGGCAAGTCTCATGTCAGGCCTTGTTCCTTGTGGACTCGCCAAGCCAGGTTCTTAGAACCAGACTAACCGGATCTGGGCCCCACCAGAAACCCAGTACTAGCCAACATTGGTCCTCACCCAAGGTAAAGATCCATTAGAATTCTACCTTTAACAGACAGCTGTCATTAAATTTCAAAGGAGAGGAGGCACCTTACAGTCCTGTCAGGAGAGAGAAACCTTACTTAGGGTAAGGTGCCTTCACATACCATTGAAATTTTGTACCAGTTTTTTAAGACTGCCCGGATGTAGTGAAGACTAGAGGCCTGTAAAGTAAAAGACGAATTTAAGAGCTCACTGTAAAATGTATGTAGAAGTAACATATGGTTCGGGAAGTGGGAGGGGAAGAAGAGGTGGGGGGGTGCGGGGGTGGGGTCCAGAATAGCAAAAAGGCGAACTAAAGAACAAGAACAATTTACAGCGCATGGTGGGGGGTGTATCTGTCTGCTAAAAATCCAAAATTCCTGGAACAACGTAGGCATCCTTGCCGTCCACTTCACTTGCTTTTATTGGGTTCTGTGCAAATTAGTTAACATTATTTAGCTTTGATAGTCCAACAATTCAATGGCAATACAACGCTAATTCCTTTTGCCACAATCAGGGAGTGGGGGCGGGTGAGGCCCAGTGGGTCTCTGTACCCTAAATACTTTCAGCTGGGAGAAAAATAAATCATAGGGTTATGGTGTAGAGTCTAGAGTCTAGACCTCGAAAGTCTTCTTCGTAATACAGTGTACAATGTACAAATTGGCCTGATCAATACACTCACAGTCTTGTAAAGTGTTTGCAAGTGTGGTCAGAGACATGGACTCCTCAAATAATTAGGCAAGAAAAGCTGGAGCACACTAGGCTACTTAGCGGCCTCCAGGGAGAACCCCAACAAGCCAGAACTAAGGAAAAACAGATTGGCAAACTGAATTATAATTGCATGCAGGATAGTACTGCAAACCAAGGTGCGCATGTTGCTCAATTTGAGTCAAAACTACAAAACTACATAAATTGTATTGAGATAAAATCTAGTTTAGTCTTGGAAGATCTTTGCCAGCCAAGGGACCCAATAACTACTACAGAACCCCCCTTGCCAATCAAACAAATATCTTTAGAACCTATAGCCTCATTACCAATGGACAGTTTTTGCTCAGGGGATGAATATCGTGGGTCAGAGACTTAGTATACAAAGAAAACTTCAACAATTGTATAACTCACAAAAAACTTGCCTTGAACACAAGGTGGCTGAGGCTTTGTTTCTTTGAAGGGCATCCAAATCCAGGAATCCAGCAAGAGAGCATTGTGAGTTTCAAGGGTAGGTGGACAGAAGAAGCTGTCTTTTGCCTTAGGGTTGGGTGGCTGGTTGCCCCCCAACTCGGCAACATGCAGGAAGGTTTCATTGTTCTTTAGTGTGGGGTTTTGACAAGGGGACGACCTTGGGGTTTGGTTGGTTTTCCCTGTGCCTCGGAGAATCAGTTTTGTTTCCAAGAAAAAAGCCTTAAAAACTCCATCTGAATTGGGGGCGGTTGTGCGATCAACATTGTATAGAGCAACATGTCTCAAGAAGTGAACATGGCAAACAAGAAAAGGAAAAAAGAGCCTTTGCAGCTTCTTCTTCATTTCTCATACTTTAAAATTTTCTCTACTTGGTGTAAGGCCAAGGTCATTGAATGTACCATCTACTTCTATTGAGATGCCCACAATCCTGATGTCATCCCTTCCAATATGGTAACTAGGGTTGTGTTCCACCCAATCACAAGGTATGATTGCCTGGTGTCACCATTACTTTAGGCAATCGTCAGGTGGAACATGTTGCCCTTGTTCTCATCTAAATCTTATATGGTGTGAAGTTGTGACTTGTGACACCCCCAAAAATGAAAGTAAATACAGGACAGCCATGATGTATCAGATTCCAAGTGTGAACAGCCACCAGTTGACTACTCTCCATAAGCTCTCTTGCTGGTTGGCCGATTCAAATTCCTGGCTGCTACATAAAGACATCACTGTCACCCACACCGTATATATGGGCGGTGGTATAAATGTACTTTTGTTGTGAAGCCAAATTTCAGTGAAAACAATTTGCTGGGTTTTCACAGTGGACTTAAGTGAGTCTAATTAATTTCCCATACTTGATGATGTCTGAACATTTAGCAAGTAGCAACCGGTGTTGGTCTGGTATCAACTTATTATGATACCAGCTGGTACTCGTATTGGCACTTCATACAAAATTGACACCAGTCTGGTACTGCTATGGGCCAAGTTTAAAAACATGATACCTGGTACTGGTATTAAACTGGTAGCAGACTTAGGTCATACCAGAATATACCAGACTGGTCTGGTATTTCATACCAATGTTGATACCGGTATTGATACCAGTCTCTGACCCTATATACCAGACCCGCACTAGTAGCAACCCAGCTGGAGCCTTGGAGCCTCCAAGGGGTCCCTGACCCAGGGTCCATTCCTCACCCCTCCACCTCTTGTATTTCCTCAGTTGCTGGAGTTCAACATGTTCTGAAAAATGTTGGGCCTCATGTTGAATCTTTTGCCCCCTACTGGCTAGGAGCTAAACAACTTGACATTGCTAAATAATACTGTAATGAGAAACTTGGAAAATGGGTGGGGACAAGGACAGGAATTTTATAGTTGCCCAATATGTAGGAACCACTTAAAATGGGCAAATGATAAAAATTTGATGGAATGCACAAGTAGCTTCCACTATTTTGACCTAGTCACTTTCCATCTTGATTGGAAGCAAGCTTTTGCTAATATTCCTATTATTGTGGTAGAATGTTGTACTAATATGGTGGCCACTCTTTTTGTGTACAACTAACAAAAGAAACAAAAGAGGAGTTGCCTTGATAGATGAGCTCTCCTAAGGATCCAATGCTTGCCAGCTAGTTCTGGACCCTCGTTTTGTTTGGTAAGGTATAAATAATTATTAGAAGGGTAAATTAAGATCAGGGACAAAAATTATTCCTTTGGAGAAATCTCTATGCTTTTGACTAGAGCAACCTGCACTTGCACACAATCTCCAATGCCACATGCTGCACAGCTCTTGAGCCTTTTGAGTGCCATATCACACTGAGATCATATTGTGCCTGTCCACACCAGTGTTGGGCGGTTCTCACAAACGGTTCTCACGTTTTTTGAGAACCGGCCGGTTTGAGTTCTCTCATGGTGTTATAAGGACCTGATCGGTTCTCTAATATGTAATTTTTTGCACTGGTGAGAACTGGTCAGGTTATCAAAATTTTCTCAAACTCATCTGGTTCTCAGATAGGGCGGTTCTCATATATACAAAACAACCAGTTTTCACATCCGATTTTCACAACCTGATTTTTTTATTAACTAAAATCAGTTTTAGTAATTTAATTATTTGATCCCACCAAAAGTGAACACCATGTGAGAAGAGGAACATCAATACTAAAAGAATAAGAGCAATGGGAAAAGAGTAATAGTAATAAAGAGAAGAGTAATAGCAATAAAGAGAGAAGAGCAATAATGGGAGAAGAGTAATAGCAGTAAAAGAAAAAAAACTAATAGCAAGAGGAGAAGAGTAGCCGCCCTAAGTGAGAAGAAGAAAAAAAAGGAACCAATAAATGATACAGATACTTTGAGAACCGGATCTGAGTTCTATAAGAGAACCTGTCCGACTCCAAAAAATATATGTATGTAGAAATTTGAATCAGTTCTCATTCATGTGAGAATCTGAGGTTGGTTTTCAGTCCAGTTCTCACATGTAAAAGTGTCAAATTGATTCTCATTGTTAGAATTGGGCTGAAAAATCGAATCAAGAACCAGGTCAACATTTGAAAACCGCCCAACACTGGTACACGCCTATCAGCGAATGAGAAAAACCTCTTTTATGCTTGGAGTTTGAAGATGTGCAACTTGCAAAACAATTGTTCGCAAAATGAAGACAACAATGTTACTAATGATATTCAAAAGAAAGAAAATGTGGGTAGGTTTGTTGACTGAACACTGACAGAAAGAAAAGAAATGGGAGTGCTGATGTTGAATGTGTTGCTCTGTTAGTAATTCCCAGATTTTGTATTGGAAGAAAAGTTGGAACATTGATTTACAATTTACAGTAGTTTTCAATCAAGTGTTGTTTTTCTTATCTTGGTTTTCTTGGAGAAACAGCCTGTGAGAAACTTTGTTGGTTTGACACTTGGGACCTCAAGTGCAAAACTGATACATCAGACAGACATGATTTAACTCAATGGTTTGCAGTTTGAAAGTTTGAACTCTACATTAGTTTGCTTGCAAAATATTACAGGGTACCCTTGAGGCTTGGACTCCACTGTTCTAGAAGTGCACCATGGCTCAATTAATCCAATAGGAAGATCCACAAAGAATTTCATGGTTCATAGGCTCCCCCAAAGTTATATAGCCAAACTAGACTGATTGGATGCTCATTACACCTGTGATATTTGTTGCAACCTGTGACAAACTTACTCTTTCCCCAATATACTCACCAATGCACAACACTGACAATGACCTACCTGGAACTCATTTATAATTAACATTAGAGTAGAACTGCCCATCACCAAACATGTATTTATCATCAAACACTTTTCAATATTTAGGTCATTCCTTAACCAAATTAAGCAATTTTTGTGTCATTGGATGCACAAACTGGAAGCTACAAATGTTCTTTCAGTTTCAGAAGGGAAGGAGCAATGCAAAATATGAGTGATAGATTGTTTGCTTCAATTTTTTTTGAAAAAGTAGGCTCCTCTCTAGTTTCAGCCTCATATCTTCCTCACTTTTAGTTCATTTTGAGTGATTTAAAACTTGATGGGTGTGCCAACTAAAGCTTTACAAAACCTCTTTGTATTCCAGAGGCAAAGATGTAACAATCAAAGATTTTAAGTTTGAAATTTTAATCTGTTTTAATTCAACCATCACTAAACACTAAACCCCATTACACCATACACCACATGTCTTCCCCATACCTTTACCAAATTTAGTATTTTTTGTGATGTTGGAAGCACTAGGTGAAGCATTTTCAGCTTCAGAAGCAGAGGAACAAGGTGTGAGGATGCAACCTCCTTTGACTTCTTAACTCTTTGCTCACCAGCCCATTTACTCAGATACTACAGTTGCTAATAGCTCTTCTAAATATCTGAGTTTTGAAACACATCTCACATTACTAACCTGTTTACCAAAGGTGTGCAGCTATTTGAATTTATAATAAACCAGTGGTTCCCATTCTTTGAAAAAATTCAGAATCCAAGAATTACTTTTGTGCTTGTTTCAGAACCTTAAAGGATTGGCAGTTTTCATGAAATAACCAGCAATGAACTAGCAGTTTTATGGTTGGTTGTTTGATTTTTTCAAAAATTTAAGAACTGTGATTATATACAAGGACTGGGTCTTTGATTTTTTGAGAAAAGTGGTCAAGAATTCTTTGAAATGCCCTGATAACTGTAGAGGGTCTATTCTAGTGTTCACCGATTGTTCAGTTTTGACTTGATTATCAATCCAATTATTAATGACCTACCAACAGGTTAGTTCTTTTTTTATAACTGATTAAATGATAACCACCTGCTATTGAATTTTCAAAAATCTAATAACCTACTTTGATAACTCAATTAGCATAGAGGTAGGTTATCAAAATTTAAGCACTAATATCAAAAACTTAGAAAACAAAAAAATGATCATTTTAATTTTCTTAAAACCTTAAAACCAGGTAATAAATGGCAGGATAATAAGAGGTTATCAACCAGTTATTTGATAACTGACACTTATACATAACTAATTATTTTAATAATCTACCTGACAACCCAAGTTTTTAATATTGATATTGATATCCTGTGTGGTCCACAAAACAATTTCCAAAACAAACAACCTATCTGACATTTATTTTTAAAAGCAATAACCAGCCAAGACTGGTCTATTTCGCTTTCTAATAACAACCCAACACTGCTATTTACTTTCAAATTGCTTGTGCAATCTGTTACATCCTTCTTAATCACTGAGAGCCCCTAGGTTTAACCTCACATCTTCAACAATTTGTCACGCTTCTCCAAATTGTCAGATTGCTTTATTGCTTTTCACAGACTTAGAGTACATCTTGTTAAACCCGTGTCAACAACTTGCAAAGGAGCCATGAAGTTGCTAGCCCCAGGCTGCTGTGGTACAGTCTTCATGGTTGGAATGTTTTTCATTTGAGCATTTTTTTTTCCTGGTAGACATCCCTGGAGATTAAGGATGATACTATGACAAAAGAAACATTTGGCAGCATTCTGTAGGAGGCTCTTCATTTTAGAGAGCATGGGCCGTTTGTAACTTAGGGAATATGGCCTAATTTCTTCCTCCAGTTTTTGATGCTACATAAATTTACATGATCTTGACAGTAGTTCAATACCTTGTGATACTTCCCAGCTGCTGTGGTCTAGTAATCAGTTTCCCAATTCCCACTTTCCATACCCTGACATTGGTACTCACACTGCTGCTCTCCATCCAAAAAGAAGAGATTAGGCCTGGGGTCATCAAGTTCCATCCAAAGGTGGGCTAATGTCGTATCTTTGGAGTTTGAAATATTGACTACCATGTTGTGGATGGAAATGTCTGCTGACTAAAAATGTTTTTTCAGGACCTAAAGTGAATGTAAGTGTGCTCTACACAAAGCTTGGTTGCTGGCACTGGTTGGAAAACCTTCCTCAGCCACACCACATCTTTTTCACTGAAGGAACTTAGCAGGGACATTGTTCTGCAAAGTTGTTCTGCAAAGTTCTAACCTTTGTGGTCCCATTTTGGAGGTGGTGGTCATGGAAAAATATATTGATGTAAACTCTTTATAAATGTTTTCAGCATTTTGTTCAAGTACTTGTGGAGGTTGTGAAAACAAAGCACATGTGTTCATTTAAATTCTTTTTGCAATTCAACTTGCCTATTCCAACCTGCATGCAAGTTTTTATAGCCATCCAACTGTAAAGAAAGGGAGCAAAAAACAAAACTACAAAAGAAAGAATGAAAAGCCAATTTCTCGTGAGTCTTCAACAAACTTTGTATCGTTCTCATTTCATTATGCTCAAGCAATTGGTATTTCATTTGCTTAAGCTTTAGGCTATATGAAAAAGTCTAATCATGGTTAAAGGTCAATAGTGAATAAAAAAACACCTTTTGCTTCCATTTATATTGGTAAAGAATTCCTACTTAATTGTATGTGCATATCTATTGTCATGGTAGTCAACATTTGTATGATTGAAAGCATACTAATCGCATGTTCAACAAAAAGAAACCTCTTGTATATGATTGGATGTTGTTTACATCTTGCAAAATACTACCTAGTCTTTTTGGAACAAAGATGGGGTACTTGATAAGGGCTTAAAGGGGGTTCTGTGTGAATGTCTTCCGGTACATGCAAATGTCATGTTGATGGAGATCACATCACTGTCCACTTTTAAGACAAACAAGGGCACATATAAATAGCATGGACGGCTGGCCCTACATATTATTAAGATTACTACTCTTCATGTTTCATTTGAGTTACTAGGTTGTTAGAATAACAGTCTGAATTGTACTTAACCTCAATGAACACAATGATTATAGGGAAACATACTAGATTTGCATCTAGGCTTCACTGGAAAATGTTAAACAGGCAAAGGGTCCTTAATGCTAGGCAGTACAAAAGTACTGCTACTTGCTTTTTGATCCTGTCTGCCATTGGCCCATATTTTTTTCGGCAAAAGTACTGGGTGATGCCCAAACGTTTGTTTACCCATAACATATCATGTCATGGATGCTAGAATGTATATAACATGCTAGATAGCCTATTATTTACTTAACATGATATGCAAACATGCCATGCTAGTGTTTGTAACCTGCTAAGTAAGTTATGTTACAGCTCAAAAAAGCAAAGGGCAAGTAGGGAGAAAAACATGTTTAAAAACAGGATTTAAGAACCCTTTGCCTGTTTAACATTTTCCTTTTCCAATGGGTATAAATCTATTCATGAGTAATTTTGGGTATAGCCTGTACATGCAAATACATAATACATTGGATAGGGTGTAGGCTTAAATGATGTGGTTGCAGATGTGTACTCAATGAGAACATTGTTGTTTAGGGTTTCAAAATAGTGTCTTCGTCTACGTTATGCATTGTGATGGCTAAAAGTTGGCAAAGTGTTTGTTTTTGCAAATTGGACATTAGAACTTGAAAAGAGCATGTGAGATAATAGTGTTGTCTGTTGTTTGTGTAATTCAAGGCTAATCTTATCTTGGAGGTGAATGGTCGAAAATGAAATGGCATTCATGGAGCTTTTGCTTGGAAGGAAGATGGCAATGCTGTCTTGCTGCAAGGAAATAATGTGTAGGGTAACAGCCGAGGCCACCAGCATTACCGGAAGAAGGGCCCATGCAAGGCACAGCTGAGGCAGGCCCAATCCAGTAATGCATGCAGCCAAGGGTGTTACAAAGCATTAATAAACACAAGTCTTATTTTTTTAAAACTGTGATACCTGGTGGGTACCATCCAGGTATCACTGTAGGAAAATGAAAAAAGTTATGCATACATTTCAAAGAGTAAAACACCCTTAGAGGTGGGTGTTTTCACTTTTCAAAATGCCCATTTGCTGCTTACACTTGAATACACCATTTAAGGTGTCCTTCATTTACACTGGCTGCAAAGGGCAGAGGTTTTTACAGTCAGTTTGAAGTCTGAAGTACAGATGCCCTTTCTGCTTGACAAATAAGTTCATCAAATATCTTATAATTTCCATGTCTGGAATGAGAGTTGCATTTGACATTGTGGGCTGCATAAATGACAATATTGTAGGATTTTTGCAATTATTGGAGGAGATTGGGCTATCTTGGTTTGAGAGAGTAGATTGAATCTGGCTTTAGATGACATTCCTAGCCCCATTCTTGGCACTTGAACGAAACAATGAATGGTCATGGAGGGGGAAATATTGTATGCAAAAAAGATGACAACATACTTGGGACAAAAATTCATGGCAGCCAATGAAATGAGGCAACAAGCATTCAGAAAGCAGTGAGCAAAAAAAAAACGGTTTAAAGCCTTAAACCTTACAACCTGGGTGAATAGTATAATAGTCTATTCCTAAGGTGAGTGTTTGATAACCAACCTTGTGCATAATAGATGGATAGAAACAAGATAACCAGATATTAGTTTGACAATGAAATTGATAACATGCGAATTTAAGAATTTTGATTTGTTTTGGTTATTGATGCCTTGTGTGGTTTTAATTTGATTCAAAAAACAACATCCCCAACAAATTCTTTAAAATGTAATAAATGGCTAACATTGGTTTTGACTGTCTTCGAATATGATCACACTTGGTGTTAACTTTATTGTTAGGCTTTTGTTAAAATTAACCATCAGTCCACACTTAAGATGTTAATGAGCATTAGATTTTACATGACATATGATATGGGATTGATGTTAAGATGATGTTAATAATCATTGTTAATTAATTTGAATTTAAAAAAAAAAAAATCAGAGTTAAACATGAGTGTTAACTAATGTCTGAAAAATGACAAATTAACTCAAAGTTTAGCATGCATCTTTGTCTATTCTTTTGTTTTTCTCTCTTTCAAAAAAAATAAAAACAATATTTTTGTAGGTGTGAACTAAATTGCATATTTCAAGAAATAAAAATAAAATCATGTGTGAACATGTTGAAATAATGTTTAGAAAAATAATAATAACTTACAATGTTGAAAATTGTGGCATTGTGATTCATGACACTTTATTGGTGTTATGGTGATATTACTTGCCCTAAGTACCAAGTGTTGCCATACCTTATTAGATGTGAAGCAGGGTAAAATGGGGATATTGTCACAATTCAATGAGACGCACAAACCCATTCACCATTGTTAAATGTGAATAGCATGGTTTGCAGAGTGGCATGATAGGCCTACAGTTAAATGTGTGTCCCAAACAAAAAGAATTGTCATGTCATATACTTTGGATTGGCCCACAGTATCTCAGGACATTGGAACATGGTGCATCTCATAATTCATTGCACCCTCCCCTATCAACTATTCAGCCTTTGTTGTCACCAAGCTCTCTCTCTAGTTGTTGTTGTCAGTTCTAGTGGGTCTCCCCTTTACTTGCTGGACAGTCCAACTAGTTCTGATTTTATACTATGAAAGTGGTGCATTGTTTTGATCTCCGTATCTAGTCCTTATCAGAGCTGTACATTCCAGAATGCTTCAGTTGCAAGTTCCATATCTGCGCCCTTTATGACTATATCTTTGTAATTTGATCTTTCTAGTCCAAACTACAGGAAAAGAAAGGTCATTCTCTTATTTACATAGTAGGTTCCCTTCAAGGAGCACTGCTATCTCTGTACTGTGAATTAAATGTACGTCCAACTTTTAACAATATACAATCACTCACAAATTGCAAAGATCTGCCTATATCATAAAACTCAAAACACTCACGCAATTTCCCCCTACCATTGCACTTCGTGCTTGCTCTAATGCCCCCAAATAAACCTTTTTTAATGGCCAAGCAACCTCCTTTTTATGAAGTAATGGTAGTTCTCTGTGTGTATGTATTTGTATTTGCATGTATGGTATATAGGGAGAGTGAAAGAGTGCGAGACAATATTCTCTTCCAATACTTAATTACTGGGGTTATCTTTACTGGATGTTTTGACCTGCATTTAAATAGAAGTTCCTTTGAGGCATCTTCCCCCACGTATCTCAAAACAAAAAGCTGTCAGGGAAAAAGAGAACAACAGATGCTAGCAGTTAAATATTAAGACATGAAAATGATTAAAGTATTGCAAATAAACCTTGGCACATAGTTGGTATTACAATACTAGCTACACCCTCCACCCTCACCTAAAAGCAAACCAAGAAGGCTGGTCTGGAGTCTGGTCATTCCCATGAAAACTGCATTACTATTGTGCTACTTTGTTAAGTGAAAAAACACTGTTCTAAACTGTTTATTAACCTGTCAAGAAGAAAAGCAGGAGAGTAAACAAAAAAAAACATCCTTCTGACTTTTCTTCCCACCTGAATTTTTCTCAGATGGCCCAAGTAGTGGTAGTAAGTAGTCCCAAGTAGCAGGACAGAAAACACAAAGAGCTACTACCATACTAGCTCCACCTCAACTTTTTTCACATCTAAAAAAACTTCTCTGCACATTATGCTACTGAAATCCAAAAAACTAAGTCTCAAAACCAAAAGTAGTGAATAGGTGTAGTAGTGGCAGCTTGTAGGCTAGTGGAAATAAAAAACAAAGCCACAGAGAAAGAGAGAAGGCTAGCTATAAACTGCCTGACACAGTGCACAGTATTAGTAAGAGTGGAGACTGCAGTGGGCTTCCAATCCTCCACACTATCGTCATCATCATCAGTGCAGGCAAGCAGCAGCAACAACAGTAGTAAAGAAAGAAAGCAAGCAAGCAATAGTAGCGAGGAGAGGAGCAGGTAAACTGCCATTGCCGATCTTCAACTTGTAATTTGTGTAAAGACTAAATCTTGTGTGTGGTCAGACGAGCCTAAAAGCTTCTTCAAGATCTCGAGTCAGGGTCGGCACTATTGCTGCACAAAATAATAGTGGTGGTGCAGGGGCTGCTGCTGCTGCTGGTGAGATAATTTAGTAGTACTTTGTATTTTACTGCTTTGTCTGTGTTTATATGGTGTGGTTGTAAATTGTTTTTATAAAGTTGTCATTTTTTTGTGTGTTTGCTCATGACTATAGTTTTTGTGGTCTGGCTGCTTGCAGCTCGTGTGCATCTATCTAGCTTCCACTCAATTTTTATCTCGCGTTCCTTGCTTGCCTCGTAAATGAATGGCATGCGGGTCGCAGCTTGGTGGAGGTGTTTTGTCTGAGTGAAGCTCCCATTTGTTGCAGAGCTGCAGTCTGCTGTGCTGTGTGTTTGTCATTGTGTTGCAGACGGGAATAGTATTGGTGGCAGTTCGCGTGGTTGTTCTACTATCAGTTATATAATGTTCGAAATATGACTTCTTCTTCTTCTCCCTCGCAGAAGAAGAAACTGTACTAGTGGTATAGTATAGAGTTTGCTTCATTCTTTAGTCTCGTCATCACCTAACTATAATAGCCATATTCTTTGATTGGTTTTAGTGCAAGGTTCTGTTTTATTGTGTTGGGGGAGAGATGTTTTGATCGGGTTGCTGCAAAGTTGTGATGACGTCTACTCCCTTCTTGCATTCGGGCCTCTCTGCCAGTTGCTGGTGTCTTGAAGCTTGAGAATATTCATTCATGAGATTTCTTCTGCTACTTCAGAAGCACTCTTGAGACGCGTGATTCGTGGAATGAACTCGTTTCTTGTGTAAGACTAGAGCTTCGAACTCTATAAATCTTCTGTAACAAGCAGTTAGCTGTCTCCGCGTGACTAATACCAAGCCTTTGCTCTGCTAACACCGCCTCTGCAGGTGGAGGCCTGATTTTGTATGTGCTTGCAGTTTCCAGTTTTATCCCATGTGCTTGTCTCTCTCAGACTCCGTTCTGCTGTGTGAGTAGATTTACATGAAATTCATATCTCTCTGCATCGTAAATTTCACGTCTTGGAAACCTTAGTATTGTTGAAAGCTTCCTTCATTCTGGACATCGTCTTACTTGTGATTTGTTGGAACTTTGCTATAATCTTTCATGTTTACTGTTTCTCGAGCTGTAAATGTGCCTCTGTTTTCAGAGACTCGGAGTGTACATGTATATTTTGGTTTTTCCTCGTGTACACGTTTTGATTCTGATTCGGCTTGCTTCATGAGCTGGGGATTCAGTTCTGCTTTTCTGTCCTCTTCTTAAGGACCTAGGCTGTTCTTAGCTAGCGTGGCCGAGGCTTTCCTCTGCATGAGTTTTGTGGCTGTCTGCGTGTAAGCTTGTACTTCAGTAACTTCTGAGTTAGAATCTCAGCTTTGACAGACCATGCATTGCCACTTGTGACAAAAACCAGGTCAGTGGAGGCCTTAGTCTCCTCGAAATGCTGCTGGTGTTCCTGTCTTCTGCCAGGTTCCTAGAGCTCGAGGGTGGACTCCTCCGGCAATTGGCGTGAGTGACCTGCACCCGGTTGAAATAATTACTGCAGGGCAAGGGGCCGGTTGTGGCGAAACATTTAGAAGAGATGGTAGCAGGCGGAGCTCCTTCGGAAGAGATGGTGGGAAATTATGGCGAGATGGAGGAACAGAACCAGAAGCTGGAAGCTCTGGAAGAACCTCAAGATCCCTCCATCAACGGCCAGCTCAAGAGGCTCTTTTGGCATGGTGGCTCTGTTTATGATGCCTGGTTCAGTGCAGCTTCCAACCAGGTCATGAAACGCCCTTTTCACACCAATCTCTCTCTCTCTCTCTCTCTCTCTCTCCATCCTTGCACGTATTCATGCACTAGGCCAATCAATTCTTTGTTGTGAAAGTTTGATTTGCATGCAGTTGTGGTGGGAATGCCGAGTGGGAAGTCCTTTGGAATCGATATATTCCTTAGCTTTCTGCTCATAACATGAAGGAAGAATGGCTCTTTGAAACGAGACTTCTGTTTTTTTCTTTTGATTCTGAGATCACACTCACATTTACCCTGACGCTCTGAAGTGTTGATCTTCATATTATTCTGTTAGTAATTGTAATAATAAAGGACTCTGAAACTTGTCACATAATTCCAGAGCTTTGGACTGTTATAAGTGTCCAGTGTAGTTTGATTGCATGTGATTGCTGATTTCTGGTACATTTGCAACACAAATTCTCCCAGTCTTTGTCACTGTGGCTTTACAACTGAAGGCAAATGATGGCGCTGAAAAGCATGCTGGCTTTTCCCACATGTTGCTTTGTTTTGTGTTCAATTTATACTTCTCTTTTCTCAGTATGCAGGTGCACCCTTCTCCTATTTCTTTGTTATTTGCCTCCTGGTTAGGTTGCATCTCTTTGAGGGAAGTTGTGCAGAGTTTCCTAGTCCCTTCCACTTGTCTGCCGTTCTCGGAGGTGTTTTCCCACAAGGCATGTTA
>Ga0116228_10001140_pt1 | contig 21778 bp, 14 predicted proteins | sample S1TSphfallax_2_FD_89694 | JGI IMG/M metagenome (GOLD analysis project Ga0116228, IMG submission 89694) | Host-associated microbial communities from peat moss isolated from Minnesota, USA - S1T2_Fc - Sphagnum fallax MG | ecosystem: Host-associated > Plants > Peat moss > Unclassified | place...
CCAAAGTGATTTATTATTAACTTTGGGAGGAGGGGGGGGGGGGCGGGGTGGTGGTGGTGGTGGTGGTGGTGTCAGGCCCATTTGATTAGTCCACCATACAAAAGAGCATTCACATTTTGGAGTTAGTATGTACCATGGACACTCCCAAAATAAAAGAATATGTAGCTTTTCTCTTTTGTCTTGATAGATAGGTACAGGGTAGAATTGTGACCGAATGATATGGGATGAAGTGTGGTACTATTGTAAACAATTTACAAAACGCTTGGGAAACACATTAGGAACATCACTGGGAGTAACTACGAACTTGGTGGGAACACCAAATGGAAAAAATATCTCAAACAATCCTACCCCACCCTTTCCTCCCAACAAGAGGAAAACAATTGGGCCCTCTTCATTATATGTTGAGTTCTCCCATTGGCTGCATCAAATTTTTATTCCCAAGTTGTTCATCACTATTTTTGGGTTGGGCTGATACCATTTTTTAAAAGGTGAATAGGGAATAGGGAGTACTTATTTAGTGCCTATTAAATTGTGGTGTCTATTGTTAGTTCTTGTATTTAGTTTGGTCAAGTGTTTTTCTTTCACAAGGAGCCACTTTGATTGGCCCATCCAAAAAAAATTGTTGAAAATTGGGCACTCCCCAAAATAGAAATATAGAGGTGCTTCCCACTTGCCCACCTTGATAGGTTATCAAATTATGACTTCTAGTGTAAAACAATGGGATAAAATGTGGTGTTATTAGGAACCTTTTGGGGAACACATAGCGAACATAGCTGGTAGCGCTAATTAAAATCCAAAAAAATCTCAAAATCACCCCCCCCCCTCCCCCCCAACAAGATAAAATCTAATCCCTCCTAAGGGGTGCAAGCACTCAATCACGATCCCATTAGGTCATTTTAAAAATATGTATAAAGTCTCTTGGAATCTTTTAAAGATGTTCATTATGTTATGTGTTAATCTTTGTATTCAAAAATTCAAAAATAAATACGTAGGTAAATATTAAAATTTATATAAAAAAGCTAGGTATGAAACATTTTACATTGCAAAAGCAATGGTTACAACAATTTTTAAATTACTTTCAAGTTTTTTTATTCATTATGTTGGTTTAAAATTTTCAAGATATGTATGTCAATGTATTGAAAAGAATGTTGTATTAAAAAATTCCATATATAGGATTTTTTCTCTAAAATGTTAGATACACAAATTAAATAATGGTTTCAACTACTTTGGTATGTGTTTACAAATTGCACCTTAAATACATGTTGAGTTGGATTTCATTGTCTCCATGAATTTTTTATTTTGTATAAATTTTTGTCACCATTTTGAGCTTGGGCTAATACACCTTCTTAAAAAAATTGGTACTTATTGAATGTCTATAATTAACATGGTTTATAATTGTGAGGTAATCAACTAACATGGTTAAAATGGTGATGGGTTGTGCCACTTTAGCTTCCAATTAAATGCTTAATTTAAAAGCTTTATATGATTTGTGCAAAAAATTAAAAATTGAAAAAATATTGTTGTTCCATTGTTTGAAGGAGGAAAATGAACTAAAGGAGGATATTCACTAGTGTTGGGTGGTTTTCACTTGTATAAGAGTTCATTATCGGTTCCAATTATTTCAATTTCCGTACCCACCTTGGTTTCTAGAATGTTTTGCAAAAGAAAAATTGTCAATTTTCCTTCAAAATCAATTTTCAAACTTATTGAATGTTAAACTCAAGACCTCCCATATGAAAAGTAATGTTCTAGCCACAAGTCATAACTTTTCACATGTAATAATAAAGATGATTGTTTTTATTTAAAGTTCTTTTGTTCAAATGGCTTTAAAGCTAAAGCCATTAACATGCATAAACTTTTAATCAAAAGATTCTCTTAACATTTTTCAAATGAAAGGATGTTGCACAGTGCTAAAAATATTATTTAAGACCAAAGTTTTTTTTAGTTTAAGTTTCATTTACTAAACATTTACTTTTTGACCTTTTTGTAACCAAGGTCATCAACATCAACCTTGTCACGTCACGTTGGTCACATCTATTTTGATGTTGATGTAACCTTGCATCATGTCAATTTAAGGTCAACTTATGTTGAGTATAATGATTTTTGCATCAAGGGTAAAATGGTTACCCATGTGAACACAACACCTATGGACTATGTAAAAAAAAGACCACAGGGACCCAACAAATGCATTCTTGGTTGAACATTTAAAAAAACATTAAATGTTGTAGGAAAAATAAATTGTTGGATTTTTTTCAAAAAAAAAGAAATATCAACCGTCCATTTAACCAATTACATCAATTTCAACAATTCTTGAAATCATGCAAATAATCTCAACCTTCTAGATTATGATAGAAACTTAGTCACAGTATTATTCAACCTTGTCCATGGATTGTTTGAATTGTGGATGCCCCCTAATCAAAGGAATGATTGCCCTTGTTCACCCCTATCCAAGTAATGATCACCCATGTCCAAAAAGTGCAACTAATTTTTATTCACTTCAACAAGAAATTGTGCATGTCCAAGTTGCTTTCTAGAGAGGTGCCAATTAAATTTCAGTGGTGTGCTCAAATGATGGAAAGTGTTGTTGTGATTAGCTTAAACTTTTATGCATCAACTAAATTGACCATTGCCATTTTATTTTCTCATTTCTTCAACCTTTCTCTATATGTCATAATGGTTTATTAGTCTTTTGTTGCTCTTTGCAATAAGTGTGAGGAACTTCAGTGGAACGCAAAAGGTTAGAAAGAAAGGTGAGCACTGTACATATTATGGGGTTCCAAGTTGTTTGATTATTTTAACCTTGCAATAATGTGATTGCTTCTAGTAATTATTGTTTCCAAGCAAATTGGTGGATAAAGGAGCCAAAGTGTGTGGGCAACATGTCTAACTTTATGTCCTAACATGTTATAAAAGATTATTATTGAGACCTTATGTCCAAATGCCTTTGAGAAGAATCTTGAATAGAAAATGAATTTAGAACTGGGTCAACTTCTGAAGGATCTTCACAAAAGAAATTGAAGGTCCCAAAGGAAAACTAGCCCAGTCCAAAGGCCACCATAGTACTGCAAAAAATTGTGATGGACTTCTTCTTACAAAAACATACAAAAAGATATAACCACAATGACCCAATTGTTGTATGTTAATATTAAATCAAAAGGGATTGATCAATATATGATCACCATGTAAAAGAAATTTCAAGAAGCTTTGGAAGCCCCCAAGTTTAAAGAAGATCATAATTGCAAATACTAAATTCAGGATGGGAGGATTTGAAGCTAAAAGATGTTACATTCAACTTGGTCCAATGGGTGTCAATAATGTACTTATTGAAGGAGGATTTTTCAATTGAAATTTGTTTGTTGCATGAGAAGGTGAAATGGTGAATGGGTTGGTCCAATTTTTTTCCCAAAAGTAAAACAAGAATTCATTCATGGGTGGAGAAGGGGCAAAACACAAACTTGAGCCAAACATAAGGACGAGGGGTCATTTGGATGTCATCATCAGCCAACATTGTGCATGTTTCGAATGGTCCAAGTTGGCAACATGGACATGGAAAAATTTGCAAAATGCAAAAATTGAAAAACTTTGAACAAGTGCCTTCATACATTGAGTTTGCTAGAAAAAGTTGAAAAGGAAGGATAATTATGAAGATAGGCATCAACTTTATGTGGAGGCATTGGCTCATTCCACTAATCATCTAAATATCATAAAGTTTTATGCCATCCATGCAGAGACCACGAAGGCATACCAATTGTGGTGGAATGGGGGCATGCTCAGGGAGAGTTGAAACACCACAATAACCAATACTAATCTCTCAATAATTGGGAGCTTTTGCGAGGGGTTGGTTTTCAAATCTCACCAATGTTTCATGACATTTAAACGAACATGGGTGAAATTGGCTTAGGCATTCTTGTGCACCATCAATGCAATCCAACAATCTAAGACATTGCATAATGATTTGTCACAAGACAACATCATATTAGATTTGTCACCAAACAACATCATGTTAGATTTGTCACCAAACAACCTTTCACATGTATACATTGGGGTGTGTGATTGGGGGGAGGTTGGGAAAGGATAACCCATCCCCATATGGATTTGTGACAAAAAATAACCAAAAAATAATGATAGTTTTGATGGTGGGTGGCACCTAAACTATTTTATACCTAGATGGAGAAAGAAGGTCTATCAAATCTCTTTGGAAAATGGGAGTGGCACATTTTCCAACTCCAAAATCGAGTTTTGAATTGGAATTTTTTTCAATTTTAATGGGCTTGGTTTCTTGTCTCATTCTTGTAACATTATTTGAACTACATCTTGTTTTTATAATATTCATTATTGTGTTTAGGTTTTGTAGTTTTTTTTTCTTGACATCATTTTTTTAATTCAAATTTCAGTAATATTGTTGATGGGTTTTAACACGGATAAGGGACAAAAGTCACCCAAAGTTGTTTTAATAACAAAAAAATTTAACATCGAAGAAAAAAATAATAATTGAAAATGAGTAGCACATTCAATTACCAAAATTTGGACAAAAATAATAAAAATTGCTAAATTATTATATTTCATTCTCAATGTGTTGCCCAAAATATAAAAATCATTGGCTATCATCTCTAGCCCTACGAAATTCAATTTAATATTTAAAGGCATGATGACTATTTTTTCTACGTCATCATATCTTTAATGACAACACTAGAAGTGAACAAAAACTAGACTGGAGGCTAACGACCAAATTTTAGTCGTAGGCTAGATAGGAGGCTTGCACCATTTTTTCCCCCAAATTTCAAATTTTGTATTCAAAATATGAAAGTAGAAGGGATAAGTAGTTGTAATTTAAACTTGGGGGAGTGGGGGAGGTGGGGAAACCAAAAAATCTTCACAAATTGGATAGGGGGATGGTGACCCAAAATAAACAATTCATTGGTGACCTAATTTTGGTTGAAGAATGAAAAGGGGGTTACAACTAGATAGGGGGATGACAACCCAAAATAATAGTGGGTTGGCAACCTAATTTCACTTATATACACTACAACAAAACCATGTCTTTTATACCCCTATAATTGTGATTACAATGAGTAACTTGACTAAACTACTTGTCTGAAATGATTAAAGGGAGAACTTTGTGTCTATTTTGCCCCCCACTAAAAATTAAGTATGTCTGATATGACTAAATGTGCACCCTTTTCTAGTCATATTGGACAATGCCACTTATAAGTGGACTATTTTAAGCTTTTGCGATGGCAACATAAATAGTAATGTGACTAATTTTAGTCACTCAATTTCCAACATGGCATTTGACTTGTCATATGTGTTAGTTTTAAGTCACAAACAATGCTACTTTAAATACTTAATGTGCCAAGTGTATAAGTACATGGATTTTTATTTTTATTTTTTTCTAATGGGCATGGAAACAACATGAAAATCAGGGTATTATTATGCTTTAAATGAGCTTTTAAGTTTTTTAGAGAACATAATTATATCAAGTTTAATATAATGCCAAAAATTTCAACACATTTATACAATTATGTACATTTCAATGTGACTTCACACTTAAAAATCACCTCTTGAAGCATTTTGAAAAAGAAAAACTCCAACATAGTTGTCATTATTGGATTAAGACCTTGTACATTAGTAAGAAAATTGTGCATAATGAAAACTTTGGCCATACTACTACTATACCTTTTATTTTTGTACAAGTTTCTAATAAGATTACAATATTTGCCAAATTGAAGCCACAAAGTTTGAAGATATTTTGAATATCTTAAAATTCACATGATTTTTTTAAAAAAACTTTGAACTCAACCAAAAAATCTATCATCCATCTAATTATTATAACCAATGCATTTATTTTCATTATCAAAGCTTGAGTCAAATTCCTTTAAACTATTAGTTCCATCATTTTCTTCTTCATCAATGGCATCTACAACCACATCAACAACATTGACTATAGAACCCCTTAAAACAATCGTTGGATGAATATACTCATTTATAAAAATAGGAGCTTGTAAACCAACATATTCACCTAAACTTTCAAGTTTGAACATATCGAGATCTATAGGATCTATCTGAACCTTTTTTGTGATGCATCTCCCGCAAGGATCCTTCCATAGAATTACCTTCCAACGTCTTTCCTTTGTGTCTTTTGGAAGAAAAAACTTGTTCCACATGTATTGTGAAAGCAAAAGATTGGTTTGAAATTGGGATGAAGGATGTGAAATCTACAAGTGTAAAGCCATATTCATCTCTTTTGATTATTGTTTTACTCCCATTATAATTTTCTTTGACCCAATTGCATAATAGAACCATAGTCTTCAAGACACCATAATTTAATTCCAAATTTCCTTCAACCCACCCTACATACTCCAATTTTGCAAGAATAGGTCTTTGATCATTTGGACTTGATTTGCATTCATGTTCAAAAGTGGCTACCATACCACTATCAAATGTTGTCAAATGCTCTTCAACATTTGAAACATGAAAATGGTTTCCAAATGCAAACATTGTTCGATACGACCTAGCTTCAAATGTTGGTGACATGGACACATGTAATGTATATTTATCAATGGTCTCCCCTTCCTTCATAGTTGAAACAACATCATTCATTACCCATGTGGAGAAAGGGGTAAACTCCTTGAGGTGATTTGGGAATATTACATGAACCTTTGACCCACAAAATCGACCGAAACTTTGTAAAAAATCACTCCTCTCCTAGTTACGTCTACCAAATTTGTCTTGTATGTCTTGTAACAATACATTGATTTTCAAACTTTGTAATTTCACAATGACAAGAGGCCAAGAAATCAAATTAAAAAAGAACCAAATCTATCTACTTACATAATACATTGCCAAATTTATTCAAATCTGGCAATGTAATATGGTTAGGTCAAACTGCAATTTGTACTTAGGTTCAATCTATTGGGATCTTAAACAACCTAGATCATGAACTTGTAATGCAACATGTTCACATGGTTGCAGTCATATCATCAATGTTATTAGCCCATGACCATTGATCTTGGTAGGGTTTAGGGTTTAATCATTTGTAACCCTAAACCCTATGTAGTCATCTTTGCAACCAACAAATTTGGATTTACAATATGATGGGGTGGCTATTCATGGAAAGAACAAAATAATGGCTATTCATGGAGAAAACATAGTAGATTCATCATTGCTTGTCCAATCCAAATGTCCTTATGGGGTTGTGTACAAGGATATTAAGGTCACAAACCTCTTGGAGTTGAAAAAGGAGCTTCATCTTTGCTACAAGTCCAAGATCAAAGGTTTGAAGTTGGATCTAGGAGTTGCCCTAAACAAAACATTGGGCATGAAATTTAACATGGAAAATAGGAGGAAAGTTAAGGAGGAGGCTGAAATAGACTTAATAGAAGCAAAGCATGCCATATCAACCTTGCAAGATAAATTTAGGAAATCCCCTTGAACTCCTATTGAAACAAATAACAATCAATGAACATGAGTTCACAAAAAAATATGGTAACATTTTCAACCTAGATTGGAGATTGATGTCCTAGAAAGATATCACGTAAAATATTTACCTAGAAAGATTATCATGTCCATAACAATTTTTGTTTGCTTTGTAGATGATGGTGTTCAATTACTAAGTTTGGTGCATTAGTCATTTTAGAGGAGTACCTAGTCTACTTGCTACTCATGAATCAAGCCTTGAGGATGAAAAATAATTTAGTTTATGCCAAACATGATGGCCTGGAAATGCTTGGACTTCATAATGGTCGTATACAAAGCTTTCAATTTTCAAATGGAGATATGTTGACAATTTTAAGGTCTTTAAAAATTGTTGCAAGATGTGTGGGAATGTTTAAACTTTCCATTCAACATGTTATTTACAATGTTATCCAAATGCTATATTGTAGGACCATTGATGTTTGGTATTAATTAATTATGAAAATGGCCCATCAAAAAACTTGGAATACATTTCATTGTTGAAATTTAAGGAAATTGAATTTAATACCTTTCCTTGGACCCATGTAAGGGACAACCCAAACCATTAAAACATTCGAATCATCAAAAAAAAAACAATTACTTATTCATAAATGTTGAAATATATACGAATTTTTTTAGAGTGGGTCTATTGGACTTTTCTCCTTCAAAAAACATTTTTTTTACAAAAAAAATCCAATTATCAATTGTATGATAATATGTAGTTCACATATTAATTTACTAATTGAACCTACTAACAAGTAATACCTTAAATCCATTGTACATATGTTATTATTATTTTAAAAATAATAATACTTGTGATTAATCATGTACCTTATATTAATTATATTTTGATTTTGAAAATTGGCAAAACCCTATGATAGAAGTAATTAATTATATGTTATTCCCAATAACCAATTTATTGGACGCTATATTTTTACTCATGTAATTCTCCAATTCCAAAAAGAAATTTGTCCCCTAATCACAAGATCACACAATCTACTAAAACAAACATTAGTCTCCCTATAATATAAATTGTAATTCTCCATGGGAGTACATCCAAATGACATTTTCTCAAACTCTTTAAAGCCCTTCTACCAAAATCAAGACCTTTTGTTGTCATGTGATTTTGGAGGTTCAAAATTCCTAGGAAATGTATCTATCATGAAAGTACAATGCAATATGTTATATCCCTTATCAAAAACCTCCATCAAATGGCCCAAAATTACATTGGCAATTTTGGTCTTCACCTTAATTAAACAATTTTAACTTTTCAAAACGACCTTTTCTTTGGCAACATGGATGTTTTATGTTGTAACTCACATTGACACCTTTCCAATAATCTAAACATCACTTCTTTTACACATATCTTGACCTTTCAAATCAGACTTTGAAAAATTGAACTCCTTGAAAATCCAAACCCCTAAAATTTAATGCAATTTGAGATTTTGGGAGTCTTTCCCCTTGATTCTCACATCTCTTTCACTTTTTTTGGGGACCAAATTTCAATTGTAATGCCACACCTTGGGCTTACTTTTAGCCAAACTTATTTTGTATTGCTTTAACCTTAATCACAAGTCCAAGGCAACATGGCCATCACATCAAATTACAACCCTAAACATAGGTCACTAAACACATTATGATTTATAATAGAATTATAATATCCCATATATTTTAACTCATTGTTTGTGGAGAAAATCCATTTAAACGCCAACAAAAGTCATGTATCAAAATAAAGACTATGTGATCTCTCAACTTTCGTTGGCTCAAAATTGCAAGTGTTGGGGTAAGGGGGTGGGCCATTTACAAGCCATATTCAAACCAACATTTTCTTTTTCATTTTTGGACCATGGCATGGGTGGTAACAAGAAGTAGAGTGTGGATTCACATGTGGCAATAATTTTAGCTTTATGGTAAAAAAATTGGCTTCAACCTTTGTATTATAAGTGCCCTTGGGCAATGTTATAACCATATAGATTGCAAGAGCTAGCACTTGCTTCTTTTTGTTTAGTGCATAAATATGGCTACCAAATCTTTGCATCCCTCACTTTTTGGCTATCTACATTATTCCTATCCTAATAATATGGCAAAACATTGACTAAAGGGATTACAAAATAACACCCATTTATCAAAATAAAAATGGGATGGCCCAAAACTTGTTGTAGTCATGGAAATTAAAGACAAAACATTATTCATATTGGCCTTGCCCATTTGTTGTCATCACATTAGCCCAATTTTCAAATGTAGCTGCATATGGAAACAAATTCAGAATGAAAAACATTTGTGCATACATAATAACAAGAAGTTGCAGATGAGGGTTTAATTGATTCCACAATTTTCTTTTAAAAAATGAAACATAATCAAAACACCTTTCATTTTCTATTGAACCAAAAAATGAATTATGGTGATCTATCTGAACTTTAAGTACTTTGGAAATATATGGGATAGAACTTGAAAAACATTAATGATTTTTCATAAATGGGTTAAGGAATCGCCTTGTTAACAATCTAGGGTTTAACCTTGTTAATAATTAATGTTGATACCTTTTCCATTGCTTGAGTTACATTAGAATTCATCATTAACTTGAACAATCCTTGTTGAACATCCAAATCCCATTCGAAAAGAATGGCAAGCACCATTCATTTCAATTTGTCACCTATTGCAACTCCACATGAACGTGGATTGCCATAAAAAAAATTCAGCACCTCAAATGCTTTAGAAATTTTTTGTTTACATCTGCGTATAGCTAGTATTGGGGATAAATGGCATCATATATTATTTGTTCCGAAAACCAAATATCCAACTCTTTAATCAAACCTATAGCAACTTCTGTTAGTTATAGCCTCAACCAACAACCCAATTTTTTTCATTAGTTAGAATATAATCCAATCTAAAATGAATTAACCTAGAAGTCCTACAATATGGAACAAACAAAATAACAAACAAAAATCATATGAAAAAGGATTTTGGTTTGGAATCTTATGTTTATAATCAACTTTTACAAGTTGCAGTACATGAGAAATTGTATTTTGTGTCATTGGAAGCATCATTTCTATTTATGAGTAGACAACACCCAAATAAGCCCATATTTTCTCACCATTCAATGCAAAAGTAAAGTGTTCAACAACATCAAAGTTGTAATTTGTGACCCACTTTAAGTGGATCTGTTGATGGTCACATACAATCAAACCATTCAATGACCAAATTTCATCACTAGTGAATGTAGTGTTGTTAGAATACAACCTATAAAGTTGGTCTTGGTAGACCTTCATAGTTGTAATGAAGTTACAGATAAAGACATCTCGTCTTTGAGCAAACTTCAACAATGAATCAATTGCTTCCATGAATGGAAGCACAACAACAAGTCCAAGGAATAAATGTAGGTCTATGAGGAGGCCCAACTTGACTTGCAATAACAACATTCCAATAGATTGCCACATTAGACAACTTGAAAGTCGAAAGTCCTCACATAGTCACAACAAAACATATGTGGCTATTAAATCTTGTAAAGGCCTAAGAAGTAGACCATTTTAAACCATAAGAAGTTAGAACATTAGATCCTAACATTTCTCATTGGAAGGTTTCATTTGATTATAATTGAAATGATTGGACCAACATCAAATATTCAAACTGTGTATAGAATTGATCAAAATTGATCAAAGTGACCAATTGATATCAATAAACTTCTATGACTAGTTGACTCAAATTAGGTTTTAGTGATATTAACCCAATGCTACAAAAGTCCAAACTGAAAGGTTTTAGGGATAAAAAATGAAAGAATTAGACTAGCATCATAATGAAAAATTAAAGAATTTTGTCATCAAACAATTTGATCAAATTGATCAAAAAAGAAGTGAGTTTTTTCAAAAAATAAAAAAAATCAACCAAGGCTCGACTAGAAAGATTTTTTTAATCAAAACTTTAAGAGTGGACAAGTATCTAAATCAAGGATTACATAAGTGAGTCATAGACAATAAGTTAAACTATTTAAAAATGCACAAAGTTGATCAAAATATAGAAATTGATCAAAATTAATCAATTGACTAGGAGAAAAATTAGGTCAAAGCAAAGTTTTGTGACCTAATGAATTAAAGATTAGTAAATCAATTTAATCACATTAAACTACATCACTTATGGAGTTCATGGAAGATGACAAATCCCATTTGAAAAATCAAAATCCTATCTATTGATTCAGTAGCAATAATGACATTAGTTATTAACTAGACTATTGAAAAATCCAACAATATTTTGTAGATTTATTTTTCTAGTACTTGCAACAACCACATGTTCATCCATGTGAAACTACCATGAAAACAATTTAAATACTTGGAAACAAATCTAATCCCATTAGAAAAAAAACTGTGGAATATTGTCTAAATCTTATTTGATTTAACCAAATTAGAGAAGAATAATTGATAGGTTTTAGAAATTTGAGAATCATAAAAAATAGTTTGAACATGTGGCATTTCATTCACGTTTGCCATTTGTATGGAATTTTAATTGGTTTGCATAATTGCAAGCAATGGCTTGTATTCTACCATGATTCCCTTCAAAGGATCCAACATTGACATCCATTGTGTTTTCACATTTTTCAATATTTTATTGCCTTTGATTTCCATGATTGTAGCAAGTTTCTAGAACTTTAAGTGGCATTTGGGGGAGTGCAGATTTGTCATGAACACGTTGAGATGAGAAAAAAAAGTTAGATTGGACAAGGATTTTATCACAAGGTTTGTTCTATGAGCTTCACAATGAACACCCATTGAAAAGGGTGCCTAAACATCTTTGATTTCCCTTGTAACATTTGTTTCCCCCCCTTGAAAAATAAAAGCACCATTTGCACCAAAACATAGTAGTTTCTTTGACACATCCTCCCTTGTTAAACCCCCACACCTCATCAAAACAACAATGATAACTTCAGTCAAATTGTTGTTGCCCAACCCATCCACAATTCATTCAACTTGAAACAAAATGGGAATTTTGACCCACAATTGAACAACGTACACATGAATGCAAATCCAATAACCATTGTCAACAGTACTTGTGACTTCATCACATGACACTACTATGAATTGGGTAGCTTGAATAAGATTGACAATGACTTCTTGGCCTTACATATGCATGAATTCAACAAGGGTTCAACCATCATTATCAGACTAAAGCATGGGTGGATTGTTTGGGACATTTATGCTTCTAAAATTTTCATAAAATGACTCAAATTCTAGCATGGGACGACCATGAAACAAGACATGAAAGATACATTTCACTTGGAAAACTTTTCTATTCCCTTCCTCTATAAGTCTATTTATTTGAGCCAAAACAAACTTTGAACCCCTTTACACATATAATATCATATTCTTCATATGTGCACCCCCAAATTTTTACAATATATTCCCCACCCTTTGTCACCCCCAAACTTGGCATATCTTGAGAAACAATGTGATGACCCTAATGTTTAGTTAAGGTATCCCATTTACAACCCATGATTTTTTCGTTTTTCTCAATTAGAAAATAGACTTTGCATTTCACCAAATTTATCATGCCATCTTTACACATTATACCATTTGCCCACAATACCTTGGTTGCCCATTCAATTTGGAATTTTTGGGTATTATCATATATGATTTCTATTGACAAAAGATAAAATACACACATATTTGTTCAAGAGAAGATGACGAATAAGTTGTTGAAAGATACACACAAAATCATTTGCGAAAAGATGAAGAATAAATCACATGAAAACATAGTGTGTAGAGATGAGAAGAGATCCATAGAATAATTTATGAGAAGAGAATCGACATACACAAAGAATTTGTGAAATAAAATACACTATAACGAACTCCTTCAAAGCTTAAAAAAGAATTTGACAAAAGATTTTGGATTTTTAAAAGCTCGAAAATTTGTAGCAAATTAATAGTCAAAATCTTATTTGAGAATTTCATCATGGTGCTCTTGAAGAATTGCATGGTGCCACCATTAAGCATGTGCCTACACCACAATCACTCTTCAAGCTTTGATTCTCCAAATCGTATTTTTAATTTGAAATACCATTTTCCACCAACAAAATCTTCAATACCATTAAACTATTGATGAAATGCATTTACCCTAGCCCCCATCTTCAAGTTGGCAACAATTTCCAAACAAAAGTATAGATATGGCAATTTTACCTTGATCATGGACGCACTTTTTGGCACTGAGCTTGCACCCTTCACAAAAAATTAGAGGCAATAGTTGCAAGGTTCAAATTGTTTTCTAGCCTCTAAACCCTAATCGGGGAAGTGAAACATGTAACAAGGTTTAGGGTTGAAGGTGTTACTTGGCAAAAGGAGCATCATCATCGTTGCATCACAAATGGGTGAAAATGATGGATGAACGAAAAGTGATATGGCAACATCCATCTTCATTACGATTGTTGTTTAGCAAATAGCCTACACATTCCACTTTGTTAGTGATTGGAGTGAAATCTAGCATGAAATCATTAAGAAAAAAATGCTAATTCAAACCCCCCAAATTTGTAAAATTTTAAGTATAAGATTTGAGCAAAATATTCCCCCAAACCTTGCGTTGTCCACTAACCTGATTATGTTTTATGATCGCACATAATCCCAATGAACACTAAAAACATTGATGATACAAGGGGTTTTGAATAACATGATTGTTATATATGTTATACCTCAATAAAGCTTCATCTTAAGCCTTAACTATGGTTTTTTTAACAATTTATTTCAAGTAATTTGGTTTGGTTATATTTTTGATAGGTTTTTGTGGTACGTGTCTACTTCTCTTCGCAAGGTTATTGTAAATATGTATATAAATATACATGTAGATGTATATCCATTTAGAATTGTTCACAATCTTTGAATTACATGCAACTCTGTAGCATGCTTGGATGACACCTGATGGGGAGTAAGGGTTGCCACTATCTGAATATTCTTTCAAACATTTGATTATGCACTTAGAGATAAAAAATGTGATTATGTTTGGTGGTAATTTTCACAAATAGGAGGGTCTCATCTCATTATGGAATTTGAATAGAAACGGAACTGAATTTCAATAAACTATCACAAATGCAACTAAAAGCAATATTTTCAAAAATTTCCCAAATTCCAATTTTTGGGGAGTACTATTGTGTCATTTTAGCTTTGGTATACCATTATTTGGGAAACAGGTGGGAATGGAGTGCCATGCATTCCAAATTACCCTGCTGCCCATATCTTAAGTTTCCAAAGATGCAATATTTAGCAAAGGTCAATGATGAAATTTATGCAAGTTGTGAAAAGTAATTATTCAAATTTGTTACAAACACATAAAGACATATTATCTACGCAAATCCACAAAATCTAGAGCTTACTTATTTCTATAATGACTTCGATCATAATTCATTTTAGGTTCTTGTGCAAACCAAAATGAACTCATTTTGTCATTCCAAGGTTGATATTTAGCACAAAGGAATCCACATGATTTTATTTAACACCTAGAGAATGTCCAATGTGAGAGACATGTCATGGTATTCATTGTATATATATATATATACATATGTCCAATTCCAAAGTCCTGACAGATAGCTAGTGATGAAATTGCACACAAAATGCATCAGCATGTGAACCTCCAACACTAATTGGAGCAGATAGTTCACCAATGTGGGTAGAGCCTTCACCCAAATATACACAACCATTCACCACAGAAACTCCTCCTGCTAGGCTACTACTTGCGTTGTATTGCCAAAGTACTTCCCCTGATGTTGCTTCTAATGCCAAAAGTGCACCATATGGAACACCGTACGCAGTTACAAAAACAACTCCATTGGCAACAGTCACGGGCCCATATGCAATGCTACTGTTGGGTGCAGCAGTTGACCATAAAATGGAGCCATTGTTCGCATCAAGAGCTACCCACCCACCCCCTATAGTAACTTCATGAGATGGAAGAAGTGTAAAATTGAGCCTGTCGCTGTTGACAATATTTGTGTAAACCCGTTGACCATCAGTTGCTAAACCCCAACTTGCTCCTCCAGCAGAACCCCCAGGACCTGCAACCTGGTCAGATGATAAATAGATCCTTTAGAAACCCCATGCATCATGCAAAATCAAAAGTTGTGTGTGATGTAGGAGAATCAATTTAGTGCCCAAGTGGGAAAGAAAGAAAGAAAGAAATTGTGAAAAAACTACCAGTTCCATGTAGAAAGTTTCATGACCTTTAAGCCCAGCTACTATGGATGTTTACATAGATGATTGATGTTTTTCAAAGTGGTTTTGCCATGAATGGCATGAAATGTTAACTTGTAACATGCATATTATATATATGTATGGAATGGATTTTACCGTTGCCCACACAGTATGTCCATCATCGCGATCAAGGGCCCATACGATTCCATTTTTTTGTCCAGCAATAACTATGTCTTGTGTTGACCCTGGATGCACATTATCATCCAAAATGGTATGCAGTAATGGGGCTTCCCCAAAGTCTGCATCAGGCCCTGGAATTGGTGGACAATTTGGATTTGGTTGTTTAACTGATAGACAATATGCATTCCAAGTATCATAGGCCCCCAAATGATGACTCCATATTATTGTGCCATTATCCAGGTCTAGAGCAAGAATGGATTCAGAGTGATCATCAGGTTTAATACATGGGTCAGGGACAACTGGATTCTTCTGTTTCAATCGATTTGTTTCGCATTGTTCTATGTCAGAAGGCACTGTGTAGAGGTTTCCAGTGGCAAAATAAACAAGCTTGCGATGTACATCAATGGGGGGGCTACTTCCCCATATTCCAGCCCCTGAGTATAACTTTTTATTACCATGATTATTAGGTAACACAATGGTTCGCCATTTGATTACACCTGTTCTAAGATCAATTTTCACAAAACTTCCTTGAAAATTGCAGCAATTTGGATCAGTGATTCCCAAATCTTCCTCTAAAGATGATGTGCCTACAAAAAACGAGCTGCAACAAGGTGAAAAATTAGGATTTCACAACAAGATGTTCAAACCACAATTGCCTAGAGCCATCCCATATATTTTGATAGATCAAACATTCTAAACTGTTTAAACACATCACACAAATAACCAAGCTTAAGTTACAAAGTGTAGAACTTTTTTCATTCACCTTGTGATATCTAATTTCAATTGTATCGAACAATGGTTCTTTTTCAGATGCCCTTTGAAGATGGAGGACTAGGTTGAGGGCGAAGATTGGACATACCCCTGGAACTTCTCAATATTAGCTCAAAATTCATGTATAGGTTGTATATAGAAAAGGGTCAATGATATTCTTTACTCCAAGATCAAAAACATTTGGTATAAGCTTTGTCATGTTCTATCTATCAACTTAAAGCATGTTATCTTTTCAAATTGACCCACCCTAGTTATTATTTGGAGAAACGTCATTTCATTGCTCCCTCCCTCTACACATCCCCCTCCCTAAAACATAAGATGTAAAAATAAATGTTCTGGTGCATGATCTTTTAAGTTTGTTAACTTTTTCCACTTTGTTCCCTTTCATGGACTTGAAAAACAAAGGTTACAAATACATTTCACAAGTTTTTGTTTATTTTAATCCGATAAGTGTTCATAAAGTCTTAATTTTTTTGATATTAAATTTATTTTCAAGTTAAGTACAGCAAACATATATTACAAAAAGAGGATTCTATAACATAAACAAATTCACAATTAAAGGATTACATGGGGAAAGTTCCAGTACCTTTCATAAATAGTGCCAGACATTGTGAGCAGAGCAAGTATATGTGAGTCCAACAAAGTGGACCAAACAATGTCACCAGTATTTCGATCCAGAGCAAGCATTAGGGCAGGACCATATATCGCAACCAATAGTAAATCCTTTGTAATAACAGGTGTTGTTCTTGAAAATACTGTTGTTGGGCTCTTAGTGAGTTTTGTCAAATTCTTTTGCCATATAACATCACCTGTTTTTGCGTAAACTGCATACAAAAAGCCATTGGAACTTGGAAAATACACTACCCCATCAGATGATACAGATGGTGTAGCTGTGACATTATGCCCCGTCACAAATTGCCACTTCTTTGCAAGTTTAGAAACCACTTTGGGATTTATTTTCCTTTCATAAAAAGCTTCACGTCTATTTTGAATGCCACCGCCATGATTTGGCCACTGAAACAGTATCACAAGTAAACATTGTGAGGCCATCACAATGAAAATAAGTCAATATTCATCAACATTTTTGTTTCGTTCTTTTTTTGCAAATTTGAAAGGTTCGAAGGACAATCATATTGTCATTTTGAAACAAAATGCCAATTTTGCTCATTTGTGGAATATCATGTTTCTAAAACATAGTCCATTTTTCATTGTAAAATTAGACATCTTCAATATTTGGGAAATAAACAATAAACCTCCTTCACTTGCTTAGCCCAAATTAGAGTTTAGTGGTTCTATTACTTCTTTTCACTACCAGCTTTGAATTTCTTATATCTAGTGGTAAGAAAGTTATGTTAACACCCTCAAACGATGAAATGAACTTGAGGGTCTTGACACCTTAGTAATGGCCCATAAGTAGGTGTCCCTTTATTTTGGACACTCATAAATGGTTGCAAATTAAGTTATCAAATATCTACGTCAGATACACAATTGCAACACATGAATGGGGATGATACCTATTGGGCCGGTGTATTTGACAATGTCTACCTACATGGAGATTGCTGAAGAGATTACACTAAGGTAATATATGTCCAGTGTACCTGAGGCTCATCAAAACCTTTGAATGCCATCACAAATTTGCAGCTGAAGCATAAACACAATAACCATATAGTTTTTGCAACAAGATTGTGATCTTCCATCCTGTAACATGACGAAGTAGTTTGAGTACACCATTGGGACCAAGAATATGATTGAAATGATTTCTAATGTACATAAACATTCAACATCAAGCTGATATCTCTGCTTTTAGCTTTTCGGATGTATGAATGTGGGATTATCATCAAAGGAAGCAGCTAACCTCAATCACGCTAAACAGATTGGGTGGCAGGTGTCGGTTTGTTGGCCACTTGGGTCACTTGCATTAACTAGGAAAGAAGACCCAAAAAAGGGTTACAGAGGTGGGAAGAAAAACAGTTTAAAATGTGTGTGATTTGCAGATTTGGGAAGGAAAACAGTTGGAATTGTGGTGTGTTTGATTGTGTATAGGGCTACAACTGTTTGAATTGCAATCCAATCTTCCCCCAAAGTTTGAACCCTACTTACACAGAAGTCTTATTGGTGACTGGGTTCTTGGTGACCTAGGTTGGCTCTTGGCTCAACATTTGACATGGCCTAGTGGAGAATAAAACACAAAACGTCCAGAAGGGACTTGAATTGCAACCACTTAGTTGAGAATAAATTGCACCATTTGTTTCCACTAACATTTTAAGAAACTAAACGACCAACACAAATAGACCATAGAAGAAGTGAAGGATGCAAATTTAGATCATCATCAACATTTCTAACATGACTGTCTCTTGACTTATACTCATTTTCCAAGCCACATACATGACATCTTGATTGGGTGAAATCAAAGCAAATTTCTCCGAACAATAAAGTTATTCCTATGGTGATCACTGTTTTTAATATACTAGTTTTCTATTTTCTGAAGTAGGATGAGGCAGCCATCACCCAAGGTAGACTTAGCATTTTTTATAGGCAACAAATTTTAGAAAATTGCTCAATTTTTTATCCAAACAGAAAAAAAGGTGGTGAGTGACTCATGAGGGCAACGAAAACATGACATCATTTCTTCAAAAAACCAACTATTCCTTAGTTCTTTTGGTAAAATTATGCGACAGAATATTTCAGTCTTCTTTTTTTTTGGGTGTTGCCACAGTGCAAAATTTCACCACAAAAGAAAAACACTGATGGTGATGGACATGATCTTGGGTTCTGATTTCGAATTCAATTTCTTCAAAGGAAAGAGCTTAACCGAGTAAATCATGAATATAAGACAGGCAAATCACAAATGTGGGAATCAAACATCAAGCTAGCAACCAGTAGACAAGTGAACAACAAGAACTGTAGCACACTATTCCCTGAAACAAGAACATCCATCATAAGGGTATGTGCTCAGTGAGATGGAGACTCACGTGCTGTTCGGATTGATGGATGTCCAATATTGTATTTCGATGAGGTTCTGTCCTGGAAGCTTTATTTGGCTCACTTGTCCACCAACTGCAACAAATGGATATCTCGTCAGTAACAAGACTTGTCAATTGGGTGCACTTTGCACGATTCCCTTGGGGGCTGGGACCATATATACACAAGAACCAAGAATGCTTGAGGTGTTATGCAGAGAGCATAAGTGCCCCCTTCCCGCTGCAATTCAAATGATGACAAGACTTGTGGAATGAATGCATCCTCCTATTGAAATAAACTGAAGATTGAACTCTAGTCCCACTGGGTGATAAATCTGATAAGAGAACGCTTCAGGTAATTGTGTGACATAAGTGCTGCCAGCTGCTATGCTACTGGATTCTGATTGACCTCTATGCAAGTTTGTCCGAAGTGGGGCAGTCTGCCCACATGGGCTGCATGTCCAAAAGTTGAGGATTATCTATTATTACCAGGGCAGTGCGGATTGGGTCGGATAATACAGTAATACCACTACCAGGGGCCGCGGTTGCGGCATCCCCAGTCCCCTCCACAGGCACTTTGACAATTTGGATTGCGGCCCTATCACTGATATTTTGGGGGGCCAACATCGCCAAAAGGCGACACAGATTTCTTGGAATATTTTGTGTCAAAAGTCCTTTATTGGAAAACAATCGCTTGAAAGGCGTGACAGATAACGGGTTTTTTGGGGTAAGTGTCGCTATATTTATGTTTACTGACTACAGTTTTAAGAGTCCTTGAAATAATGTCGCCAGTCAAGTCGAAATCTGCATAGGGATGCTCGCCACCCTGGTTCCATCAGGAAATTGGGAAAAAATAGACACTGGACCCCACTGCCAAAACATGAAAAGCCTGCTTTGTGCCATGCACGGAATGGTCCAACTCTAGGGATAGGTAAATTGAACAATTGCATCACATTCCTTCTCGTAGTTAAAAGAGAGTGACCCTAAATGTAATAGATTAGTCCGGCATCAAACTAACTAGCGTTAACACCACAAATGCCCTTAGCTCACATCGAACATCACTCCGCGATCTACCCATGGGTCGTTCAATTTTCCAATTTTGGATTTTAAGCGACCTTAAATTTAATAGGGTAAACTGATCAGTGATCAAACACTTAAGTGTTCGGGGGAGGCCAGATCCAAGGGGAGGGCTCAGTTGTTTCTGGTGTCCAAACAAAACTTGAAGCCCTCATATTGGAGCATTTGGCACGTTAAAAATCCTCAATAATGGAAAAGAATTGAGAAAGTTACAGCCCCACCAAGTAGAGGGGGTCAAGAACTCAAAGAAAAAAAAGCATTGAATCTTACAAAGGCTGATTCCCAAACCTCAAACAAATCCTCACATGTTGTTTTGTTAGTGGAGGTAGGCCTGAGGGCTCGAAACGCAATCTGAAATTTCAGAGCGCCACGTGACATCATTGTAAACAGATTCACAATAAAGATTTTTTTTCACAGTTCATAATTATATGGAAGCTCGATCACAATCGTTACCATGTTATCGCAACGGTGGTGGCAGCAACATAAGATTTAGTCCTAGGGTTTAGTTTTTCTTGCTGCCATAAGTTGCACAAGCCCTTCCTGAATGGATGCGTCACGACATATATGTACCCGACTTATACTCCATTCTCAACTCCTGCCACTACTGCCTCCTCCTCCTCCTCCAAAGAGAAATACGGTCTTTATCTCTATCATTAGGGTTGGAAGAAGATCGACTACTAGTTGCATCTCGTCAAGCTCTTGGATGTCCGTGTCCTCTTCATTCCAGGCAATGGAGGTTCCTACAAACAAGTAAGCCCATTGATATCAATTTCTGCAGAAATTTAAACCGAAAGAGGAATGTTTCTCAGCTTGGTGATTGGTTGTGAATTTGTTTTCTTCTTGCTGTTTCTAACAGGATATTTGATTGGCATTAGGATTGTTCCTGTGCTGCATGAATCTGTGCATGGCATGGCAAGGTCAGCCTTTTTTTAAAACTCCTATTCATTCAGATGATCAGTCTTCATTGTGATTTGTGTTCTGATCTAGAACCCTAAAAATCTATGTTGAATTCTTACTCAGAAACTGAAGCATTATAAAAAAGAAGAAAAAACGAGATTTCTCCGCCTTCTTCAATCTTCATCATGATGTGTGTTCTGATCTAGAACCCTAAAATCTATGTGGAGTTCTTGCAGCACATGAACAACCCTGATGCCAATCAAATATTAAAACAATAGC
>Ga0116228_10001142_pt1 | contig 21776 bp, 20 predicted proteins | sample S1TSphfallax_2_FD_89694 | JGI IMG/M metagenome (GOLD analysis project Ga0116228, IMG submission 89694) | Host-associated microbial communities from peat moss isolated from Minnesota, USA - S1T2_Fc - Sphagnum fallax MG | ecosystem: Host-associated > Plants > Peat moss > Unclassified | place...
AAAATTAAAAATATGTGGATCAATGTATTTTTAACAATAATGCATTTTTATATAGATCATTTTCCCACATAACAATATATGAAATACCATATGTATGCCCATATTAAATATATATACATGAATGCATATTTCAGTTATCAATATTCAAACATAACATTTGATTCATGAAACATAGTTGACTTTGAAAAGCCTTCTTGGCTTTCATTTGTCAATTTGATTTTAATCTTTACAATTTCATTTTTTGAATTGACACACAATCTTTTGAAAGTGTTTGAATTTAATGTGAATTCAAGGGTTTTAAAAAAAAACTTTGAATAATTTTTTGGTTATATAAATATTTGATAATTAAACTAATGTAAATTTCCACATGTTTATTCATTTGTGGCAATTAGTAGTGAACAACAAATAAAACATATCATTTGCATACTTAAAGGTCAAGCTGAATTTTATTTGACCCAAATTTAACACAAACATATTAGAAATGAAATCAATATTTGATTGATTGGTTGTGTAGTGAGATGTGTGTCATGTGTAACTGGATGTGCATAAAATGCAATGGGACAACACACATGTGTTGTTGTGATCATGTGAAATACCATCCCACCATTTTCATTGGAATGCCAATTTAGTTTAAGATAGGGCTTGAGGTTGGATTGCATTATTGAATGTAAAGAATTGTTGAGATTTTGCAATGAATTAGATTATTGAGAAAATCACAAGGTGGATCATCTACAAGGTTAAAACCTGAAAGAGTATTGCAAAAAAAAGGAAGGAGATACGTCACAAAATTCAAAAGATATTTGCTTATGGTGTAACACCCCTTCTTGAAATGGAAAACCCTAGTATGTCTTGGAGGTCAAATTCTCCTTTAAGATGTACCATCTAAATACACCAATAAAGTGAAGGTAGTTCTTTACATGAAATGGAACTAGAGAATTCCTTCATGTTTTGTTGTTGTAGTGCATTAAAAAAGTGATCACTCATGAAAATGGAAGGAAGAACCTTACGAGGTGAAGAGACCCTACTAAAAGTCAAGCTTTGTTGGCTATCTTCGTAAGGGAAAGACTTTGTTGGAACAATATATCATGGTTTTACATTTGGTCTCACATATTGAAAAAGGCTCACATTTCAAGTAAAGTTCATTTTCTCTGAACTTGCATACAACATTTCCTATTACAATTGTTGCTGGTTTGAACTTCACACAAATGGGTATAGCCATTAAGTGATATGCCAGTTGTGCACTTAGGTTTTTGCCAAGTGGCTGTAGCAAAACTCCCCACCCACGTCTCCTCGACATGTTTTCTCGTGAGAATCATTTAAAAAACAATTGAAAAATGACCACACCTCTGAAAGGAAGCAATCTTCCTACATTATAAAAGTCAAGGTTGTGAACCTCTTGTTCCTAAGAGGAAGTCATCACAGAAACAACTTAAAGGAAGCGGTACAAGGTATTGGGTAGGTGGGTAGGAAGGTAGATAGTGAGTGGATAGGTAGCTGGCTTGGTGGGTGGGTAGAGACATCATAACCCTGACTGGGCTATGCTATCAGGGCTCATAAGTAGTCACAATTGGCTTCAATCAGCAAAGGTTAAGTAAGTAATAAGATGTTTTTTTGTGTTTTTTCCTTTTTCCATTTCATGCTTCTTGGATGGGTTTCTCTTTGCAAATGAAGTATCTCAGGATTGATCAATTAAGAGTCAAGAAAAGGAAGTGTAAATCTTATATGGTAGGTACATTTGCAACTCATTGCTAGGAATTTAGCATAGATCTGCTTTCTTAAGTTGCTATGCAATTTGTAATAAGCACAAAAGCTCTTTGTCTGAAGATTTGAATTTGACCTAATTTTGTTTTGTAATGTCTTTGCACGTGTTTTTGTTTTCTGGGCTACCTCACCTATCAGCTGCTGCTGCTGCTGCTGATTGTTTTGTTTGTTGATCTGAGTTGTTGGGTTTTTGTTTGGTGAATGGGGGTTTTTTGTTTCTTTTTTCTCTTGGGTGGCTTTTTTTTCCCTTTGTTTGTGGTTTACTTCTTTGCAATTTTGTTTTAGGGCATTTATTCAGCACAAGAGAGAAATTTGGAAGAAAGAAAGTGGAGAAGTGTTGTTGGTGAAAGGGAAAGAAACAATTTTTTTGAGGTTTGCTCATCTTCCTCCATCTTTTTATCTGCAAATTTACAATTTAGGTTTTGAGGTCTGTAAATTTTCCACATGATGTGATGTTTGAGATTCTTGGTAAGTCTAAGCTTCCAATTCCCTGGTCTGGAGTGTCTGGATTTAGTCAATTTCTGAAGTCCATTTCTGCTACGCTCAATTCTGTTGGTTGTTGCTGGTACTGTGCTTTAAACAAATGGATCAAATAGGGTAGTAATCAATGCCTGATCCATCCATCTTTAGTAGGCTGCAATCATCAAGGTGTTGCACAATCTGCACAAATTGAAGTTCTCATTTGTTAGTTTGCTAAATGTGTGCAGTTTTTTTTAAGGTTTTAATGGAAGCTCTCTTATTCTGTAAGTTTGCTAAATGGGTGTGCAATTTTAGGGTTTAATGCATGTATCAATTCATGTTCTCCATCCTCTTGCAGGTCACCAAAATCTTTCATACTTGTGCAGGTGTTGGGTGATGGTGTTGTCAGGGCTTGGTCACTCATGTTGGCTCCACCAGACATTCTTGTGAAATTTCTGAAGGAATTTACATAAGGTCTCCTCCCTCAGCCAGGTGGAGAACTGTGAAGTATCATCCACTGGGTCCCACAACTTTGCATCACTATAAACACAGCAAATCTACAACAGAGAAAACCTCATAAAGGAGGAGGCAAGATCTAGGGTTTTTTTGGGTACTCTGGTGAAAAATCGATTGGCAATCCTCATACAAAGACATTCTAGCTGCAATCAGGTCACAGTGGAATAATGGAAAATTCAGAGTCTATGGTAGACCCAAATCCAACATCCGTATGCTGTTGGTGAGAGAAGACCTTCTGAGTAGGCACGATATACAGCTGGCTACTGGTGTCTATTCAGAGATTAGTCAGATCTTCTTCAGAAATTTTTCTGTCCTTGATCAGGCAAGGCAAGTGCAACTGTGAGAAACAAACTAGTCAAGAATCGAGAGGTTTTAAGAAACTGGCAAATGGCAGAGCTTGATAGTGTTCATCGGTATGCTGCTGGTGGGCTGTTTGCCTTAGCCCTCAGTCAGGCACAAATTCATCAGCATTCTTTACCTGGGTTTGGTTTCCCACCTGTTCTTGACCCGGCAGATGGACATTCTTCTTTGTTGTCTCTGGCTGGAGATGGCATTCTCCCATGGAGCTGTGAACAGAGTGGTCTTCTCCGCCACATCTTTAGGTCAGAAATATTCTACCCAGTTGTGTGTCCATCCAAGAGATGTCTTGTCCATGCTGTCTTTTTCCACCTGATTTGATGTCTCCTTATAAAACAGAACATGAAACTGAATTTGATACAGATATGTGGATTTGGGATCATGGAAGCAAATAGTGACTATGTTATTGGTTTGCTTGACTGATGTTGTGTCACAAGATGAGCCGGAAAATGCTTAAAATTGCGTTCTTGGATGGTGCAGATATTTGGGTATTGATGAGAAGGCATGGGTGGGGCTTGAATATACATGTCTGTCACCTGATGCCATGCACCACATTGAAGCTGTAATTCACTATCCCTCTGTTCTTCACATATTCCTTGCTTTCTTGTAGCTGAGCTCTGGCATCTTTCTATTGTTGTGGTGGGGCTTCTTAGAGCAGCTCCACTGGTGCTCAGTACGTGACCCTGCAAAAATATTTCTCACATCCAAGATTAGGTGTTTACTTTTTTTCCAACCCCACCCATAAAACTAAAACTGGGACTGCAAACATGTGGGAGATTACTAATAGCAACCCACCTGAACCAATCAAACTATCTAGCCAATCAATAATGGGTGCTAGGCTTTGCTGTGCCTTTTACCAGCCTTAGCATCCCTTGGAAAAATTCTGGGCCAAAACTATTTTGCTGAGCCAGACTGGCATGTCTGACTTTTCTTCATCCAATTTTCTTTTGCTGGGCCACATACTGAGCACTGCTGGAGCTGCTCTTAGCAGTAGTTAATCTGGACCTATGACAGTGTGCCTGTCACACACATCATTGCTATAGATATTTTCTAAATTAGGTTCGTTGCTTCTGAGTGATAACATGTGTCTCTGGAAAGCCCAGATTGAATGTGAAGAACAAAAATATATTCTGATATCATGCACTTAACAACAGAATTCAAATTTCTGTGCCTGCAGTTTCTGAGGATTTTGTCAGAAGATGATGCCGAGTCTTCTTCAAGATCAACTATGGATGCTGAACTGTCCCTAGCAAATGCAGTCAATGCCATGGTTCAGAGCGTTCAAGACAAGCAAGGCATATCACATAATCACTCATAAAGATAGATGATTGATACATTGTTGTGTCTATTTTTATTTTTTTTTGCACTTTGTGAAGTTCATTTCTCTTACCAGGGGGACAAACGAGTGACAACAATATACACTCTTCAAACCTGTTTTTTGTCTTACCATCGGATAGTAACGAACATGGCCAGTGTGAACTATTGTCTATTGTCTAAAACTCTGAACCCTAAACCCTATTTTGCAGATCTCACTTCAGACACAAATGTCTGTTAATCATAGTCAATACAATGAGCCCAAACTGCTGAGCTTTGCAGCTGCACACCAAGCTAGTGAATTATGAACTTGGGTTGTTGTTTCCTCTTGACGGGGGACCTAGAGACTTTCTAGAAGTGTATATATATACTTCTCAGGTTTGGGAGAAGTTTCTGAACTGAATGATGGGTTTTTACATCCTCAGGATATCCAGACACAAATGACTCACAGACACACCAGGTTGGCAGAGTCTTTCAAAGTAACAGACAGGAGAGCTGGGGCTTTACTGCAACTGCCAAATCCCTGACAACCCCCCGGAAGGTGGCTGTGCTTTACACACTCCTGGCAGGGTGTGTGGCAGACAGTCCAGCTGAGAAGGCTGGGAAGACAGCAATGAAGGTTGGCTATGATGCTCGCCAACGTTCTGCACTCCGCTTGCTTGCACTCTGGCTTGACGTTGATTGGTCTAAAATGGTAAAACCACATCTATACACTTGTAAACTCTGGTTGGAAGCTTAAGGGACACTAACTAGTACATATATCAAAGTGGTGGAGGATGCCAGAAATTCTAAAAAATTCAAAACTAAAAAAAACAGTGGACTCAGTGAGTGGGTATGAAAAAGGATGAAGTGGCTAAAAGAGTTGGGATTTCAGCTCAGTTATGAAGAAGTGGGAACATCGTTGTTTGATTCAGGCAGCAATGGAGCTGATGGTAGCATACATGGCTATGGCTGCACAAAAAGAAAGGGAGCAAAAGCATGTGGACGATGAGGAGGTGGCACAAAGCAGGTGGTCACAGTGGAGGAGAGGAGGCCTTATTGGTGCAGCTGCTTTGACAGGCGGTGCCATTTTAGCAATCACTGGGGGTAGTAGACACATGATCACCACTTTGCCTTTCTTGTTCTTTTTGTGTTCAATGGCTCTCTAGATTTTTTGTGAGATTGCAACCAGGCCATAGGTTGCACCCATTTTCATTGGCGATTGAGCTCTCATGATTGTCGACAAGGCTAGAGACATCTGTTTCATTGGGTGGTCAGGATTTCTGTTGTCTGTTGCCATAATACTATTCAGTCTTGTAGCCTTTGTGGTGGGTGCAACCTCTGTTTTGGTAACTGGTGAGTGGTATTCCTTGGAGGTTTTGTGGGTTTGGGGCCACAAGTGTTTTACTTGCTGACAGGTTTTTTTGTGACTCTTCTGGAATGGGATGACAGGTCTGGCAGCACCTGCAATAGCAGCAGGTATGGCAGCTTTAGGAGCAGCAGTGCCAGTTCTAGGAGCCAGTGGCCTAACTGCAGCTGCCGCGGTGGCTGGTTCAGCAATGGGTTCGGTTGCTGTTGCAGCATCCTTTGGTGGTAAAACATTCTGGCACTCTTTTTATGTGCTGCATCCTCTTAGACAATGTGTTCTGTTCACACAATTGCATATCAGTTGCACAAATGATTGGAGATGAATCTCATAGCTCTAGATTCATTTGACCAGTTTTGAAGAATGTGGATTCTTGTGCTGGAATTTACTGCTCTTGATCATCCAGCACATTGCATAGTGTATTTTTTGATGATGATGTTTTGTTGTTGAACAGCGGCTGGAGCTGGCCTCACAGGAATCAAAATGGCCCGAAGAACTAGTGGTGTTGATGAGTTTCAGTTTGAAGTACTTGGAGAAAACCATCAACAAGGGGTCTGTGTTTCCCTCTCTCTCTCCTCCTCATTCTGTGTTGTCTTCCAGTTCTCTGAGACCGATTTGACATCCATTGAATTCTTCTCATCTTCTTGCTCTTGGCTAAAACCTAGATTTGATTAAGTTTTCTGAATGCTTGTGCAGCGATTAGCTGTGGAGATTGTGGTGTCTGGCATGATTTTCGATCCTGAAGATTTTAAGAAGCCATGGGAAGCACCTGATGCTGATTTGGAGAGGTACCTACTTTCTTGTAGTAAAAACCCTTCATAACAACCTTTGTCTCAGCAGCCTAGCTGAAATTCTTGTGTCACAATTTTTTTCAAGTATCTCAAAACACCTTGAACCAGCCTGCTAAGTATCTAGGGTTTAGGGTTTAAACTCTAAACCCTAAAATTGTAAACTGTAAAACTTTCCCTCAAAGCCCATATCTAGTGCAAAAGCCTGATCTTGGAGGTTTTGAGTTGGACAAGAAGCATCTAATAAAAACAGTGTCTAACCAAGTACATTAGTGGCATACAGGTATGCACTGCGGTGGGAGACAGAGAACATACTTGCTGTCAGCACTGCAATACAAGACTGGCTTACTTCTAGTATGATTTTCTTTCCTGTTAATTACTACCGCCCTTGGGTGTATGATATAACAATGGTGAAACTGTACAGAAGATGGGGTCTGACTTAGTATGACTTCTTTCCTGTTCTTCCAAATTGCTTAAACTGGGAAGCCTTTTTGCTGAGATTTATTGTTGGTTTGGATTCCTGCAGCTGCTGCTTCACAATTAATAAAGCGGGGAGCAATGCTTACAGTGTTAGGTGGGCTCATGACTGCCATTGCATGGCCTGCAACCTTGCTCAGTGCCACTGATTTCATAGACAGCAAATGGGCTATTGCTGTCGACAGGTACTGAACCCCATCTCTCTCTCTCTCTCTCTCTCGCTCATGTGCCCTACCCCTCCTCACACACCCATCTCTGTGTCTTTCCTCCAATGGCATATATCCTAGATAACCTTTCATTGGTTCTAGAAGTTTTGGGTGTTGTAAGATTTTTTTTTTGGATTATCTGTCAGCTCTTTGTTAGGCTACCGAATTGGGAGTTTGAACAGAAGGAATATGCTTAGTCATTGATCCAAAAACAGTTTTATTATGTGACATTGCCAGATCCTGACAGAAAGACATTTGCTTTTGAGTTTGACAGATCTGATAAAGCTGGTAAACTACTTGCCATGATTTTACTCAAAGGTGGTCAAGGCAACCGGTATTTCTTCATAAACCTTTCTTCATATATGAATCAGTGTTGGGTTATCCTCTTTCTTGCAATTTTGAACCAAATGGGTATGAAGTTCTTCTGAGTTTTAAGGAAAGAGTACTAGTGACCACTTCCCTTATAATGGCACTTTTGTTTTGGGTTTTATGCAAGAAATTGGGGATCTAGACATGTGTGCTGAAAAAATGGCAATTTGTATCTGCTGAATCCTTGTTCTGAGAGTGTGTCATTCTTCTGTGTGGCAGACCCGTGACACTAATGGGTTATTCTCTGGGTGCTCGAGTAATATTCTCATGCTTGGAGGAATTGTCAAGGAAGGGAGATTCAGGTATTTATTCTGTTTTCATTGTTTTTATTTTATTTTTCATGGTGGACCCATTTCCTCATATGATCATAGTTATTATGTTTCCTGAAGGCTTAAGCTATCTGGCTGACAATTGTGGGGACTTGACAGGTGCCATTGTAGAGCGTGTAGTGCTTCTTGGAGCTCCAATTACACTGGACAAAAGACGCTGGGAAATGGCTCGCAAGGTACCTATGTTGACCAGGTAGAATTGTTGTTGAGAACATGAGTACCGCGTTGTGAAAAGGGGTGGCTTTGACTGCATTTTATTGTTGACATTTGGTGCAACAGGTAGTGGCAGGTCGATTTGTTAATGCATTTTCTTCAAATGACTGGATATTGGGAGTAGTTTATCGAGCTACGTAAGCCCCTTTACTTGTCCAGCAGTCTTTTGCTTGTATCCTGTGGAAGTCATTTTTTTGCCTTTGGATTTTTGTGCATTTTGAGTGAGATTTGTCTTCTGAAAGTGAGCTGTGCTTCATGTTTCAATGATTGCAGTTTTCTTACACAAGGCCTGGCAGGCCTACAAGTGGTGGATATTCCTGGGATAGAGAATGTATGTGCTCTAAACCCATAGAAATCAGTGCTTGAGCTTATTTCCCATTTTGAATTGCACAGTTGAATGTAGATCTAGTTCTTTCAACCAGGATCAAGTGTACTGGTTCCAGGAGGTTCTTGTTTGTTCAGAAAAGTAGATAGATTGCCCTGGGAACAAAAACATGCACAGATGCTTACCTGAGTTGTGATGTAGATTCATTCTGACTAGCAATGCTGCTTTGTTGTTGGCAGGTGGATGTATCAGAGCTGGTGGATGGGCATTCTGCCTACCTGACTAAATTGGGAGAAATTTTGCAGGGGATAGAGATTGATAGTTTCTATGCAAACCACTCTTCCAAACTGTACAGATCCCCATCATTTTCAGGCCATTCTTGATTCATGCTTTTATTGTGGCTTTTCTAAATGTACAGTTTCCTCATTCTGAGTAAGCTATAAGATCACATAGTTTTTCAAATCTCAGGCTCGAGTAGTATCTAGCATCTACAAGCATTCTGAAGGTGGCTTTCAATTATGTGAACTTCAACTGTTGGTGGAGGGGTTCAAACTGATTAGTGCATGCATCCATGAGAGTTAGCTACCACAAGACACTGAACTTCACCTGGACAAAGTCAATCCATTGCTGATAGATCTAGTGCATGTCTGCTTCTGCTTTGGAAGTAAAGTTGTTGTCCACTCTGTGCTTCATGCACAGACCAAGGAATGAACTCATTTAAACTGCAATTCTATGGTGGGTTTACCTACCTATTGTGTATTAGAACTCAAAGTGTGACAATCTCCCAGACCCATGTAATCTTGAGATCCTTATGAACACCCAAACAAAACTTGGCAACTAAATAAACAAACTATTTCCACAAAGGTCACAAAGCAAGCAACACCCAATGAACAATCAGGAATTTTTTAAACTACAGTTTTATGGCAAGATGAAGAATGTGAAGTTGTGATGCAATTAGGTACCAAAAAGTGGAATGTGTGTGCAATGTTTATAGTGCAATTTTGCTCTTGTGGTTCATCTTCGCTTGTGAATGGGTTGCAACAACCTTTTGTTGTCATGGTCGTGGGTATTAATGGCATGGACATCTGTAACATCTACTACCACAATTTTGCAATCATGATTCAGCTCATCTTGTGAAATGGGTTGTAACAACCTTCTATTGTCATGGTTGTGGAAATTGATGAAATGGAGGCATATAGACAAAAACACAAAGACACAACCATTGAACACATTCATTGGTCCAACAAGATACCTTATTGATTTTATTGAAATATCAGAAATATACTAGTATGTGATGGCCTTCTTGCACAACTTGTTTCAAGTAATAATGACATTATCTTCTTGCCATGTCATAGTTGGACGTAACATATTTACACTACATGCCATGTCTAGGTGTTTAGATGCGTAAACCAATATCCAACAAACCGCTTCACTCTTGACTACCAATTAAAGTTATACATACCATTTAAGCTACATATGCCATATAAGTTTCTTTTCTCATTTTCACACTTCTTTTCAAAACCCATCTCCTTCTCAAAATGGCTAATATTAGAGAACCTTCATTCACTATTATTCATTAACTTGTCATAGATTGAATTAGCCTATTGGAATCTTTTTGGGTAGTCATATGTTGCTAGTAATGAAGTAGAAATTGGAATGATCCCTATAATGTCTCTTAGTCTCTCATGAACAATTCCACCAAAGGGTTTTGTTAGTATGTTTGCAAGACGTAACATAGATGGCACATGTCCAATTAAAAATGTTCCATCCTTAAGTTTCTCTTTCACCAAATGATTGTGCTTTTATGTGTTTGTGCATGCACAAAATACATGACTTTTTTAGTAAAAATCTGGTCCATGTCATTTTTTGCTTGATTGAGTAATTGGATCACCACCTATAGTATATAGGTAAATTTTATGTGGCCCAAGTCACCCACCTAGTATACATTTTATTGACAATCAATGTCCAACTTCCCCTATTTTCTATAGCAAACACCATAATCAAAATTTGTTTTGACATGCCAAAAGAGTACATATTGTATTGAGATGATCTATGGAGCCCACAATTAAGGAGGCTTACAATAAATGCAATATCAAGACATGTTCAAAGTAATTTAGTTTCCTTGCCTTGCATTAATATTGGGTGGCATCAACAATTGGTTTACACATGTTGGTTTATAGGTGGGTGCCATCAAGTAATGGTGCACTTTTAAGGTTGCAATCACTTAACCACAACTCCTCCTCCAGACATTTCATGGCACAACTTTGTTGAGTTAGAAACACTCCACACTTGTACTTGATGAATTCCATGCACCACCATAGAAAGACAAAGGTCCTAGGAGTGACATTTGGAAACAAAAATTCAATGTCTCCTTGCATTTGTTAATTATGGGAGTGTCATTACCTACATGAGATTAAGTTGTCAATATACACCATAAGGATTACAAGACATTCACATTTTTTGAGGTAGTATAGATTGTAATATTCATAGATCTTATTCATTCCTTTTGATATTAACAATTTGTGAATTTTTTAGTATTGGGCTCTCAAAAGACCTATTTAAGACTATCAATAGCCTTTCAAAACTTGAAAATTTGCTGCTTATATCCTAATGCATGACAAAATGTTCAAGTTGATGAAAACAAAAATATTTTCCATATTATTGTTGGGAAAAGTAATCCTTGCATCCATGGGTAAGAACTTCCAATCCAACTTTGTTACTAAGGCCACAAGAGTGCATATTGTGCTCCACTTCATGATAAGAGTAGAGATCTTTTCAAAATCAACCTACTTATGTATGGCCTTGAGTTACGGGACTTGCCTTTAATTTGTCTACTTTTCTATCTATACCTTAACTATTGAAAACCCATTTGGTAGAAATGGGTTTTACACCTAAAGGTAAATCCATCAAATTTTGTGCATATAATTTTCAACTATGGAGGTCATTTTTTGTTCCTTGACTATTTTTTGTTCCAGAAATAGTCTTTGCAGGAGATTGGTTAGCAAGAAGTTCAACATATTGATGGCCTCCACCCTAAGACACATGTTGTCCCTCCTATTGGTAAAGTAACAATCTTATTCATGGGCTTGGTGCACCCCCCCCTTAAGCCCACACTAAACCCCAACAACCACCAAAATTAAGCCCCAAGAAGGTGCAAACACAATAAAAGGAGTTAGACACACCAAGGTAAAAATCATTTTTCCAAGGATTGCATGTGATATGTGACATTCACATATTGGTTTCCCAAATTTTGCAATTTTCACACTTAGTTTACAACTATGTTAATTAGATTTAAACATTTTACTACTACACTTTTATTGTACATCATGTATATTATGCATCCATGTTTTTTTTCATATAAAAATGTATAACTTTTATTAACAACACATCCTCAAAATTCATGATTGTCAAACCCAAAAGCATGTTTGGACCAAAGGCATTCAAATGTGTTATGAAAATGAATACCACCAATTTCAACTCCTTTGTTCTTTTAATCATCAATATTGTGATCCTCTTCAATTTTGAAAAAAATGATGCACATTTGATAAGGAAAAAAATTGCATGAAAAATAATTTATCATTTTTAAAAATCATCAATTTGCATCAAAATTTTGAGCATTAAAATTTGCAAGTAATGGAACCTATTTCAAAAAAATTGGACTATTCTTTTGTGATTTTTCAAAAATATAAAATTACAATTTAAAGCAATGTCCACCCCCTTCTTCAATGGTTCCTTTGACTATGAATGCACCAAGAATAAGTGGGATGAGTTTGGGTGGAGGGGTTTCTTATGTGGTTGCATCGACCATGGTTTTCAACTTTCCCTATTTCTTAAGCTCATATCTTACTTGTTTGTATTATGATTTCAAGTGCATCCTCGCTCCCTCAAAGGTCTACTTCATCCTTTAAGTGAAACAAGCTACACCATAAATCTCAAAGGGTCAAATTTCCAATGCCTTGTTAAGCTTTCACGAACAACCTTAAGTGCATGAAGAATAAAACAAAGAACAAAAAATCACAAGATAGAGTGGGCCATCTTGGCCCTTCCCCCCTTTGTAATTCCTCTACTCCCCTAACAACTCACTCTTCTTAAATAACCACCAAACTAATCTCCTCTTCTCCCATCCTCTTCCATTCTTGCCTTAAGCTTGCCTCCTTGCTCATAAAACATCCAACTACCAACTTAAAATTCCCTTGCTTGTTCATGATTGCCCTCAAAACTTAATTCATAAATATTATTTATAATTTAGCTTATAACCATCTTTTCACAAGTAACCACCATCTCCTTATGTTTAGCATTTGTGCCCATGATGCCCCAACCTCCTCGATGAATCTACACCATCAAAATTTACCCTAATCTCCAAGCTTTAGTCAAAGTTTGTTTGACGAAGAAAGCATGACCTACCCCCTAGCCTAACATAAAAACAATATCCAAGGAATTGTCCTTTTCCCCATTATCTTGTGTTTTTCCTCACCATCTTGTGTTTAAATTTTGTCCAATTCAAAAGATAAGATAAAATTAACCTTACCTTATCCAAGTTCATGCAACACACCAACCTTTCCCTAATTGTCTTATCATGTAACACAATGCTTATCTAGACACTCCCCAATCCCCCCAAAGGCCAAATGCTAGGATTGGGCCACATAGGCCAAAGTGCACAAGTTACAACATTGTTCTTAATTGATGGTCACTTGTAGGTTGTATTTTCTCCTTTATGTTGTTTAGCTTCTTATCGCCCTAAATATAATAATCTTATGATGGAGAGCAATGTTGGCATTTCTTCAACAATTTCTTTGATTAAAACACATAGTGCAAGTTTTTCATGTGGAGATGAGCTAAACAATTGTGCCACAAATGCTTTTTCTATCATGCCACTTCCATCAATTGAACAAACTATGAACGATTCCTTTGAGTTTGAGATTCCACTCAAAGTACATGCCACATAATTTCCCAATTCTTTTTCTTTGTGCAACTAATTGGAAATTTTACTTGAACGAAGATTATATATTTTCATTGTCAAAACACTATAAATAGTCCTTTATTTTCCGTTGCTAACTCCAACTCACACCAAGTTCTTAATGAGATCTAACACATAAATGTCTTTAGATTTATTTTAATCTTCCATGAGGCTTGGGGAATCTAATTGTTATAGTATCTTGAATGCTATGAGTCTAGCCCCAATGGTCACATTCCCAATTTGCATTAGGGAATTCATCTAATTAAAAAAAGACTATTGTTTTTGGTGACATGATGTGTGGCCTCAAAATCTTATAACTAATATTGGCCTTAAAACCTATTTTTGATTGTGTATGGTTACATTAAAAATAGTTGTGCAATGTTTTTATTTATTTTTGGCCATGTGTCCCCTTTACCTATAATCTCATCTCAATAAAAAAAATTCAATTATATGCACATTGGTTTTCCCCTAACCTTCTATTTTTTTCATGTGGTGTGCAATTTCACTTTGGAATTCATGGCAAGTATTGATGAAGTGTGCACATTCCTCACATTGCTCGCATGGATTGATTCATCTCCACCATTTCCATTCAAACTCATCTCGTGTCTTCTATGATTGCATTCTCACTTGTAAATGGTTGAATGAAAGGCCATTACATGTTCATCCTCACTAGTGTTTTTTTTGGCAAATTTTTGCAACCTAGTGACAAAAAAAAAGGGATGGCAAATCCAAGAAAGGGATTTCTGAAATTTTAAAAAAAATTGCCCATATCTTGACCCAAAAAGCTTAGAAGTCGCTAAACATAGACAATGTGTTCTTGTAAGTCACCATAACTAGGCATGATTCCAAAAAAGATATACTAGTCCACCAGGATAGTCACCATTTATTGTTAATTAATGTTGAGGATGCTAGCTAGTGCACCTACTTGAAGATTTTTTTTTAAAAAAAAACATTGATCCTCACCATTGATGCTTCCTTTTAAAATTCCTTTCAATCTTGTTTTACAATTAGACATGACTTTCTTTGTGCATGCATTTTCCAACCATAGATCATTGAGAATTGAAAGTTATGTATCACCACTTGCCTACACCATTCCATTGCACTTTCAAATGTTATGATGTTTTAGCTTGAAGCTCCAAACAGAATAATCTTGTTCATTTTTTACATTAGATAATCACCATAATTCGTCATCCTCACACCAATCTTGGTAATTATCTAATGTAAAAAAATGAGCAAGGTAATAACATCCTCACACCAAGATGTCACATGTTTATTTCATGCCACACAACCATGATTTGATATTGGAAGAAACACAAACACAAATAGTCACTATACACGTTCATTGAGACACAAAGGGCCTTATTGTTTCTAATATTGAAAGACCATACATATTAGCGTGGGAAGGCCTTCTCTTCACAATAGTTTGTTAGATGTGTTGATGACATTATCAATGTTGGGTAATTATTGATATTTATGAAGAACTTCGGTTCCAATTCTCTAAACAAATTTAGAACAAGTATGGTTTTAGTTTTGGAATTCAAACCTAGTTTTTGTTTTGGTTTTGGGCAACTTAAAATTGAAACTAGCAATTAACTACCATTTGACCTTAAGTTCCATACCTATTTTTCCCAAATAAAATAAAATAAATGGAAACTTCAATTTTGATTTTAGAACTTGATAAACTTTTGAACCCAATTTCAATTTCAGTTCCATAAATCAAACTTGTTTCTAGTTTTGTACTGATTATAATTGAAATTGGCGAGTTTAACCAATTGAACCAAGTAATTGCCCAACACTAGACATTATCTTATTGTCTTGTTCATAGTTCTACATAACTTGTTTATGTTACATGCCCTTGTTTAGGTGGTTAAGTGCACAAATGCATATCCAATATGAACATTAAGTGACAAACCAAATCTAGGATCTATAGTTCACAAAAGAGGACAATGTTATATGTTATGAATCTATAGTAATCTCTTCCATTTGAAAGAAACATGAACAAGAAAACGTAGTGGTGGGTAGGGTGTACCCAAATCAAAAAAAAAAAAAAAAAACTCTTGAAAAGAAGAGCAAAACATTATTGTATTTCAAGTTTTCAAAATAAAATGAACAAGATGAGGGGTGTATCTTATTGATAAACATTGCATAGCTTAACAAGCCAAATAACCCTAAACCCAATTGTTAAAGTTTGGTGGCATGATATGGAATCTTGAAACAAAGAAGATGAGATTTTTTAAGGTCCATTATTAAGTTTTGTTTGATGATGTGGAATTTTAGAACACACAAAATGTACAACCCTAGAACTTGGGTGAATAACCAAGCACTAAGATGTAAAACAAAATATTCTTAATATGAAGGAAAACATAAAAGTTCCTTTTGGATTGGATCATGAAAGGGGATGAGATGTGAAGCCAAAGCAAGAAAATGTAAAAACATTCTTGCATGAAATGGAAGCGTGTGGGAGTGAAAGGGAGGCATTTCTAAAGCTCCCATGTTGAACTTTCACATTGTGAGTTGGAAATCTCAAGGTGTTTGGAATATTTGGATCAAGGTTTACAAGACCAAACCTCATCCAAAATGGACTTTCTTTAAGTTGTTAGGAAGGCTTTGAATAATATTACAATATAGTGGGGGGTTTCATTCTCCCAAAAAAATCTATAACAAAAATTATGGGCATATGAAAGGTTTAGGGTCAAATGACCAAAATCACTTCCAACAATTTAATGAATGTTGTAAGAGGTCAAATCAATTTTGATTAAGGAGTTTGATATGTTGTTAAAAAATTCTTTATAAAGGCTACAAAAAAAATTGTGAGAGTTCTTGATTTAGACACAAAATGAGAAAGTTATGAACGCCAAAGTGATGAAATTAATAACTTGATAGTTTTGGGACTCCCAAGACTCCCACTCAATGAAAATGACTGTTTTGATGTAGCTTTGCTAAAAGTTACAAACTATGTTATAGGGAGGAGAGTGATGACTCTTCCCAAATATGGGTCATGGGGAGCTTTGTAAATTCATGGTTTGTTTGTGCAACATTTTGACTCCATGTACCAATTTGGTTCCCAATGCACTAATCACTCTATTTGCTTGGTTTGTGCATTTTGATGTGTTTGTGAGCTCAACTTGAAGAATTCTTAGTCTTATCCCAAAGGTCTCACACAAGCCTTCTATCCCAATACTTAGAGCTAGGAAACATGTTCAATGTTTATAAATCTATTGCAACACACTACATCATAAAGTTTACTGCAATATTTTTTGACAAGCCTTTAGCACCTTATCACAAAATGATGGGACTTGTAAAAATCATTGTTAAGTTTTAGTTACATGTTTATGCAATTTTGAAACACACATGATGAGAGAATTAGAGATGATTGCTGAACTTCAGGTGCCAGGTATAGAGCTTCAAAACGCACAAGAAGAGACTTTTGAAAATAATGTTAACAAAATAGTTTTCATCTTTGCCATAAATGATGACCATAAAGGTCTTCTTGTGATAGTGAGAACAAGGTTGGAGATTATAGGTTAATTATGTAAACTTGTGAATGGTTGCCATTCATCTTTGGAGGTCATAGAAATTAGTCAGATAGGAATCATGACACAAGTGATAACTAGAAACCACCCACAAGGGAAAAAAACTTACAGAAAACAACCCCATTTTGAATGCAAGAGATCCACTCAAATCATGTGCACATACAGTGGCCAAATCAAAGCCATGACTAACACAATTTTCACATGAGGTCCAAACTAATACCCATTTATTGAAAAAAGTAGAATGGTAAGTGTGGAGTGTGACTGAGATTGCACATTCAGTAATTGGTTAACAATTAATTTTACGATACGTAAGCTCAATGCAATGCTCCTTCCCTTGAAATGGCATGTTCGTCAACTTTAACCCCACATGTCCATTCTACAGACTTAAGAATCTCGAGCAGTGTTTGATCTTGAGAAAACCCGCATCAGAAAGCAGAAGCTTATTCAAAGGTGCAAATTCCCCAAATTCACAGTTCTCTGAGATGAGCTTCTTTGGATTCCATACATGCAGCCCTGGGCCAAGCTCAAGATACCATCTCAAATTTGTGGTCTACAAGCAAGCTCTCTCCTCTTGGTACACTCTCAAGCAAACAAACCACAACCCACAATGGTCAAAAGGAGCTCAGTTTCACTCTGAAATAAAAATAAAAATTTGAAGGCTAACGTTCTTGGAAAAAGAGCTGCCAACCCGAATTGACCTCCTCGTCTGCAAAATTTGTAGTTGTAGCATTCTTGAGATTTTCTGCAGCTTCATTTGTGATATCCTTCAGCACTACCTCCCGTAACATTGTTAAGTCTTTAAGGTCAGAATAGGGACCCGGTGGTGTGTTGCTTGAGCGTCCCTCCAGTCTGCAATTTTGCTCCACTGTGAAGCTGTAATTTGGGCTGCTAGAATCAGTTTTCTGCCATTGTTGTTCTTCCAGACCACCACCCCATGCTAATGAGCTTTGTTGTACGAATCCTGAAATTGAGTCACTTGTCTCCCTTCGCTCCAAATCATTCCCATGCCCTGAACCCATTGTGAAGTAAGGGAGCATGTGTTAAAATCCATGCACAACCCATTAACCAATTTCTGTGTTCCTGTTTTTCTCTCTGTTTTTCAAACCAAATACTGAGAACGTCAGATTTTTGCAGAGATTTTTTTAAAAGTTCAGAGAAGAAGCAGAAAAATTCTTTGTGTACATTGCAGACTTCATTGAATCCAATTTCAAACCCCATATTAGTTGAATGGAAACTTAACCATGAAAAGGTTCAACTATAGTCAGGCTCATTACCACCAAACTTCTCACATTGCATACAACCAACAGAGAAATAGCCATCACAGTTGGGCAGTTGTGAAATTTGACTTTTCTAGCACAGTTACAACATACTATGCACCTCCCATACTAACCTACACAGATACCCATTACATCCTCTTCCTCATAAAACAGGAGTCACAAATAAGCCTAAACAGATCAGTCTCATTTCCACCATAGTACTAGAGTGCTACAATTTGTTTCTGAATTTAAGTGTGGTTTAGTAATTGCTTTGCAACCTAGACAGTTACATCCATAGAAGTAAAAATAAACAAAAAATCTGGATACATGTTCTGGACAAGAGACTCTGGTTCAATTGAGGGTTCAAAAAACAAGGAGTGAACAAACAAACATTGTTTATGTAGCTTTCTTCTTCCAAAATCTTGCAAACTCACAAGAAAAGTTGGCACTTTTGAAGGACATTTGGAGCCCTTCATTTTATGCTCGTCTAACAATGCCCTGGACTGAAGGCTACATGTAGAAAAAAAAGAAAAGAAAAAAAGCAGTGTTTTTTAGGCATTTTCACAACTTTTTGAATACCTTCTGTGGCTCACCTATTAAAAATAAAATAAAATAAAGAAAAAATAAAAAAGAACAAAAGTCATAAAACACTCAAGAAATCATCACTCTGAGACATCCATCGCAGCTCACCGTTTCCTTGAGAAATAGTTGAATAGAAGTCATTATTGCCTAGTTGAGCTCCACGAGTCAAGGGGTTGATCACTGCTCTTGGCATGGACGCAAAGTTATTACTCTCTTCTGGGAGCAATAGTAATGGACTACTACTCCTTGCATGCTCTGTGAGTATTGTCGATACTGAGCTCCTCCCATTCTCACCAAGTTTCAAGGGACCACCAGCATGCACTGCAATTGCTGCTCCTGCCCTTTCCAACAGTTCAAGACAAAGGCGAAGCCGGTGATGATCTCCTTTGATGCTTGGGTTATATAGTACCCCTGCAGCAAGTGCATCTGCTGCCACAGCTTGAACAATATCGATTGCAGTCCTGCCATTTGCAGTTTGAATGCGGGGATCTGCTTGATGGTCCAACAACATGGCGATCATTTCTGGATCACCAACTTCCGCCACCATGTGCAGTGGCGTACGCCCATCAGGTCCACGTAAGTTCACATTTGCAGCTCCCAGATCCAGCAAGGTCTTGACCACTTTCCTGTTGCACATTTGCATCAGTTGTTGAGACCCATGAACCCGATCATGAAGCTCCCACAAAATCCACAGTTTTTTCTATTTTGCAATGAGCTTGGAGGATTGATCAGTACTGGAATTTAGAGGTACTGAGAGTAGTGGTAGTATTGAAGGGAAAAGGGAAAGAAGCAAGCTAGCTAGCTGCCAGGTGTGATCCTGCTCACCTGCTGCAGTTGCTGACAGCGTAGTGAAGAGCTAGTGCCTTATCAAGGTTGAGTCCTTCTCCCATCACCATCATGTTCACAAGCTCAACGTCTGACGAATCGAGTGCTTTTTGCATGCGTCGGGTCCTTTGATTCATCAAAGCAGAGTTGGATATAGAAGAGCCATTGTATCCATACCCTGTCTTTTGTCGGATTGACTCAATTTCCACCACCATCTCTGCAGGAAGATGCTTCTGCAAGATATCTGAAGGTAGACCCGACTTTGCTACCAGCTTGGAGCACACATTCCACAAGTGTGGTTCCTCTTGCTTCTGAGCTGCAACCAGAATGTGCATCACATCCTCAATCGATGCTTTCTCCGCCATTGCTGCCAAATGCTTCTGCAACAGAAAGAAAGAAAGAAACAGCCAACAGCCAAATTTGAAGTTTTCAAACCGTAGGAGGAAAACACACACACACAAACAAACAAACAAACAAGACCAACAAAAAAAAACATCTACCTTCAAGAGCTTGACAGAGTGTGTGTTCACGTGTGAGGTTGGATGCTCTCAAGCAGAGACAGAGGAGAGATGCAGACAGAAGCTGCAAAATCTCAAGCTCAAGCAGCCGACAGAGGAGATGTCACAAGACAGAGGATTGCAAGATGTCAAGCTCAAGAGGCAGTAGAGGAGATGCCACAAGACAGGTTTGCAACATCTCAAGCTCTAGCAGAAGACAGAGGAGAAGTTGACAGAGGTTTGCAAGATGTCAAGCTCAAGAAGCACAGACAGAGGAGATGTCTACAGAGGTTTGCAAGATGTCAAGCTCAAGAAACAGAGACAGAGGAGATGTTGACAGAGGTTTGCAAGATGTCAAGCTCAAGCAGCAGACAGACGAGATGTTGCAAGACAGAGGTTTGCAACATCTCAAAAGCAATAATAATAAGAAGAAGAAGACTAAGAAAAAGAAGGATCACCTGTGTGAGAGCAGAGAGTTGATCAACTCCAAAGAAGTGTGCAGCATTCAGAGTTTCGAGAGTGAATTCGACAGCTGAACTGCAATGGGTATGCCAGCAACTCTTCTCCTTACAAGCTCTAGAGAGATTCTGGGGCGAGAAACAAAGATTGCCAGTGTACAGAAATTGCAACAAGAGCATGAACACATCATGACCAACAATACCCACTGGAATGACTTGTGGTGCTACTGTTGCAGCTGCTGCTACTGCTGCTCCACGAGGAGGTTGAGGTTGTTGTTGTTGAGTAGTGTTCCCAACAACAGCAGGAGCACCATCAAGCATGTGTGCATCTCCACAGAAGATCATCCTGAAAAAAGGACTGCGAGCTGCCAACACACATTTGTGTGCGTACACATGCCGTCCTTCGACTGCAAAGCTCACATCACTGAACGATTGTCCATTCAACAACAAGCTCAAGAAATCTTGAGACAAAGACTTGAGTGGCTGTTCTTCCAGTCTATTCATTGAGCAGCTTCTGCTGCAAGCTGCTCCCTTAGATGTTGCTGCTGTCTCCCCCCGCCCCCCAACAAAGTCCCTCGCTTGCACGCACCCAACCCTAGTTTATTTCTTTTGAGTTTTCTGCAACGGACTGTTGTTCTCTTCTTCTTCTTCTTCTCAGGAAAATTGTTGCATCCCGAATGATATTGTTGCATCCTACAATATCATTGTGACGACAACTTGTTCTCGTGCTTCCTCACCCTTCATGGCTCGACAATGAATTTTGGGTATTTGATAGGGCATGGAACTGGGTTGGTTGCAGCAGCAGCTCCTACTTTCTTTCTTTCTGTCTCTGGAGCTTTTTCCTTGCGAAGTTGTTGCTTTCACGCACGCATCCACACAAGAAGAAGAAAATTGTTTTCAATGCATGTTCTCTGTCTGTCTGTCTCACCCTCTGTCTCTCTCTGTGCTTCTGCCTTTCTCAACTTTTACTTGGATTGAATTTCTTGCCTCCACCACATCTCTTCAAGCACGAGAACAAGAAGAAAAAGAAAAGCTTTCTCTCAATCTCATCCAGCAACTGCTCATCAACAAAGACACTTCTGTCTCTCACTATCTATATCCCAGCACACCACTGACACCCCTCTCCTTTCCTTCCCCCAATCCCACTACCTATTGGAGTAGGAGGAGGAGTCGCATTTCTCAGAAACAAAAACAAAACAAACACACACA
>Ga0116228_10001143_pt1 | contig 21767 bp, 12 predicted proteins | sample S1TSphfallax_2_FD_89694 | JGI IMG/M metagenome (GOLD analysis project Ga0116228, IMG submission 89694) | Host-associated microbial communities from peat moss isolated from Minnesota, USA - S1T2_Fc - Sphagnum fallax MG | ecosystem: Host-associated > Plants > Peat moss > Unclassified | place...
ACGACCGTCGAGGGCGGTCCGTTGACGGCCGAGCTCGATGGTTCGAGCGTCGTTCTCGTCGATGAAAAGGGCGGCAAGGCGACGGTCACCACGGCCGACGTGTACCAGTCCAACGGCGTCGTCCACGTGATCGACAGCGTGCTGATGCCCTGATTCCGCACTGCGGAATCCGGTGGATAACTAGGTGTCATTTTCCCGTATTGCGGCGGGTGGACCGCGGGGTGTACGATGCGTGCACCTCGAGGGACCATCACTCTTCAACCCACGGGAGGGCGGCACACGTGTCGCAAGATCCACCTGGGGACTAGGCACCGAAACGGCTCGATCTGTTCGTCGTTTTGGTGAGGGCTCGCCACGAATCGCTTCGTCGACTCTGGAAGGAGGGCGGTTTTCTTGGAACCGCAAGATCCACCGAAGGACCACGTCTCGTAGCCGAATCGCGGTTACGAGTCACGGACGCCCCACGAATGGACCTCGCTCACGCGGGGTCCATTCTCGTTGGCGAGCAAGACCGGTCGTGCCGTACGCAAAAGAGGCGATCCGGTGAGTGGTACGTCGACGGTCCTCCGCCGTCTCGAGGCGGGTTTGATCCTCGGCGCTTCTTTCGCGCTCGCGGCGTTCGTCGTTGCGCGCCGGTCGGGGGTCGAGCATTTGCTCGGTGCGCTCGGCATCTGGTCGTACCCGCTGGCCGTGCTGATCTTCGCGGTCGTCGCCTCGGCGCCGTTCTCCGTCACCGACGCGCTGGCCGTGATGAACGGCGTGATCTTCGGCCCTTGGGGCGGCGCGGCGGTCAACGCGGTCGGCCTGGTGATCGCGGCCGTGATCGGCTACGTCGTCGCGCTGCGCACCTCGAAGCTGCTCAACATCGAGGAATCGGTGGCCCGGTTACCGGCCTGGGCGCGGCACTTCAAGATCGGCTCGCCGATGTTCCTGATCGTCGTGCGCGTGATCCCGGGGCTCGGCGGAACGATCGCGACGCAGACGGCCGCCGCCCTGCGCGTGCCGATCTGGCGGCAGATCTACACGATGTGCGCCATCGCGGTCCCGCTCTGCACGGCGCTGGCCGTCGGCGGCGACGCCCTCTCGAATTACATCGAAACGCGAATCGTTGAGCCCGCGAACCGTTTTGCCGAACAACATCACGTGCACTTCCCTCACCATCATCATGCGAACATCACGCCGCTCGGAGCGCCCTCCCCGTGAACGTGGAGCTGATCGGCGATCCGGCGTCGCTCGCGGCCCTCTGCGATCGCATCGCCGCCGCTCCGCGCATCGCGCTCGACACGGAATTCCACACCGAGAAACACTTCACGCCGAAGCTGATGGTCGTGCAGATCGCCTTCGACGACGCGGTCGCGATCGTCGATCCGCTCGCGTTCACCGATCTGCGGCCGCTGGCCGACGCGCTGGCGGGTGCGACCGTGGTGGGCCACGCGCTCTCGAGCGACCTGCGCATCGTCGACGACATGTTCGGCACGCTGCCCGAGGCCGCGTACGACACGCAGATCGCGGCGGCGTTCGCGGGCTTTGGCAACTCGATCTCGCTCCTCGATCTCGTCCGCGAAATCACCGGCGTGGTGTTGCGGAAATCGCAGACCGTGAGCGACTGGAGCACGCGCCCCTTCACGCCGAAGCAACTCGACTACCTCGTCGACGACGTGCGCTATCTCTTCACCGTGGCCGACAAGCTCGATGAGATCCTCGAGACGCGCGGCCGCCGCTCGTGGGCGATCGAGGAGATGGCCTCGCTCGTCGACACGCGCAGCTACCGCTCCGACAAGCGCCGGCTTTACTTGCGCGTCGCGGGCAACGCGCGTCTGAACCGGCGCGAACTCGGCATCCTCAACGAGCTCGCGGTGCTGCGCGAGACGATCGCGCGCGAGCGCAACGTGCCGCTGAAGTACGTACTCCCCGACGACGTGCTCGCCGGAATCGTCGCCCTGCGGCCCAAGGTCGTCGACGATCTGGGCCAACTGCGCCGGCTCGATCCGGGCATGCGCCGCTCGATCGGGCCGCGCATCATCGAGGCGATCCGCGCCGGCGAAGCGCTGCCGGAAGACACCCTGCCGCCGCGCGCACCGCGCCCGCTCGGCGCCCAACGCGACGCGCTGGTCGCCGCGCTGGCCCTCCTCGTCAACGCGGTCGCCGCGGCCAACGACCTGCCATCGACGCTGTTGCTGGCGCGCAGCGACATCGAGCGTATCGCCCGCGAAACGCCGCCGACCCGCGAAGCCCTCGCCGACCTGCTCGACCTGACCCCATGGCGGCGCGACCTGATCGTGGGCCCGCTCTGGGATGTGCTCACCGGCGAGCGCGTCCTTCGGATCGTGGATTACGCGGCCGGCTCGCCGCGGGCCGAACTCACCTCGCTCGCGGTGCCGGTGCCGGAGTAGGCGCCGTCCACGGCGGCGAAGCGCCTCCGATGTGAACACGCCCGCTCATCCCAATTCGTTCGGTGCGCGCGACACGCTCCGCGTCGGCGATCGCACCTACACCTACTTCCGGCTCGACGCCCTCGCCGCGCGCGGCCACGACGTCGCGACGCTCCCGTTCTCACTCAAGGTGCTGCTGGAAAATCTGCTGCGCTACGAGGACGGCCGATCGGTCGAAGCGGGCGACGTCGAAGCGCTCGCGCGCTGGAATCCCGCCGCGGCCGAAGAAACCGAGATCGCGTTCCGGCCGGCGCGCGTGCTGTTGCAAGACTTCACCGGCGTGCCGTGCATCGTCGACTTGGCCGCGATGCGCGATGCGATCGCCGCGATGGGCGGCGACCCCGCGCGCATCAACCCGCTGCAGCCGGTCGAGATCGTGATCGATCACTCGGTGCAGGTCGACGCGTTCGGCAGCGACGGTGCGTTCGAGCACAACGCCAAGCTCGAGTTCGAGCGCAACGGCGAGCGGTACACGTTCATCCGCTGGGCGCAGGCCGCGCTCGACGGGTTTCGCGCGGTGCCGCCCGACACGGGCATCGTGCATCAGGTCAACATCGAGTATCTTTCGCGCATCGTGTTCGGTGCGAATCCCGACGGCGGCGGTGAGAAGGCCGCGGACGGCACGCCGATCGCGTATCCCGATTCGGTCGTGGGCACCGATTCGCACACGACGATGGCCGACGGCGTCGGTGTGCTGGCGTGGGGCGTCGGCGGCATCGAGGCGGAAGCGGCGATGCTCGGTCAACCGGTCACGATGCTGATCCCCGAGGTGATCGGCTGCAAGTTGACCGGGAAGTTGAACGAAGGCGTCACCGCGACCGACCTCGTTCTGCAGATCACGCAACTGTTGCGCAAAAAGGGCGTGGTCGCGAAGTTCGTCGAGTTCTACGGCCCCGGTCTCTCGAATCTGCCCGTGGCAGATCGCACGACGATCGGCAACATGTCGCCCGAGTACGGTTCGACCGTCGCGATCTTCCCGATCGACGAACAGACGCTCGCGTACTTGCGCCTCACCGGGCGCAGCGACGAGCAAGTCGCGCTGGTCGAAGCCTACGCGAAGGCGCAAGGCATGTTTCGCACCGATGCATCGCCCGAACCGCGCTTCACCGACACGGTGTCGCTCGATCTCTCGACCGTCGTGCCGAACCTCGCCGGACCGCGCCGCCCGCAGGATCGCGTGCCGCTCGACGGCGCGCGCGCCGCGTTCGAGAGCGCGCTCGACGAGTGGAAGAGCGCGCGCGGCACCGTGACGCCGCCGATCACGCCGCCGGTCGCGCGGCTCGAATCCGAAGGTGGCGGGGGCACCGCCGTCGCCGCCGAGCGCGCGACCGACGAGGGCTCGGCGAGTTCGCACAGCGCCGACAAACTGCGCGACGGGTCGGTCGTGATCGCCGCGATCACATCGTGCACCAACACCTCCAATCCGTACGTGCTGATCGGCGCGGGATTGCTCGCGAAAAAAGCGGTGGAGAAAGGCCTGCAGCGCAAGCCGTGGGTGAAGACGTCGCTCGCGCCCGGCAGTAAGGTCGTCACCGACTACTTGCTCAAGGCGGGCCTCACGCCGTATCTCGATCAGCTCGGCTTCAACCTCGTCGGCTACGGCTGCACCACGTGCATCGGCAACAGTGGTCCGCTGCCCGACGACGTCGCCGAAGAAGTGCAGCACGACGATCTGATCGTCGCCGCCGTGCTCTCGGGCAATCGCAACTTCGAAGGCCGCATCCATCCGCAGGTGCGGGCGAACTACCTCGCCTCACCGCCGCTCGTCGTCGCGTACGCACTCGCGGGTTGCATGGATATCGATCTCACGACCGAGCCGCTCGGCACCGGGTCGGGCGGTGAGAGCGTGTACCTCAAAGATATCTGGCCGACCAACGCCGAGATCGACGCCGCGGTCGCGGCCTCGGTGACCGGTGCGCTCTTTCGCGAGCGCTACGCCGACGTGTTCGCCGGCGACGAACGCTGGCGGCTGCTGCCCGTGCCGACGGGCGAACGCTACGCGTGGGATCCGAAGAGCGAGTACGTCAAGAAGCCGCCGTACTTCGACGGCATGCCGGCGACGCCGGCGCCGCTGCACGACATCACCGGCGCGCGCGCGCTCGCGGTGCTCGGCGACTCGGTGACCACCGATCACATCTCGCCGGCCGGCAACATCGCGCGCTCGTCGCCCGCGGCGACGTATCTCACCGCGCACGGCATCGATCCGGTCGACTTCAACTCGTACGGAGCGCGCCGCGGTAATCACGAGGTGATGGTGCGCGGCACGTTCGCCAACGTGCGGCTGCGCAACGCGCTGGTGCCGGGCGTCGAAGGCGGCGTCACGCGCTACCTGCCGACCAACGAGCAGACCTCGATCTTCGAGGCATCGGAGAAGTATCGGGCCGACGGCACGCCGCTGGTCGTGCTCGCCGGCAAAGAGTACGGCTCGGGTTCCTCGCGCGACTGGGCCGCAAAGGGCCCGATGTTGCTCGGCGTGCGCGCGGTGATCGCCGAATCGTTCGAGCGCATCCATCGCTCGAACCTGATCGGCATGGGTATTCTGCCGCTCGAGTATCCCACCGGCAAGGATCGTGCAGCGCTCGGTCTCACCGGTGAGGAGACGTTCACGATCACCGGGATCGCCGCGGGCGTGAAGCCGCGCATGCGCGTGCACGTCACCGCGACCGACGCCGCGGGTACGGTGACGGCCTTCGACGCGACGGTGCGCATCGACACGCCCGACGAAGCCGATTACTACGCGCACGGCGGCATCCTGCAGTTCGTGTTGCGGCAGATCGCGCACGCGTAAGTGGCGTTTCCGCGTCACGTCGTTCTTCTCTCGTTCGAGGGCCCCGATCGCTACGCGTCGATCGGCGGCCTCGGCACGCGCGTGTCGCAACTCGCGCGCGCGCTCGGCGAAGCGGGGTCGCTCGTCGACCTGGTGTTCGTCGGCGATCCGGCGATGAAGCCGGTCGAATCGTTCGCGCCCAACGTCACGCTGCGGCGCTGGTCGCAGTGGATTTCCGCCTATCACCCGCGCAACGCGTACGATGCGGAGGACCTCAAGGTCAACGACTGGCTCGAGAGCGTGCCGCCCTTCGTGATCGATCAGATCGTCGCGCCGGCCGCGCTCGAGGGCGAACAGACGCTCGTGATCGCGGAGGAGTGGCAGACCGCCGGTGCGGCGATCGCGATCGACCGGCTCGCGCGCGATCGCGGGCTGCGCTCGTCGATCACGCTGATGTGGAACGCGAACAACACCTACGGGTGGGAGCGCATCGATTGGCCCGCGCTGCAAGCGGCGGCGGCCGTGACGGCGGTGAGCAAGTACATGAAGTTCGAGCTCTCCCTGTTGGGCGTGCCCGCGCTCGTCATCCCGAACGGGCTCGACGAGCGGCTTCTGGTCGGGGCCGATCCCGAACTGGTCGACGCGTTCCGCGTCGCGTTCGGCACGCGCAAGACGCTGGTCAAGGTCGGGCGTTTCGACCCCGACAAGAATTGGCTGCAGGCGATCGATGCGGTCGCCGAATTGCGCGCGGGCGGCATCGATGCGATGCTGATCGTTCGCGGCGGTCGCGAGGCGTACGGCGACGTCGTCTTCGCGCGCGCGCACGAGCGCGATCTCACGGTGGAGCGACTGGAATATGAGGGCAGCGATCCGGCGCGCATCGCCGACGGGATCGCACTCGCCAAAGGACCGATCGTGCATCTTCGAGCGTTTCTCGATGAGGGAGCGCTCTTCGGACTCTATGCCGCGGCCGACGCGGTGCTCGCGAATAGCGGAAAGGAGCCGTTCGGGCTCGTGGGATTGGAAGTCATGGCTGCCGGCGGGGTCGCCGTGTGCGGCGCGACCGGCGAAGAGTACGCCGAACCGTTCGTCAACGCGATCGTATGCGACACGCCCGACGGGCGCGAACTCGCGACGTACCTGCGCGACATGCTCACGGATCCGGAGCGCCAAGCCGAATTGCGTGCGGCCGGCAAAGAGACCGCCGCGCGGTACACGTGGGCCGCCGCGATCGCGGCGCTCGAACGCAAGATCGGCTACGTCGACGCGGTGGCGCGCTGATGGCCGCCGTCGCGCCGCTCGCGCCCGAACTCGTCACCGACCTGATCGCGGGCAACAAGATCCTCTACCACTTCGGCATCGTCGACGCGTTCGGGCACATCAGCGTGCGCCACGACGCCGATCCGACGAAGTACGTGATGTCGCGCCATCTCGCGCCGGGTCTCGTGACGCCCGAGGACCTGATCACCTTCGATCTCGACAGCAACCCCGTCGAGCCGACGACCGTGCGCTTCTACAGCGAGCGCTACATCCACGGCGAGATCTACAAGAAGCGGCCCGACGTCAACTCGGTCGTGCACTGTCACGCGCCGGCGCTGATCCCGTTCGGCATCACCAAGACGAAGCTGCTGCCGGTCTACCACATGAGCTCGTTCTTGGGCACCGGCCCGAAGGTCTACGAGATCCGCGACACCGGCGGCATGACCAACATGCTCGTGCGCACGGCACCGCTCGGTGCGGCGCTCGCCGACGTGCTCGGCGACGACAAGGTCGTGCTGATGCGCGGGCACGGCGCGACGATGGTCGGGAAGACGATCAAGCACTCCGTCTACCGCGCGATCTACGCGGCGCAAAACGCGCAGATCCAGATGGAAGCGCTGCGGCTCGGCGATCCGACCTACCTCGATCCGCAAGAGGCCGACAACTACGAGCGCTACTTCGACGAGGTGGCGCACCGGCCGTGGAACATGTGGTTGCGCGAGATCGAGGAAGACTAGGCGTGTCGTGAACGACAACGCGCCGCTGCAGCCGCCCGCCCTCACCCCGCCCGAACCGGTCGCCGCCATTGCGCCGGCCGATGCGGCGGGGCGCGTCCCGTTGCCGCCGGCCGAGACCGCGCGCCTCGATCAGCAGGTGGCGCAGTACGTCGGCGAGCTGACCTCGCTCGACCCGCAGTCGGCCGATTTCAAAGCGCGCGTCGATCACATCAACGCACTGGGCGACACCGAAGTGCGGCAGTCGGCGAGCGTGGCGAGCCGCATGCTCGAGCGGCCGATGAACGCGATGAAGAACGGCGTGTTCGACGGTAGCTCGCCGATCTCGAAGGGGTTGCTCGATCTGCGCAACACGGTCGAGGCGCTCGATCCGAGCAAACAAGGCGATCTGCTCTCGCCGCGCAAGCTGCTCGGCATCTTGCCGTTCGGCAACAAGATCAAAGCGTATTTCGACGGGTACCGCTCCGCGCAAGCGCACCTCAACGCGGTGATCGAGACGCTCTATCGCTCGAAGGACGAACTGCAGCGCGACAACGCCGCGATCGAGCAAGAGAAGGCCAACATGTGGTCGCTCATGCAGAAGCTCGAGCAGTTCGTGTACCTCGGCAAGAAGCTCGACGCCGAGGTCGAGACGCGCCTGACCGCGCTCGAGACGACCGATCCGCAGCGCGCGAAGATCCTGCGCGAGGACGTGCAGTTCTACACGCGTCAGAAAGTCCAGGACTTGCTCACGCAGATGGCGGTGAACGTGCAGGGCTACCTCGCGCTCGACCTGATCAAGAAGAACAACATCGAGCTGATCAAGGGCGTCGATCGCGCGACCACGACGACGGTCGCGGCGCTGCGCACCGCGGTGATCGTGGCGCAGGCGCTGGCCAACGAGAAGCTGGTGCTCGATCAGGTGCGGGCGCTCAACTCGACCACGACCTCGATGATCGAGTCGACCTCGCTGATGCTCAAGCAGCAGAGCGCGGGCGTCTACGAGCAGGCGTCATCGGCCACCATCGACGTCGACAAACTCAAGAACGCGTTCACCAACATCTACGAGGCGATGGACTCGGTCGCTACCTACAAACAAGCCGCCCTCGGCAGCATGCAGAAAACGGTCGTCGCGCTCGAGGGCGAAGTACAGCGCGCGCAGAGCTATCTCGACCGCACGCGCGCCGACGAGTCGCAGAAAGCCCTCGAAGGCTAGACCGCGACGCCGCTGATCAGATCGGTGATGTGGTCGGCCATCTCGTCGGCCGCGGACTTCGCGCTCTCGTCGCTCGTGCTCTCGGCGATGATGTTGACCGAGGCCTCCGAGGCGTCGGGCAGCACCAGCACCCAGCCGCCGTTCTGCGGGATGCGAATGCCGTCGATCGTGTCGAGTCCGCCGTTGCGCGCCTCGTCGTGCAGCGAGCGCATCACGCTGCCCTTGCGGTCCCAGGGACAGGGCACCGTGCGGCCGGCGACGTGCCAGGTCGGCAAGAGGTCGACGAGACCGCTGGCCGGCTGGTGCTCGGCGGCGAGCAGCTCCATCACCTTCGCGGCGGCGTAGAGGCCGTCGAACGCCGGCTGGAACTCGGGGAAGATCATCTCGTAGTCGGCGCCGCCCGCGAACGCGAGCTCGGGCCCGTCCTTCTCCGCCAGCGCCATCAGCGAGCGGCGATCGCTGCGCGTGCGCACGATCGACGCGCCGTTCTCCGCCGCGATGCGCTCGACCGCGTTCGGCACCGTGACGGGTAACGCGATGCGCGCGCCCTTGTTCGCGCGCGCGATCAGCAGCGTGATCAGCGCCATCAGCCGGTTGCGTCCGACGATCCGGCCCTTGTCGTCGACGAGCACGAACGTCTCGCCGTCGGAGTCGATCAGCAGGCCGAGGTTCGCTTCGAGCGATTGCACCACCGTTGCCAGGCGCTCGATGTGCGTCTCGCGATCGTGGCGGAAATTGCGCGCCCGCTTGGCATCGTAGTACGCGTTGAGCGAGATCTGATCGACGCCGAGGCCGCCGAGGATCTGCGGCAGCACGATCGAGGAGTTGCCCCACGCGTAGTCGATCACGACGCGGAAGCCCGCTTCTTTGAGCGCGACCGCGTTGAGCGCTTCGATGAACGAGGCGGTGTAGCGTTCGAGCATGCGCGAGGGAAAGTCGAGGTTGCCGACTTCGTCCATCGGCGTGCGCCGGAAGTCTTCGCGGAAGAACAGGTTCTCGATCTTGCGTTCGGTGTTCTTGTCGGTCGTGATCCCGTAGGAGTCGAAGAACTCGAAGATCATCGCGTTGGGATCGGTCGGCGAGACGCGCACGTGCACGCCGCCGTCGCCGCCGATGCGCACCGCGTAGCGCGCGAGCGGCAGCGGATACGAGCGCAGGTCGAGCGCGTGGATGCCCACGCTGAGCAGCCCCGAGATCACACAACGGTTCATCACGCGCGACGCGGGGTGCGTGTCGCGGCTGGTCATCACGGATTGGCCGGGCTTGAGATACGAGCCGAACGCCTGGCCGAGTTTGAGCGCGAACTCGGGCGTGATCTCGAGGTTGGCGAGGCCGGTGATGCCGACCGACCCGAACAGCGAACCGGGCCATTTCTGCCCGTAGATCAGCGACATCGAGACGATCGAGCCCGACGTCACCCATTTGTCGGGCCAGAGCTTGAGGTTCGCGTTGACCGCGGCGCCGGCGCCGATCGTGCAGCCGCGCCCGACGACGGTCGCTTCGTGGATCGTCGCGCGGCGTTCGATCGTGTTGCGGTCGGCGACCGTACAGTCGTTGAGGATCGCCTCCTCGCCCACGTAACAGTCTTCCCAGAGCACGCTGCGCGTGATGCGCGCGTTGCTCTCGACGATCGCGTTGTCGCCGAGCACGCTCGGCCCCACGATCTCGACGCCCGGACCGATGCGCACGCCGCTCCCGAGCACGATCGGGCCGTGCAGACGCGCGGTCGGGTCGATGCGGCAGCCCTCGCCCGCGACGACGCCCGGCGCGACCTCGGTGCCGAGCGATTCGAGGTGCACCTTGCCGTCGATCGCATCGTAGTTTGCCTGCTGGTACTGTTCGAGGTTGCCGATGTCGGTCCAGTAGGCGTCGATCACGTAGCCGCCGAGCTTCGCGCCGTCGCGCAGCATGTCGGGGAAGAGATCCTTCGAGAAATCGTAGACCTTGCCGCGCACCATGCGGTCGAGGATCTCGGGCTCGAGCACGTAGATGCCGGTGTTGATCGTGTCGGAGAAGACCTCACCCCACGACGGCTTCTCGAGAAAGCGCGTGATGCGCTGATCTTCGTCGGTGACCACGACGCCGAACTCGAGCGGGTTCGTGACGCGCTGCAAGGCGATCGTGACGGCGTTCTTCTCGCGTTTGTGATGCTCGATCAGCGCCGTCAGGTCGATGTCGGTCAACGCATCGCCCGAGATCACGAGGAACGGCTCGCCGGCCAACAGCTCGTGCGCCATCTTGACGGCGCCCGCCGTGCCGAGCGGCGTATCTTCGACCACGTAGTGCGTCGTGACGCCGAACTCTGAGCCGCCGTCGAAGTACGATTCGATCTCGTCGGCGAGATAGTGCAACGTGCACACGATCTCGGTGACGCCGTGCCGTCGCAGCAGTGCGATGATGTGTTCCATTACCGGCTTGCCGGCAACGGGCGCAAGCGGTTTCGGGCGACGCGACGTCAGTGGCCGCAGGCGAGACCCCTCACCACCGGCCATGAGCACTCCACGCATACGATCTATGGAGTTCAGAGGCGAGGACGCAACTCCCGCAGCGTCGTCGCAAATCGTTCCAGGCGGCGACCGGTTGCGATCACGTCGACGTCGTCGCGCAGCTTCCGTCGCCAGTTGGGATACTCCATGTACGTTCCCGGAACGTTGACGGGGGTCGTCTCGCCCAGCACGTCCTCGATCTGCACCATCACGATGCGCGCGTTCGAGCGTGCGAGGTAGCGGTACGCCGCGAGCACGATCGCTTCGGGATCGCGCGAATCGTCGAGGTCGCCGGTCGCTTGCAGCGCCGCGAGGAGCTGGGCGATGTCCGCCTCGCGCGCCGCGCGTTCGCCGCGCTCCTGGACCGCGTCGGTAAAGCCGAGCGCGCGCCGCAGGTCGATATCCTCGCCCACCAGCCATCCGGTCAGCGGCGGGAGATCGTGCGTGCCGGTCGCGGCGAGCGCGAGCGCCGGGTAGGCCTCGGGCGGCAAGAACGCACCGTCGCCCTCGCGTTCGAAGAGCAGGATGCGATACGAGAGCACATTGTTGGCGGCCATTGCGTCGCGAAAGCCGGGCGGCACCGTGCCGAGGTCTTCGCCGATGACGATGCAGCGCGCGCGCATGCTCTCGCGAGCGAGAATGCCAAGCAAGTCCTCGAACGGGTAGCTCACGTAGGCGCCGTCGCTCGCCGCCGCGCCGCGGGGAATCCAGAAGAGTCGCATCAACGACATCGCGTGGTCGATGCGCAGGGCGCCGGCGTTGCGCATGTTGTCGGCCAGCAACCCGGCGTATCCGCCGTAGGCGCCGCGCGAGAGCGCGGTCGGCGAGACCGGCGGCAATCCCCAATCCTGGCCCAGACGGTTGAGCGCGTCGGGCGGCGCCCCGACGGTCGCGATCGTGATGTATTCGGTCGCGCCCCAGACGTCGGCCGAACTCGTCTCGACGCCGACCGCGAGGTCGCGGTAGAGCGCGACGCCGTGGCGCTGCGCGGTCGCGGCGACCGCCTCGAATTGCTCCGCCGCGCACCACTGCAGATACATGCCGAACGCGACCTCGTCGCGCTCCTCGGTCGCGAACACCGCGACGTCCGGATGCTCCGGGTTCAGCAACGAGGCCGGCCAGCGATCGGCGCTGCGCCCGTATCGCGCGACGAGCGCCTCGTAGATCGCGAACCGCCGCAGTGCCGTGCCGCCCGCGCGCGCGTACGCCTTGAAGGCGTCGCTGCGCGCGCCCGCCAGTGCCTGATAACAGAGGCGCAGCGCGGGCTCTTTCACCATCGCGACGCCGCTGTAGTCGACGAACGCGCGCGCGCGCAGCGCGTCGAGATCGCGGGCGATCGAGTTCACGTAGGTGCGCACGCTCGGCGCCGTCGCTTCGGGGACGGCTTCGACGTCGATGGCGAGCCAGTTGAGGAACCGGCGCGAGGCCGGCGAGTAGGGGCTCGCGGCCTCGGGATCGCTGCGATGGCTTGCGTGCAGCGGGTTGATGCCGATCAGCGACGCGCCCGCGTCGGAGGCGATCGCGCAGATCGCGGCCAGGTCGGTGAAGTCGCCGATGCCCCAGTTGCGCTTCGAGCGCAGCGTGTAGACCTGCACGGCGAGCCCCCACACCCGCGCGTCGTTCGGCGGCAAGAAGCAGCGCGGCGGCGCGACGATCGCATCGACCGCCGCGTGGCCGAACGTGCCGATGTCGAGCGTGATGCGATACTGCCCGGCGGTGGCGGTGAACGGCAGCGTGAGCCGCCGCGTGTCGTACGTGCGCCCCTCGCGAATGACGTAACGGATCACCGGTGCCTCGTGCATCGGCAGCGTGCCCGCGCGAATCGATCCGCGCTCGTCGCGCGCCGTCCACAGCGCGCGCGATTCCCAGCTCTCCGATGGGAGCGTCACGTCGATGGTCAGCGCCTCGCCCTCGCGCACCACGCGCGTCGGTTGGGCGATGGCCTCGGTCTGCGAGGCCTGCAGCGCCGCGATGAACGCCGAGCGCGTGCCGGCCGGCACGATCGTCGTGTTGCCGAACGCGTCCTGATAGAGTTCGCCGACCAGCGCGTTCGGGTTCACGCGTCGATCCCGTGAAAGACGACCATCGAGCGTCGCGTGACGACGTAGGGTGAGGTCACGTCATCGTTGCCGTCGTGCGCCGTGTCGAGCACGCGTTCCCAGCGCAGCGGCGCGCAGTCGGCGAGCACGAACGGCACGTCCTCGTCGCTCGCGTTGAGCAGCACGGTCACGTATGGGCGCAGCCCGAAGCACACGCCGATCGCGCGACCGTTGCCGTGCCAGTCCGCTTCCGTCATCTCTCCGCCGCCGGGCGTGAGCCAGGCGATGTCCTTGCGCTCGTCGTCGGCGAGCGGGCTGCCGGTGAAGAAGAGATCGCGCTGGAACGCGGGGTGGCCGGCGCGCAGCCGCAGCACCAGCTTCACGAAATCGGTCAACGCGAGGTCGGCCGCGGTGCGCGCCTTCCAGTCGATCCACGAGATCTCGTTGTCCTGGCAGTACGCGTTGTTGTTGCCCTGCTGCGTGCGCCCGAATTCATCGCCCGCGAGCAAGATCGGCACGCCGATCGAGAGCAACAGCGTGGCGAGCAAGTTGCGCTTCTGCCGATCGCGCAATTCGTTGATCGCGGGATCGGTCGTCGGGCCTTCGACGCCGCAATTCCAACTCGCGTTGTCGTCGCTGCCGTCGCGATTCTCCTCGAGGTTCGCCTCGTTGTGCTTGCTGTTGTACGATACCAGATCCGTCATGGTGAAGCCGTCGTGCACGGTCACGAAGTTGATGCTCGCGTGCGGGCGGCGGCCGTGCCGGTTGAACATGTCGCTCGAACCCGCGAGGCGCGAGGCGAGATCGGGCAAGAGGCCGCTGTTGCCCTGCCAGAAGCGCCGCACGGTATCGCGGTAGCGGCCGTTCCACTCCGACCAGCCCGGCGGAAACCCGCCGACCTGATAGCCGCCGAGACCGAGGTCCCACGGTTCGGCGATCAGCTTCACGCGCGAGAGCACCGGGTCTTGTTGCAGCGCTTTGAAGAAGCCGGCGTGATACTGGTAGCCGTCGTTCTCGCGCGCGAGCGAGGTCGCGAGGTCGAACCGGAAGCCGTCGACGTGCATCTCCTGCACCCAGTAGCGCAGCGAATCGAGCACCATCTGCAGCACGCGCGGGTGACGCAGGTCGAGCGTGTTGCCGCAGCCGGTCGTGTCGTCGTAGTAGCGCTTGTCGACGGCGAGGCGGTAGTACGAGGCGTTGTCGATCCCGCGGAACGAGAGCGTCGGCCCGAGCTGATTGCCCTCGGCGGTGTGGTTGTACACCACGTCGAGCACGACTTCGATCCCGGCCTGGTGCAGGCGCTTCACCATCGTCTTGAATTCGTCGCTGTGCGTCGAGAAGAACCGCGGGTCGGGGGCGAAGAAGCCGATCGAGTTGTAGCCCCAGTAGTTGCGCAGCCGCTTCTCGACGAGATAGCGGTCGTCGATCGCCGCGTGCACGGGCAACAGTTCGACGGTGGTGATGCCGAGGTCGACCAAATGCTCGATCGCCTGCGGTGAGGCGAGGCCGCCGAACGTCCCGCGCAGCGCGGGCGGCACGTCGGGATGAAGTTTCGTGAAGCCGCGCACGTGCAATTCGTACATCACCGTCTTCAGCCAGGGCACGTTCGGGCGGCGATCGTCGCCCCACGTGAAGGCCGTATCCATCACGACGCACTTGGGCATGCCGCTGGCGTTGTCGCGGCGGTCGAACGAGAGATCGGCGCGCGGCGTGCCGATGCGATAGCCGTAGTGCGCGTCGCTCCAGCGCAACGCGCCGGCGAGCGCCTTCGCGTACGGATCGAGCAGCAGCTTGTGATGGTTGAAGCGGTGGCCGTACGCCGGCTCGTACGGACCGTAGACGCGGTAGCCGTAGAGCGCGCCGGGGCGCAGGTTCGGCAAGTAGCCGTGCCACACTTCGTCGGTGTATTCCGGCAGCGTGTAGCGCGCGATCTCGCGCCGGCCGCGTCCGTCGAAGACGCTGAGGTCGACGCGCTCCGCATGCGCGGAGAAGAGCGCGAAGTTCACGCCCTCGCCGTCCCAGGTGGCGCCGAGCGGATACGGCCGCCCCGGTTCCATGCGCTGATTCGGCGGCATCACGGTGCGAAGTACACGCCGGCGAGCGGCGGCAGCACGATCGCGATCGAGTTCGCGTAGCCGTGCATCGGGATCGGTTCGGTCGCGACCGCGCCGAGGTTGCCTTCGTTGCCCCCGCCGTAGATCGCCGCGTCGGTGTTGAGGATCTCGTGATAGCGGCCGCCGTGCGGCACGCCGATGCGGTAGCCGTCGATGCGTTGCCCGGAGAAGTTCATCACCGCGACGACGTGCTCGGTGCGCCCCGCCGCGTAGCGCACCCAGGCGAACACGGTGTTCGCGTGGTCGTCGAACGCGATCCACTCGAAGCCTTCCCACGTGGCGTCTTGCGCGTGCAGCGCGCGCCGTTCGCGATAGATGCGGTTGCAATCGCCGACGAGCCGCTGCACGCCCGCGTGGCGTCCGTCCGCCGCGAGGTGCCAGTCGAGCGAACGTCCCGCGCGCCATTCCTCGCGTTGACCGAACTCGCCGCCGGCGAAGAGCAGCTTCTTTCCCGGATGCGCGAATTGATGCGCGATCAAGAGCCGCAGATTCGCGAACTTCCCTTCATCATAACCCGGCATCTTGCCGAAGAGCGAGCCTTTGCCGTGCACGACCTCGTCGTGCGAGAGCGGCAATACGAAGTTCTCGCTGAAGGCGTAGATCAAACCGAACGAGACGTTGCTCGTGGCCTCGTACCGGTAGAGCGGGTCGCGGTGCACGAACGCGAGCGTGTCGTTCATCCAGCCCATGTTCCACTTGAAGCCGAACCCGAGACCGCCCGCGAAAACCGGCGCCGTGACGCCGGGGAACGCGGTCGATTCTTCGGCGATCGTCATCGCGTCGGGAAATTCCCCGTAGACCATGGTGTTGAAACGTCGCAGGAACGCCGTCGCTTCGAGGTTTTCGTTCCCGCCCCACACGTTCGGGATCCACTCGCCCGGCTTGCGATCGTAGTCGAGGTAGATAATCGACGACACCGCATCGACGCGCAAGCCGTCGACGTGGAATTCGCGCAACCAGAAGAGCGCGCTCGCGAGCAGCATGTTGGCGACCTCGGTGCGGCCGAGGTTGAACGCGTACGTGCCCCACTCGCGATGGAAGCCTTTGCGCGCGTCCTCGTGCTCGTAGAGCGCCGTCCCGTCGAAGCGCCCGAGGCTATACGCATCGGTCGGAAAATGACCCGGCACCCAGTCGACGATCACGCCGAGGTTCGCCGCGTGCGCGGCATCGACGAAGGCGCGGAAATCGTCGGGCGAACCGAAGCGGCTCGTCGGCGCGAACCAGCCCGTCGTCTGATAGCCCCACGATCCGTCGAAGGGGTGTTCGGTGACCGGTAGCAGTTCGACGTGCGTGAAGCCGAGATCGCGCACGTACGGAACGAGCGTCGTCGCGAGCTCGCGATACGTGAGGAAGCGGTCGTGGTCTTCCGGCACGCGGCGCCACGAACCGAGGTGCACTTCGTAGATCGAGATCGGCGCGTCGCGCTGCTGACGCGCGGCGCGCCCGGCGCGCCACGCGTCGTCGCTCCAGGTGAACGGCGGCGCGTCCCACACGATCGACGCGGTGCCCGGCCGCAGTTCGTTCGCGAACGCGATCGGATCGCCGCGCAGCGGGAGCAGATGCCCGGCCGCGTCTTCCAGTTCGTACTTGTAGCGCGCGCCGGCGCCGACGCCCGGCACGAAGCCTTCCCACACGCCGCACTCGCGGCGCAGGAAGAGCGGGTGCACGCGACCGTCCCAAGCGTTGAAGTCGCCGACGACGCTCACGCGCCGCGCGTTCGGCGCCCATACGGCGAACGTCGTGCCGCTCACGCCGTCGATCGTTCGCACGTGCGCGCCGAGCGCGTCGTAGAGGTGCAAGTGGTTGCCGGTCGCGATCAGATACGCGTCGAGTTCGCCGAGCACCGGAACGTGCGTCGCGGTCACTGCGGCACCTTCACCGTGAAGTCGCTCCCGACCGGCGCGTGGCGCGGCGAATCGTATTCCGCCGTCTGCTGCACGAGCTTCGCGACGAGCGAGGTCCAGCCGGTTTGATGCGATGCGCCGAGCCCCTCGCCCGTGTCGCCGTTGAAGTATTCGTGGAAGAGCACCTGATCGCGCCAAAGCGGATCCGTGCGGAAGGGAGCGTTGTGCCGCACGAACGATCGCGCGCCGTCCTCGCTCGTGCGGAAGAGTTCGATCAAGCGATGCGAGAGTTTCTGCGAGATGTCCCAGAGCGTGAACGATTCGCCCGAGCCGGTCGGAAACTCGACGCGGTAATCGTCGCCCAGATAGTAGTGAAATTTCTGCAGCGCTTCGATCAACAGGTAATTGAGCGGAAACCAGATCGGACCGCGCCAGTTGGAGTTGCCGCCGAAGAGACCGCTGGTCGATTCGGCCGGCTCGTAGTCGACGCGGAACGTCGCACCGCCGACCTTGAGCTCGAAGGGGTGATCCTGGTGGAATTTCGAGAGCGCGCGGATGCCGAACGGGCTGAGGAACTCGTCTTCGGCGAACACGCGCCGCAGGATGCGCCTGAGCCGTTCCGGGTTCACGATCGCGAGCAACCGCCGTTGGCGCATGCCGCCGATCTCGATGCGCGCGACGCTCTCGGCGAGTTCCGGGCGATTGGCGATGAACCACTCGACGCGTTCCTTGAGCAGCGGGAGCTTCTCGAGCGTGTCGGGGTCGAGCGTCTCGATCGCGTAGATCGGGATGACGCCCACGACCGAGCGCACCTTGAGCGGGATGCGTTCGCCGGTCGGCAAGTAGAGCTGGTCGTAATAGAACTCGTCCTGCGCGTCCCACAGGCCCACGTCGTCGTCGCGCTGCGCGTTGATCGCGTCGGCGATGTAGAGGAAGTGCTCGAAGAACTTGTTGGCGAGGTGCTCGTAGACGGGGTCGTGGCGCGCGAGTTCGATCGCGATCGCGAGCATGTTCAGCGAGTAGACGCCCATCCACGACGTGCCGTCGGCCTGCGCGAGATAGCCGCCCGTCGGCAACGTCGAGGAGCGATCGAACACGCCGATGTTGTCGAGCCCGAGAAAGCCGCCCTGAAACACGTTGCGGCCCGAGACGTCCTTGCGGTTCACCCACCAGGTGAAGTTGAGCAGCAGTTTCTGGAACACGCGCTCGAGGAACGCCAGATCGCCGACGCCGCCGCGCCGCTTCGCCTCGATCTTGTAGATGCGATAGGCCGCCCATGCGTGCACCGGCGGGTTCACGTCGTCGAACGCCCACTCGTACGCGGGCATCTGCCCGTTCGGGTGCATGTAGCGCTCGCGCGTGAGCGCGACGAGTTGCGTCTTCGCGAAGTCCGAGTCGATCAGCGCGAACGAGATCACGTGGAAGGCGAGATCCCAGGCCGCGTACCACGGATACTCCCACTCGTCGGGCATCGAGAGGATCTGATCGTTGTAGAGGTGCGGCCAACCCGAGTTGCGGCCGTGCAGGCGGCTCGGCGGCGGCGGCGGCATCAGCGGGTCGCCCTTGAGCCAATCGCGGATGACGTAATTGTAGAACTGTTTGCACCACAACAGGCCGGCGAACGCGCGACGCTGGATCATCAGGTCTTCGGGCGGCGTGCTGGCCGGCATCAGTTCGCGATAGAACGTGTCGGCTTCTTCGATGCGGCGGTCGACGATCGAATCGAAGAGCAGCGGTTCGATCTCGAGCCGTCCCGGCACGTCGGTGAGGCGCAGGCGCAGCGTCTCGGTCGCGCCCGGCTCGACGCTCAGCACGTAGTGAAACGCGGCCTTCGTTCCGACGCGCTTCGGGTTCACCGCATTCGCGTCGCCTTCGATGATCGCGCGCGCGAACGCATCCTTCGTATATGGGCGCACGCTCTTCACGCCGAACGCGCGTTCGAAGTCGGTCTCGTTGTCGGTGTACATCGAGGCGACGTTCTTGCCGTCGGTGTACATCCAACGCCGCCCGAGTGTGGCGTGCTGCGCGACGAACCCGCAGTTCGCCCGGCCGGCGTCGCTGATCTGCGGCTTGCCGATGCCGGCTTTCCACGCCCACTCGTTGCGATACCAGAACGTCGGCAGCACGTGCAACGGCGCCGCGACCGTGCCGCGATTGGTGACGCTGATGCGGATCAGGATGTCGTCGGGCGTGTTCTTCGCGTACTCGATCGTGATGTCGAAGAACGCGTCGTCGGCGAAGATGCCCGTGTCTTCGAGCTCGTACTCCGGCTCGAATTGACTGCGCTCACGATTGACGCGGCGTAGCTCGTCGTAGGGAAACGCGCGCTGCGGGTAGCGGTAGAGCGCCTTCATGTAGGCGTGCGTCGGCAGATTGTCGAGGTGGTACCAGCACTCCTTGACGTCCTCGCCGTGGTTGCCTTCGTGACCGCCCAGGCCGAAGAGTCGCTCTTTGAGGATGCGATCCTGACCGTTCCAGAAGGCCGGCGCGAAGCACAGGCGCTGGTTGTCGTCGCTGATGCCGAGGATGCCGTCCTCGCCCCAGCGATACGCGCGAACGTGCGCCATATCGAAGGGGAAGTAATCCCACGCGTTGCCGTCGGCGGAGTAGTCCTCGCGAACGGTGCCCCATTGCCGGGCGCTGAGGTACGGCCCCCAGCGGCGCCAGTGCGCCTCGCGCTGCTCCATCGCGCGAATGCGTTCGGTCTCGGGATTCCCCACGAAGGTGCGGTTCGACGCACGCGGCAAGTTCCGCTTCGATGATCGCGCGACGGCTCTCCCGGCCGTTTTGCACCGACCTCGGCGTGGCCGAGCGCCGGGAGTGGCTCGTCACCAACGGCCGCGGCAGTTACGCCATGGGCACGGTCGCCGGAACGCTCACGCGCCGCTATCACGGTCTGCTCGTCGCTGCGCTCGAGCCGCCGGCCGCGCGGCGCATGCTGGTCACGACGGTGCAGATCGTGGCGGAATGCCAGGGTGCGACCTACGCGCTCGGCACGAACCGCTGGGCCTCCGGCCTGCATGCGCCCGAGGGCTGGCGCTACTGTAGCGGGTTTGTGGTGCGCGACGGCGTGCCGACATGGACGTATGCGCTCGGCGACGCGGTGGTCGAGCTCGCGATCGCGATGCCGCACGGTCGCGACGAGACGGCGCTTGCGCTGCGCGTCGTCACGGCGCCCGAGCCGGTCGCGTTCGCGTTGCACCTCGTCGTGACCGACCGCGACCATCACGGCGGCTCGCTGCCCGATCCGGCCACCTTCGTCACCACGGTCGACGGCGACCGGGCGGCGATCGCGTTGCCGGCGTCGGCGCGCCCGCTGCACGTGCGCGTGCCGGGTGCGACGCTCACCGTGACCGGCGATCGCTGGTCGGGATTCTACGCCGAGCGCGAGGCGGAACGCGGCCACGATCCGCTCGAGGATGCGGTGCATGCGCTCGACGCGCGCGTGGTGTTCCCACCGGGCGGCGGTGGCGGCATCGTCGTCGGCCTCGTGCCGGCGACCGACGATGCGAGCGCGATCGTCGATGCGGCGCTCGCGCGCGGCGCCGCGCTCTCGCACCCGTTTCGCGATCCGTTGCTCGGCGAACTCGCGCTCGCCGCCGACCAGTTCGTCGTGACCACCACCGCCGGCGCGTCGCGCACGTCGATCATCGCGGGCTATCCGTGGTTCGCCGATTGGGGACGCGATACGATGATCGCGCTGCCCGGCCTTGCGCTCGCGTGCGGGCGCGTCGCCGTCGCCGAAGAGATCCTGCGCGCGTACGTGCCGTTCGTGCGCGACGGCCTCCTGCCCAACACGCTACCCGACGCGGGCGCGCCCGCGGAATACAACACGGTCGACGCCGCGCTGTGGTTCATCGAGGCGATTCGACGCTGCGCCGCGGTCACGCGCGATGAGACGTTCGTGCCGGCGCTCTTTCCGGTCGTGCGGTCGATCGTGGAGCACTACACGGTGGGAACGCGCTACGGCATCGGCGTCGATCCGGCCGATGGTTTGCTGCGGGCGGGGGAGCCGGGCGTGCAACTCACCTGGATGGATGCGAAGGTCGGCGATCACGTCGTGACGCCGCGCATCGGCAAGCCGGTCGAGATCAACGCGCTCTGGTATGCCGCGCTCGTGACGGCGGCGGCGCTCGCACGCGAATGCAACGTCGATGACGCGCCGTACGATGCTGCGGCCGCGCGTGTCGCCGCATCGTTCGGCCGCTTCTGGAACGACGCGCGCGGCGCGTGCTTCGACGTGATCGACGGGCCGAACGGCGACGATCCCGCGCTCCGCCCGAACCAGCTCTTCGCCGTCGCGTTCGCGCCGGCGCTGCTCGGCGCGGAGCGGTCGCGCGACGTCGTCGACGTCTGCGCGCATGAGCTCGTCACGCCCGTCGGACTGCGTACGCTCGCGCCGTCGGACCCGATGTATCGCGGTAGCTACGGCGGCGACCAGCGCTCGCGCGATGCCGCCTACCATCAAGGCACGGTGTGGCCGTGGCTGATCGGTGTGTTCGTGCGCGCGCACCTCAACGTGTATCGCGACAAGCCGCGCGCGCGGCGCTACGTCGAGGCGTTACGCGACGCGCTCGACGGCGATGCGATCGGCACGCTCGGCGAGATCTTCGAGGGCGATCCGCCGCACGCGCCGGTCGGAACGATCGCGCAAGCCTGGAGCGTCGCGGAAGTGATCGAGGCTTATACCGCGTCGTCGGGTTGAGGCGGGTGCGGCGGGTGCGGCGCGTGCTTCGCGCGTTCCGCCGTCTCGTCGATCTCGTCCTCGAGCGCGTCGATCAAGCCGGGCTTGTCGACCGTGAAGGCGGGATCGAGATACAGGCCGCGGTTCATCTGTTCGCCGATGGTCGGCGTGTCGTCGTGCATGGTCCCCGTATACCCCGCGGTCCGCGTCTC
>Ga0116228_10001144_pt1 | contig 21741 bp, 11 predicted proteins | sample S1TSphfallax_2_FD_89694 | JGI IMG/M metagenome (GOLD analysis project Ga0116228, IMG submission 89694) | Host-associated microbial communities from peat moss isolated from Minnesota, USA - S1T2_Fc - Sphagnum fallax MG | ecosystem: Host-associated > Plants > Peat moss > Unclassified | place...
GGGGGCGGGGTGTTTGACTAATATTCTGCAAACAAAAGTTTGGAGGAAAGTAGGCCGGGTACTTGTTCTGACTAGTTTAAAAGGGTATTCAGTGTTTACCCGTGTTACAGGTAGGGGGGCGATGACCACCAACACGGAGAGGAAGCCCAGACCACGCTTGTTAGTGACGCTTGTTAGTATTTCAGGAAGCCCAGACCACGCTTGTTAGTGACGCTTGTTAGTATTTCAACCCTGAGACATTGATGTCCAAACTTTGGGCCTGAAACTCTTCCTTGAGTTGGCCCTATTGGCAGCTACTGAACCCCTTTGGACAACTTAGTTAATTAGGCAAGTTCGTAGAATTCAATATATCGGGAATGTGACGCTGCTGATGAAGGTGAGCAGGTTCCAGATGGGAATACTTATTTTATTATTTGACCAGACCACCAAAAGAAATGCAATTGAAAAAAACCTTTTTTTGCTTTGATATTGCAGCTGGGCTGTATGAACAGCGCCATCCATGACTCACAGCCCCCTATTTGGGACCTTCTTGGAGTCTGTGTGTGTGTTTCATCACATTCAACATGGACTATTTAATCTGTTTGGCTTGGACATTAAAAGGTGAGTGCTGGCCTTAGGCATGAAGGGCCCGTGTGACCTTCATCCAGAAATAGCCAATCTTCACACTCAAGGGACTGACCCTGAAAGTGCCCGACACAATTTCAAGACTTTTAATTCGTCTATCATAAATGATAACAAAGAAGTATGTTATGTGCAATGTCTTCCCAATATGGAGTTGTAGGCTGCTTCTGTGTCCCCAGATGGGTTCTAAAGTTTGGGAAAAAAGAAAACAAAAAGGGCAGCAGACACGGACTTGAGAACATGCATCTGACTAGAACAAGACCATGACTCAAATTGTAGACGTGTTTCATATCGAAGTTTCTAAGATTTTTTTTTTTTCCCTTCGATTGTTAGTTTGTGAAAAGGTTTGAATCATACAAGTTTGTTTAAATGATAATTTTTTGGGAGTGGGGAAGGGGATTTAGGCTTAGGCATGTAATTGTTACTTTTGGAACATGTTTCAGGTATGCAACATATGGGATTAAAGCAAGGTGCTGTTGGGAACACCCTTGAGGAACACATAGGGAACCTAAGGAACATATTGAGACTATAATGGGAACCCATTGGGAACTTGAAGGGAACATGTTGAGAACAAAGGAAAAATGAAAAAAAATCCTCCCCCCCACCCCCCCCAAAACCCAAAACTTAAAAGAAAAAAAATCAAGGCATGTTGAGTGCATGCTGGGCCTTGCCATTGGCTGCATGAAATTTCTATTTCCAAAACTGTTCATCACCATTTTTGACCTGGGCCAATACCCCCATTATAAACTGGGGGCACTTATACATTAACATTGTTTTTAAAAACAAATTGAGAACTAGGAGTTTGGAAATGTGAAGCACTGGGTTTGGAACTACACTTGAGGGGGTATATCAAATTAAAAACAAGTCCTTGCACTGGAACCAAATGTTCTCCCCCAAGACATTTCAAAAGTTGGAACTGGGATTGGAGATTCTCTTGGAAAGCTAGAACTGGATAATATTGGGTTTATGACCTTCTTTTGAAAATATATTACTGTCAAAATGCTTGATAAGCTGAAAATGATTTTCTAGAGGATTTCAAACAGATTTGGCCAGTGCATATTCAAATGTTTTACAGAATTTTTTTTGAGAGGTTTCAATCTAAGGGTTTGAGGAGAGCTTTTTACATGGTCTATTTATTGGAAATTCCACATAGATTTGGGTTACTAGGTGCATGCATTGGGCCTCTAGCTAGTTAGTGGGTGAAGCCAATTAAAGTAAACCCCTTTTATAATCACGCCCGTTTGAGTCACATTCTTGTTTGTGTCACACTGTTTGTGTTCATTTTCCAAAAACTAGAGTGCCATACTTGCTTGAAAAACCACCTTTTGGCTTGAACTTTTGTTTTTCTGGGGGAGGGGGGGATGAGTGCCTTGGTTTGTAAAAGGGCTTTTGCTATTAAGCATTAAAGGCTCATCAAAAGTTACCTATCTTCTTATCTATTTCTCTTTTGAAAAACAAATACATATAGAAAAGCTACCCATTTCCCAAAAGTTACATATCTTTGGAGCATAGAAGGTGTTTATTAATAATTGCACATTTTCAAGGACCTTAGGATCTTTCACATCTTTCCATACAATGTATATTTGCTCTCAGACTAGCAATGATGGCAGGCCACACCGTTGATCTTGCATGTTAGAACATGAAACTCATCCAGTGCAAAGAACATCTACTCATATTCTTGTCAACTACAAAGTCCCTTTCACATATAAGGATAAGGGCTCAGGATGTTTTGCCCTTCACTAGAAGGGCTGAGTGACATTGAAGGCTTCAAATTTAAGGCCTAGGTGAGAGATTATTTAAATGCCACCACATGGGCAAATCATTATCACTAACCAATCAGAAACAGCAAAATATTTGTACTAACCCTTTTGGAGACCCCCTGCACTCCCCCTCCCCCCAAAAGAAAGCTTACATGGAAAGTGGACTGTCCATTGTCCAAGTGGAAAGTGAATGGGTGAAAGTCCACTCTCCACATAACACACTTCAAAAGAAAAAAACCGCCCTTCCCCCCCTCTCCTCCCGACCCACATTTAATTTCCAAAGCTGTTTGTCACTACTATATTTAGCCTGGGCTAATATTGGCAGGGGCACAAAAGAACTGTCGGATGTACCATACCGAGTCTGCAAAGAGAGGCCATTTGGACATTGGCTTACCAATGGACTTGCTTTTAATGTTTGATCAACTGCCCGACAACTTGAGGGTTGGGCGGATACATGGACTTTTTCGGGTTTGGAAAATTTTGTCTGCTTGCCAGGGGTGTTGTTGGGGTTGGAAGTCAATGGGGATGGATTCTGATTTCCGGGTATGTTGGTTCGTGTGGTTGTTGAACAGATTTTATTCTATTCTGGTCAAGAACTGGAATACATCAGGATCTATTTCTCGTTGAGATTTGTTCTGTTGTTCAAGAGATTACCTTCCAAAGAGAAAGAATTTCAATCCACAGGTTGAGTGAACAATGTCAACTTTGGAGGTATGTTCCCAAAGTCAGACATCGGCAAGGCTTCTCTTTCACAAAAGCTCTTGTTAACTGTACGTGATTGTACACTATTGTACAATCTGTTGGAAATTCGAATAAGTTGGTGGGCTATATAATCAAGGTTTCTTCTACTGAATTATTTTGTGATGTAGTCAAAGTGGTGATCATCCAGAAAATAATTTAGCTAAATTTGGCTACATACTAGATATGAAAGGAGGTAAACAAACAGAATCCTTCAATATTCTTGGCTACCTATCGGAACTTATCAAAAGAATGTGGTGATTTGATTTTAAACAATTTACCTTTTCAAAACTTTTTGAATTTGAGACATCTTTTCCACGAAAATTCCTTCGTATAGGTTGAAATCATATTTTTCAGGTCAAAATTCGAAAATCATGTCGATTTTGCGATGTAGTCAAAGTGGCAATTGATCTGCAGGAAGATTTGGCTGAATTTGATTGTAAGCTAAATATGTTAATTTTGTGACATAGCGAAAGTGGTGATGATCCATAGGAAGATTTAGCTGAATTTGATTACAAGCTAAACATGAAATTAAAAAATAATATAACATCTTACTATACTTTTGGCTATGTACTTGAACCATGCCCAGAAATCTGACTATTCAAAATCTCAAAAAGCACTCAATCATATCACTTCACATTTTTAATATAACTTTTTGGCTATATATAGCCAGCAAAAAAACAGTTGGTGGTCTAGATATATATTTTTATTGAAGGTAGTTAGATAATTTTGGCATTATAAGGTAAATTAGTTAAATAACTTATTGGATCACTGTCTCTCAAGTCTAATTGTGGAACAGGGTTTAATATTTGTAAATCAACTGAATCACATAGTTATTAAAGCATCTCAAACTGTGCTCGGTATGTGATCCTCCACAGTAAAATTGGATGAAGAAAATTCAATATATGCCGGTTTAGCTCAAGAAAATGGTTTTGGCTCCACATACCTGTACACGTCGCCGTGGCTAGTAAAGGGCACAGCAGCGCTGTGCACCTGCAGAAAAGAGTGTAATAAATATGATCTAACTCCTGCTCAGTGTTTCTGATTGGCCCATCATAATGATTGGTCCAGGTGGTTTGCTTTTAGTAGTCCCTCACCTATTTGCTGTCCCAGTTTCAGTTTTATGGGTGGGGTTGCAAAAGAGTACATAACTAAACTTGGATGTGAAAAATATTTTCGCGGGGTCACATCCTAGAGCACAGCTGGAGATGCTCTTCCATCACAAAAAATGGGTTTAGAAACAACTGACTTCAAGAGGTTGAACTATTGGTGGTGCGATCACTGACATGTTTTTTCAATTTTGTGATGTTGCATCACGACCAGTGCTTTTTTTTTCCGGTGAACTGGGGCAAATTTTCTCTCTTCTCTGGGGGACGCACAACCACCACAACAGGAGTTTTTAACTCCAATTCCTGACCACACACTCTGCTCTTGGATGAGGTTTAGGGGTCCAGTCAAACTAGAGTTCACAAACTAGTTTTCAAAATGCTAGCAAACTAAAATCAGAGTTCAAATGTGGTGAAAAATATTCCAATATATATATATATATTGAAAGTTAGTCAAATTTTCCAGAAAAGAAATTTTGTGTGACAAAATATTCCCTTCTGACTTCTATTTTTTGCATTTTGGAGAAATTTCGGGGAAAAACAATGCTGGGTGTGATGATAGGTCAGTATATTTCTGTTCATCTGAGTTGAAGGGTGTTATAAAATTTCCTATCTATCCACAGAATACCGGTCCTCTGCAATGAAAGAATTTATCAGACGTCACATGGTAGCACTGGATAAGTTGAACTAACATGTTCTCCAAGCTTCTGAAAAATTCTTCATATCTGGAGAGCCCATGGTTGAAACTTGAAACCATGAATAATGATGTGGCATGCAACAGGAACTAGTCAGGCTGGTTCTATTTGCTGGCTGTGATCAGAGCTCGTCATAAGCTCATTGGAAAGTGCATGCGAGGCAGGTTGCTGTTCCCCCTTAAAAATTTGCAACAGTGAATATAATAAGCAATCAGAAGGAAGAATACCAGCTTCCCAAGGGAAAGGCAAGAAGAAATGCCCTCTTTAATCTGGAACATAATCCCCCTTAAACCCAGAAAGGCATATAGAAGTGTCCTTCCAAAGGCAGTTAATAATTTGTGCTTTTCAGCAAATTTACGGCAAGGTAATCCAACACTCTGGAATTCCCTGTATTTTTCCTCCAAAGAAATCAGAATTTCCTTCTTTTCATTTTAATCCTGGGGCTGAATTGCCGACTTGAAAAACGGCAAGGAGAGTCTAAAACTAACTGCTGATAATGTATCTGGCCTAGTAACCTTTTTTCTGTTTTTTGGGGTGCATTTTTGCTATTTTGAGAAATGTTTTTTTTCGAAGAACTTGCAAAACTTGTGTTTTCACTGAAAAACAGTATTTTTTTCAGCCAAGATTCACAACTTTTGAGAAATTTTTTTAATTGGAAAAAAAACTACACCACTTTTGGTAAATAAAAAATTGGAGGAAGAAAGGTAAAAAGAAAAAAGCTCTGACCATATTGAGCAGTGTTTTTTAGAAAGAAAAATTCCATCATTTTTTTAATATCTTAATAAATTTGGGGAAAATCCTTTTTTAAAGTGAAAATTAGACTAATTGTACTATTTTTTTTCCCCCAAACCTTCAATATCAAACAATTGACAAAAGAAACCACTGCATGAGTGCTTGCCCAACTGTTTTAACCTTGAAGTGTCAAAATGACATAACTCTGTCACCTGATAACCTAAAAACACGTCACTCTTAAGATTTTGAAACATTTATTGAGGGATTTCCCAGCAAGGAATTTTTTGCAACACAAATACAAAGAATAATATATGTTAAAAGGCATCATAAATTGAAGGATCCTCAATCGATCCATCTCCATGTGTCTGTGAATTGTGTGGGTCTCTCCTCTCCCTCCATTTGTGGGCTCAAAGAATTGCCACGCATGTTCTAATTTGTAAAAATAGATCTACAAGTAAAGATTTATTATAGGTAACTCATTTTAGACTTGCAATTTGTTGTTTGATTTCCAGGGCAGTTCTCGGGTCTACTAATTCCTCACGGTCTTTGTGATCTCTCCCTTTCTCTCTCTCCCCAGTTGGAAGGGGCAGAATCTGAGAGTAACAAATAGACAACACTGGACGAGAGGAGAAGACAAGACAAGAGGAGGTTAGAAAGTAAATGTACAGGGGGGGCGCCGGAGAAAGGAATTCAACTTAACATTTTTAAATCGGTAAAAGCAAATGCCGGCGATAATTTGTCTCAAAGGGAATGGCTTGGCTACATTGGTGGGGGCGCGGGATCACGGTTTAAAACTCTTTGACTTTTCAAACCCCTTTCCTTTAGAAAATGGAGGGACCTCTCACCCTCTCCTCCTCTTGCCCCGCCCCCTTTCCCCGGGTCTCCCCTCCCCCCCCCGCCAGCCAGCCACCACCCCGGCGGGTATCATCATAAGATCGACACCTATCAACGCGGTCTGACGGCGGTGGTGGGCGAGGAAAACTTTACCCGCTTACCTAACCTACCGACTGGGGCGATGTGGTTGGGTTGGTTATTTTTGGAGTTTGGGAATTTTGAGTTGAGGGGTTCGTTACTAAGTTCACTTATGATGTATTTTCCACCGAAACCACGGAGTAATTAATACTGAACAGTCCAAAGGCGCCACTCTTCTATAAATCTCTCATCTCCTCCCTGCAATTAACCAGAAGCAAACACATTCGACCACGACTGCATATTATTCTTCCAGAATTATCGTGAACAAATTCCACCTTCATCATTCTCATCAGCTTTTGGTGCCTGCTGCGGCAGACTTATCCGTCTCAACATCTCCCTGCCTGCCGCCTGCCGTCTGCCGCCTCCCTGACTGCTCTGCGTTGCTCTGCTCTGCCTCCCTTCCTGCCTGTCCACTCCTTTAAAGTATTCTCAAATTCGGCGAGAGAATTATTTGTCAGTACTTGGCCGTAATTGCAGCTTCAAATTCTTCTTACCTCTCGCTCACAGCTTTGTGTCCAAGCTTTCTGTGCCTACTACTACTCCTTCATCAAAGTGTGATCGAATTCGGCAACAATTTTTTTTTCCCTTGCAGCTTGAAATTCTTCTTACCTCTCGCAGCAGCTTGGTGCCCTGGAAGCAGCAGCTTTGGATTCGAGTTTCTAACCAGAGCTGCTTGCAGTAACACTGTGTCAAGTACTGGACGGACCGCGACTGAATTATATCTCCACAACAGACAGATAGACAGCACCCACCAGCAGCTCGTAAGTCTACACCCATATTGATCAAGTGCTGAGCTCAATTCAAGTTTGTATTGTGAAATTAGTAGCTATATTATAATTCGGTTTATCTCTGTGCGGAGCAATATTTCAATGTTTTATTCCAATTTTCCCATTGTCAAACAAACCACTTCATTTTTGCACAGGGGAAATTCAAGTTCTTCTTGATCAATGGTCCCACAGGGAATCCTAGAAAGTTTGACGAATGAATCATGTGTGCTCATGTGTGGCAGGTGGTGTATTTTCTTACATTCGAGCACTTATACATTTCGAGAGCTCTACGAAAGAGATCAAAGATTACCTTGAGTACGAGCTGAATCACGCAACACCGACGTCCTTAGCGTAAAAACCCGGAATTTGAAAAGATGGCCTCACATCACGACGTAAATTTCCAGCTTGTTAAATTGTCCCTAGAAACAAATTTTAGATTTCTCGAAATAACGTGAATATTCAGCTCCAACTGTGACTCGCTTATAATCACCTAATTTAGTTACCTGGATGTATATTGATAGCAATAAGTTCAGGAAATTCTAATACAAACCATTTTGCTAGCACAGTCATGCATGGTAGTTTAGGCAACGATTTGCGAGCAAAATTGATTTCTGGTCAAGCAAGTAACACAAGTCATGGTTGATAAACTAACAGTTGATTCTGTGATTTGTTTGCAACAGTGGTGGGCTTACGATTCAAGCAATCAATACCTCGACAGAGAAGAACTTTCCAGTGACCCGGTGAGCATCCGCAATATACCAAATTCTAGCTGTTCTAATTACATATGACGTCCCACACATATATATACACGAGAAAGAAACACTTTCAATTACATCTGCAACAATATTAACCTTATTCATACAATTGAATTATTTTGAGAACAATTTCTGAGTGCAGATATGTTCGATATTATTCTGACATAGTGTGTACTTTGTAACGCTGTCGCGCTGCAGATAGATGTGAAAATCCATGTACCGGGGATTTCGAGAAGCCAAAGCATGTGGGATAAAGTGCGCAGTGCATGTAGATCCATGGGTAAGTTCCAAACCTTCCTCCGCGATAATAAGAATATTATTAATCCTCTTGCATCCTTGGTTGATCTATATGAGCTGCAATGCATGGATCACAGAAGGAGTTCTCGTACAACTCCTTCTGTGACATGTGGGAAAGTTCTCAGTTATCCGTCTTAGAAATTCCTCTTAGAACCAATGTCAAAGGGAAAATTGGTCTTTCCCCAATAGGTGCTTTCCAGCCTTGAGGAAACATGGCCGAACTTCCTCTTGTAGTCATATGGTAGAGTTGTACATAAACCTTTCTAGATGAACTTTTCCTGTGAGGTTTCTTGCAAATGTTGCAAAACTCTCTGTGTTGTACAATTTCCTGTTACTTACGTTTGTAGTCTATTCTTGGAGGTAAAGTTCGGTGATTTTCCCGTGCAAGGGAATCATCCAACAGCTCCTTGTGCTCAGAGTTCCTAAATGCAGCGTGTCAATACCAAGTAGGCTAGTAGACAGATCAGACCAGCTAGCTAGGGTGTAAGAGACTCTACTTAGCCATTCCGGATCCAGCTTAGCTAGCTAGCTAGCGCCAAGATCCCCATATGGTCAAGTTCTTTCAATGTATAAGCTATAACCTTCATGAAGACGTGAATGAAAGTTCTTCTCCTTGTTGTAATCATGACCTGATGAGCTGATCATTTTCGTATGGTTTGTTTCATGTCCCAAATTTGCAGGTTTGGATTATTCACTTTCAGGAGATGTAGTCTCGGTGTCAGGTTATCCTAGCTCAGAAGGTATGGATGAAGATTATGTGCTGGAGGTATTTGAAGGAATACACGACCAAGCCAGGATTGTAAGCTAGAGAGAAAATTCATAGAAACCCAACTTATATATATTCCAACCCGACCGGTAATCTTCTGCAGAGCTGCTATGTAATATGTATGGCATCAGTAACTGCTAGATGCTGGTGGAATAGTCATCTTTGAACAGAGATGATGATCATGGAGCAGTAGTCAAAACGTAGGTTAGTTAGGTGAAGCTCTTTATCATTAATAATAAGACGTAGCTAGATGATCCAGCTAGCTTACAAGTGCTCTGAAAATTTCAAGCACCAGCTGATCTAGAGTGAAAACACTTTGGAGAAGAGATCAGTTGGTCCACTAGACACAAAAGCATGGATACAAGATACACATGCACGTGAAAAGACCACACACAAACACACACACACACAAATTCCAGGAGGCGTAAACTCATGTTCCCACCTTGTTGGGATAGCCCCTCGAGAATAAAGCTGCTTACTTTCAGAGGTACACACTGATTGATGACGCAGTGATCATCCGTGGCCAGCTAGTTTATATATCCCACAATTTGTCATTCTTTAAATTCAATGTTGGATCATTATTAGTGCAGGGAAACTCTCAGCACAATTTCAACACATGAGATACACCACGTCCTGCCCACATCACTAGCTGTTGGAGTTCAACACAGATGATCGAGTTGCTTTTGATCGATTTCAAACCGAGCAAGAAATTTAGCTAAGTGCTCATTCATGAACTTCAGATTCACAACAAAATTGAAACAAACATGATAAATTATAAGATGCTGCAACATAAAACCAAATTTTACACCTCTGAGGTACAGCTTTGAACAACCACATGTCTGTTGAATAATGAATTCATTACAGAAGATTCCATGTCGAAAATTGGCTATTGTTGAATATTTAAGTCAATTTTTTATTTTCTTCCTTCACAAACGTTTGCTTGAAAAAATGATTTCAACATTTCTGTAAAATAATAATATAATTAGTGCAAAAGATACTTGTATGCCATTTGTTTCAGCCTGTGAATCAGGTAAAAAAAAGTTATAAAATTACAGCAATTTTTTAAAAAAAAGAGTAAAGGAATCTTGGTGATGGCATATTTGGCAAAACAGCTAGTTTGCACAAAAATATTTGGCTGTTTAACAAGTAATAATGATTTAACACAATACAGTTAGTTAACATGTATTGAATTAATCACAAAAACTTTAGGAGAGTCCAAAACCAATAGTTTGAAGGGTTTGGATATAAAAGAGACCAGGACCAAATGTCAGTATGGTCTAGTACCAAATGATGGGATTTAAAGATTATGTTAGTTAATTAGATTCTTACTACCTAATCAAGGCACAGAACTCAATTATGTGATATATGTGTTTGATTATAGCTGTGATTGTAGGTGGAGACATGTAAGTTCCTAGAACTGGTAGAAAGCTTGAACACACTATTGTGACCCTTAGATGAATGTCAGAAACCACAATGGTAGAAAGCAATTCAAATGTATTCAATTTCTTCAAACATTGAATGTGAATTCATGAGTGGACATTGGTGAAATGGCTTCCTAATATCATGTTTCAATTCCACCTTCACCATACATATATATAGAATCATGTGTAGGTATAGACTTAAAACCTGCATGGTATGAGAAAATCCAACCTCATGGCTGCACAAAGTGAACCTTACATATAGAAAGGCCAGTTATCCAAATAGAGCATGTGCTATGGAAAAATAATTGGTGGACCTCTCCTTGAGGGGAACTTAGAAAATTACAAGTGGGTGTGAACAAAACAATAAAACCAAATATAAGAGGGATAGGAAGACTCTACATGTAGTGAGATATTTCAATGTTAGATTTGTAAACCATTTGCAAGTCACAACATTCATTGGAATTTGGAAAATGTTGCTAGACACTAATAAGTTCATCACTTCATCATGAAGCATAATGGGAAAATTGAAACAAGTCCACTCAATTTGAATGTCAAGTCATTTCAAAAATGTTGAAAACATAATAAAGTTATCCTTAAAATAATCCTCATTTTGGGCCTGTTTATTATCATCATTGCACTCACTCATCCTCTATTTTGAGTTATCCTTTAAATTCATCAAAGTGAGGATCATTCCTCAAAAGTAAGGATGAGTGTCTTTCATCGTTTTTAAAAAACTAGACTTCATTGTAATGACAATTTTTAATTCAACACTTTTCTTTTTGAAAGCTTGGGAAAACCACCTTAGCAATCCATCCATCCATCCCTCTTTTTCACTATATTGACATTTATAATGTCCCTCAATATGACAATCCTCTTTTGGAAATGATAATAACATTATCCACACTGAAAATCAAAAGGCTTTTTAGTGGCAATTTTCATGGTGAAAAAATATGATGTCAAAATGTTATGTTTAATCAAGAACAGTCAATATTTATGCAAATGGTCAATATCAAATGACCAAAAAAATTCCACCAATTACTTTCTATTTTCATTTCCTTATGAAAGTACCTATTATATTTTGCTTGGTTTCCAGAGTCTGTACACTTCACTTCTACTTTCCTCTATGAGTTGTAGCCAAAATTGTCCAAGTCCTCTTGTGGATGATCGATAGTCGACCTAGCTCATAAAATTGAACAAAAATTAATCCTAATTATGAACCTTAAAAACACATGTAAAGACTTACAAATGTTGTACATGGTGCATCTTATTCTGCAAACCTAGTAGCCACCAAATAAACTTCATGTCCTCAGTGAACAATACTTGAGCTGCACTGGTGGGCCCAGTGCTCAGTCCTAAGAAATTTAATGAATTTATTTTGAAACAAGAAGAGGGGTCAAAAGGGGGGTTGCGGGTGGGTTGTAAAAGGGTTATATTTTAATTTTCAATTAAAAAGATATATGTTCATTTTATTTACCCTGCGGATACCAATTGAACTTTAAACAACTAAATACACATAAAATGTTTCGGAGTATATTTGGAGGGCACCTTACATCAATGAATATCCCTCATAGCAGAGAGGAGGAATATTGCTACTCCTTAAGAGATTGTATGCTTACAAGTATAAGTAAGTCTATAGATCTTGTAGGTGTAAGATCCTTCTCACTCTTAAGGAGTAGATGTAGGGCCCTGCATCCATATGCAGCATGATTTTCGTATGTTTAGGTTTATGATAACCTTCCCAGTCTCAAAGAATCGGTGTAAGAAGGTTCCCCTCTCATTTGCATTGCAATCTATGTAAGTTTCTTTTCATGATAACTTTCATCATGTGCTTTAGAATGGGTAAAAGCTTTTCATCAGTAAGAACCTTCCCCTCCCTGTGCATTGTGATCTACGTACGTTTCTTTCCATGATAACTTTCATTGTGTGCTTCACAATGGGTAAAAGCTATTCATCCATAAGAACCTTCCCCTCCCTATGCATTGTGATCTATGTACATTTATTTTCACGATAACTTTCATTGTGTGCTTCACAGTGAGTACAAGCTCCTCGTGGGTAAGAACCTTCCTCCACCACCAACCCCCCGATAACTTTCATTGTGTGCTTCACAGTGAGTACAAGCTCCTCGTGGGTAAGAACCTTCCTCCACCACCAACCCCCCCACACACACATTGTAATTTATGTATGTTTATTTTCATGATCACTTTCATTGTGTACTTCAAAATGGGTAAAGCTCCGACAACAGGGGACATCCTCAAAATGTGGGGCAGGCCTCATTGCACGCCCTTATTTTGTAGGGCAAATGGCCTCACACCATAGGGCTTTTTACCATACACTAAACATGTGCTCCAAAAAAGTACTAAAAACCAGCTCACTAATTCCAACAAAATGATGGACAGAAAAGTCCTTGCAAGATCCAACTCTTACTATAATTTTGCAAACCTTGTCCTGACTTGAAAGTTTCCCCTAATTGAACTATGTAGAGGATCCTTAAGAAACTAGCTATGAAGATTTTCTCACTTGAGGAGCAGCTGCTTTTTTCCACACTTTTAATCCAAGTGGTGTTTATGGCAAAAGTCCATGGACTTGGTAGAAATCCAATTGCAAATTCCTAGTCATGGGTACACAGTTTGAGAAAATGGTGAATCTTCACACAATTGCCAGCTGCCAACTAAAAGTTAGTACAACAGAACCTGTTTTTGAAAGGAGAGCTCAGAGGACATGCATGCTTAAACATGGGGATGAGTTCTATGATTCCCATACCTCAAAAAAATGCATCTCTGAGAAAGTCTCATGCATTTAGAGCACTCAAAATAGTACCCGTACACTTGACCCCAAATCTGAATCCCTAGTTCAATATAAGGCTCCCTCGCCAGAGTGATCTGGTTTGGCAAACCCTGGGTTTCAGTGATGAGCTGGAAACTTGAATTTCATACCTCTAGACTGCCACTACCATAGTACCTTTACCATTCTGGCATGTTGTTGGTGAGTATTCATTTTCGCATGAAAATTAAAAATTCCCTGGAATAACAGGCACTTTCAAAGACCTGGTCATGTAGAAGATCTGGAATAAGCAAAATGACCATGTACACTAGGTAGCAACCTGCTTTTAAGAATTTTTGACATTGCAGGCAAATCAATTTTGATAAAAATCTGCATTTGCTGAAAATAATTTAATTATTGTTGGAATGGTAAAGGTTTTATGGTATCAATTGCACTCAGGCTTGATATTTTAGAACCTTTGGCACCCTTTTAGAACCTTCAGCTATGGGCAGGGTAGCTGGGGCACAAGAACCCATTGGGAAAACATGTCCAGTCCACTCACTATCCATCTATGGTGGTGTGTTTGTGTGTCCTGGTTCACTCAGATGTCCTCCATGTGTACTTGCAATAGAAAAGCTCAGTGACTTGCATATTTTTATTACATAGGCTGACAACTCTTTTGAGGTACAACTTTATTTTGCAGAAAAGTGTAGAGGTCAGAAAAATCATTGGTGAAATTTGGATGGTAATGAAGGGAGTTTGCGTGAAGAAAATGGCAGGTAAAGTGCTTTCAAAATCACTTGAAGTTACAAGCACTTGAAATAAGTTTCCTTTATGGAGTATGGATATGTAACCCAAAGCAAAAGGCCCATGGAAACCAGTGTCGGGAGGGTATCTGGTTTTCAATGTTAACCTGACCTTCATGGTGCACTGGTGGGTGCTGGTTCACTGTGGCCAGGTTTTTTTGTGACCAGGACCCAAGCTCACATTTGCTTTGGAACCGGCTCTAAAACCAGACATTGAAACTAACCTTTGGAACTAATCTTTTTGCTAGATCCAGACCTGAAACTGGAACCATGAAAAAACATCTTTGAAAAGAGAGAGGCAGGTTCTATAAATAGACAAGTTGATTTCTTTTTGTTGAAAAGGTAACAACTAGACTCAACTTCAGAGTTAAATATTAATTTTGATTAGTTGTTGAACTCCACACCTAGATTTAATTTGATATAAAAGTCTCTATTTATACGATATCTAGCATAGAGAGCATGTAATGTTTACATGGAGCCAAACCCAATTTTGAACCAGGCCCAAAGGTTCTTGAATTTGAGAAAAATGTGAAACTGCAACGGCTTGGAAATGGGGAAGAACTAGGCTCAAACTTTTTGGGGTCAATTCTGACAATGGAAACCCTCAGGTAGGGATATTAAAAGGCTTCTTCCCAGGGTCCTCACTATCTTTGAGGCAGAGGAACTTGCAGTCTAGGAACATAGTGAGGCCTGAGGGAAGAAGCATCCCCAAGTGGAAAGCATTTCAAAAGTTCCTAGCCCATGTTCCTTTTGAAACCGGAAGGGGTCATCCAAATGACCAATGGTTATTCCACACATGGACAGGACCATCAATTGACACATGCCCATTCTGCATCAGAATGGAAAATTGGAGACAAAATAACAAAGGAAAATATTAAAAAGTACTCTACAGTTCCTACACCATTTGATACTTCAAACTACCCAAATGTTGAGATCAATGTAACTTTTTTTAAATCAATTTTAACATATGAAAATACGAAATGTCTTGCAATGATATTTTCAAATGCAAGTTGTGACCAGTATTGGGCAGGTATTAAAAACAGGAGCAGATCCCCGGTGGTTATTAGGGCAGTTCTTAGGGTTCGTGATCACAGTTCTCTAAATTATATGAAGACTTCAAATAACCAGCCAGAAAACCACCTCTTCTTATTGGTTCTTTCATGAAAATCATAAGCTCTTTAAGATTTTTGAAATGTCAAAGAAACTGAAACCAATGGTTCTTGAATTTCAATAAGTTAAGGTCCAAATTATGAACCTAACCGGAAAATTGGTCTATTTTGAAAATTAAACTAGAACTGGGGGTGTTTTCTCATATTAGAGAGGCTTAGATTTTCTAAGTACATAAGTATAAATTTATTTTTAAAAGTATAAGCTTAGCCTTATGTTTTAGCAAAGTTATTGCATTTGATTGGTTGTACATAATGCATTCTCATATGTCTAAATATTTTCCAATGCATGTTGGAATGTAAGGAAAAATGAAGACTATGACATGTGCAGGAGGGTTTTGTGATTTTTGGCCAATTTTAGCCAGTTGGTGACCAAAAAGAATCCAACTCACAAAAATAACTTTTGTGAAAAAAATGCACCAAAGATGCCAGATTTCGAGTAAAAAAGTCTGAAATATACATGGTCAACAATAGATTCTGGTAGGTCCCCAAAATATAGCAAGATTCTTAAATTTTCCATCTTTCATCTCTAACTTCTAGCCAAATTTGGGTGATTCCCATTGTGGATGATCACCAATGTGACAACATCACTATAATAATAGTAACCCTGGACACGATATACCATAGTACCTTGGCATCCTCAACACTAATTATATTATCTTCAGAAATGTTGAAATTTTTCACTTAATTTTTTTTTCAAAAAAACAATTGTAAAAGAAAATGCTGAATCTTCAGGAACATTTTATTCGTCAAATTTTTAATTTTCAAATTAATTAATTAATTGATAAACATCTGTCAAAGTTGCCAAGGAACTACAATAATTTGAAATTCAGCTAAAGATTGAAATTTATGATTGGACGAAGAGTCAAGGCATAGATAATGGAGTTGGTAGGACATAGATTATGGCCAGAATGGACCAATACCCATCAACACATTCGTTGGCCATTCTGTCCACTGGATGAGGTCACTTTTTTCATCATGTACTTGTCTCCCACGAATCACCCCTGATTAGTTGAGTTATAGTCTATTTAAAGCTCTACCTACTGGTACTCAACTTTCTTTTCAAAAATATTTATGAGTCTTTTCTTCCTCCCTCTTCATACTAACCTACCTAGCTCCCTATCTACTACTAACTACTTACTAAATACAAACCTAGTTGAAATTACTTACTTACTACCTACTAAACCTATCAACCAAAAAGACCGGTTGCTTTCATCATCACATGTAGGCATTGCAAAACTTTGACATCCTTCACTCAATTGACTTTGAACGATTCAACGACAATATAAAAGGAACCTCGAATGAAAGTATTGCACAACCTTATATTGCAATACAGGCATCTGGCTTATATTATAAAATATCAACCATCATTCAATTGTTTAAATGAAGGAGGTAGGAAAATGCAACATCCACATCTTGTTGGACAGTCTAATTGTAAATAAAAAAATGTTTAAATGATTATATAGTATCCCTTTAAACTTCTAATAACATTTCTTATCTATCCAAATGGGATTTTGTTTATTTTCAGATAATGTACATGTCTTTTATCCACACCAAGGTTGTGGTTTGCTTTTGCTTAAGTTTCTAATGGCTACTGTTGGATGTGTATTTATATTTGATGTATTACTTTCATTTTTCATTTTTTAGACTATTGCTTTATTTTTAGGAGTCAATTTTTTTGAATAACGTACTAAAGAGTCACAAGTTTGTCTTGTTAATTTAAATAATGTAATGTGTATAATTTATGATTTCTTGTTCCATTATTTGATCATCTATTTTCAATACTCATCACAAGATGACAATTATTATAATACATGATCTCATTTTGAATCATATTGAGCTAATTGGATTCTCTTTCATTTAGATGAGCAATTTAGTATGTAAATCTTGTATGACATATTTATATACATATTCCAAACCTAGGGAGGATGTAAAGGTAAAAAAAGAAAGGACCAAAGTCCAAGCAAGTTGACTATTAACTAAAGGCTTTTAAACAAGGAGAGATAGAAGGGTCTTTAATTCATTTATCAACTGCTTGGAACAAGTTGGCAATGGGGATTAGGGGTAGGTCTTGAAGTGGGGGAAGTCAAAAAATAACTAAGCCTATTGTTGAACATTTTGTTTATTCTCAATCCACTTCTTTACAACATCACATATCTATTTTAACTTGCCACATCTTATGGTTGCCCATCTTTCATGGTATCAATGTGATCATTCCATTGACAATCTAAATACCCATTTACTTCGGTGCCCTTATGAGAGTGAGTGTATAATAGCCCACAATACACTTTGAAAAATTGTTGCAACTATTGTTTTGGAGAGTGGAGCACATGTTCAAAGGGAGGTCTCCCACCTTTTCCTTCACCACACTTAAGAATGGATGGATATCTTTATCACTAGTGATAATTTTCGAACCTTGATGGACATCATCATTGCTAACTCGACTTGCATATCGAGTGAACATCAATGATGACAACACATGCAACAATGATGGCTATTTAAAAGAAAACACAATCATACATTGAATGAATAACAAACAATGACTTGATTCCATTACTATTGAAACATATGGGCACTAGAACAAATTTTTAAATATATGACTCCATATATGACTAATTTTGTAATCATATTGGACAGTATATGACTAAAGGTCCTTAGTTGTAACAAACGAGTAGCAAAGGACAAGTAGTCATTTAATGTTTGACATGACACTTTTCATTTCATAGTCATTAACAACAAATCATAGAAGACAAACCATATATAATGTTGAAGTGTCATATAATGAATGACTAAAATATGATTGGCATACATAAAATATTTTTAATAGGTAGGTAGGTAATAGGTTTGGGTAGGTCAAAAAAGGTATGTAGGTAGTAGCTTAACCTACCTAACCTAACTTACGTAACCTATGTAACCCACCTATGTAACTACCCTAGTCTAGTCTACTTACCCTAGCCCTTAGGAATGCACATAAGTTGCAAGTATTAAGAATTGAACCCTTCACCTTCACAATAATAAACAAAATCATTACCTATGGACTACAACATCAAAAGGTGTCCAATTTTGGTCAAGTTTTTTATTTCACATGTTTATTTCATATCATTACAAGACTATGAGGTAGGTAGCAAATGGTAGGATGATAGGTAGGAAGTGGGTAGGTTATAAAAAATAGGAAATAAAGGGTAGGTAGGTAAGTGGATGGTGAGTGGGTGGCTAGGTAGGTAGGTAAGTAGGTGGGTCATGTGTGGGTGGGTAGGTGGGAGTGTAGGTAGGTAAGTGGGTAATAGGAAGGTAGGTGGGTGGGTGGGTGGGTAAATGGTTAATAAATAAGTAGGTAGGTGGTGGATGGGTGGCTAGGTAGGTAGGTAAATAGGTGGGTCATGTGCGGGTGGGTAGGTGGGAAGGTAGTAGGTAAGTAGGTGGGTCATGTGCGAGTGGGTAGGTGGGAGGGTAGGTAGGTAAGTAGGTGGGTGGGTGGGTTGGTGGGTATGTGGTAGGGAGGTGGGTAGGTAAATAAATTGGTGGTTTGGTGGGTAAGCAAGTGGGTAGGTTGATAGATGGGTGGGTGGGTAAATAAATAGGTAGCTACAGAAGTAGGTGGGGGGTAGGGGTAGGGTTGTCTATGTTCATATCAAATGATTTATAATTATTTTTCAATCATTGTAATGACAATTGAACATCCACATCACTTTGTCATGAGTCATGGATGCCATATAGATGAAATAAAAGTGATGAAAACTAACATCCCCCATCTTGTTTCCACTTCATCATCTACTAATCACATTCCCCATTAATGTCTGACTATAATTTTTTATACATATGATTTGAAATAATAGTTTATGACTAAAATCATACATATAGTCATTTAGGACTTGTAGTCATAGATTTTTTGGTTGCAAAGGACAAAATTTCATCTAGTGGGGTGTCTTCATTCTCTTTTTGATTCATTTTTGACCGCTTATGCACAAACCACCATCACAAATCATCAACAATTTTCTTTAATCCCCTTGATGCTTGCTTATTAATATTGACAATGCATGTCCATAGCCCTATAGGGTGAAAACATGAAAGAAGGAACTAGGGGTGCCAAGGCCCTAGTCCTTTCCAAGCATTGTTTAAAAATAATAATACCAGCTGGCCTACCACGATTGGCTAGGACTCCTAGTAAATTACAAAAAATAAAAATTTGAAAAGTATGCATGCCGCTTGGGATTTATGTGTGAGAAATTAATTAAATAAATGACAACCACTTTTCACAAAACAAATTCCCCATGCCTAATTGAATCACCTAACCACTATATCATGTTAAGGTAGGCTTCATTGTTACAAACTCCACGACTTTGCACAGGTTTGCACAAGCTATGGAAAATCTCACTGAAAAGCTTAATGCCAATAGTGTTTCTTTTTTCTTCTATCATCTTACTTTTGAAGTTGTCTACAATTTGGTAGTGTGCATTAAAGTTTAGGTGTGAATTTCTTGGTCAATGTATTGATTTACAAACAAAGAAAAAAGCTTGAAAAAGATGCAAGCAAGAACTTTCATGAACTATAAGCACCAACAATTTCATCACTAGTAAGAATTTGTGATTTCAAACACATATTTTCTCATTTTGCCAAACTAAGGTTTTTTTTTTTTTTTTTTCATGAACTTCTTGTTTTCGTGAGATTGCAATAGTTGTTGATGATGGTCCTTTTCATTTTTGTATTCATCTACATGAGGTACATTAAAGTGTTGGGTTTTTTGCATAGCAAAACAAGAAGGACTTGTGCAACAAACCGCATAGTAACTTACGTTCTTAGAAGAGCTTAATAAGCAAGAACTTGGGAGGACCATTGTGTAAGAATCCTAAAGGAAAGTTATGACTCCCATCTTGGAGATTTCAGCTTCTACCCCTTACCCTTCATGAGGTATAACATAACTAGAAGCAATGTTTTTCAAAATGTTGTTTTTTGGTTTTTTAGTTTTATACAACAATTGATTTGTATACATTTGATATATAATTTATGTTATTGTTAGGGTTTAGGGTTTAGTGAAGACCACCACTTGCAGTTAATGTTTGACGAAGGCTATTAATGTACATAGGTCAATTAGGGAATGTCATAGTAACAATGTAGTTTGGGAGTTGTTGAGCAGATGTAGATTCGGTGACAAGAGGTTTACATGGGATGGAGAAAAGGGCGAAGATGATGTTTTTTACACCCCACTAGAAAGCCCAGTAAACGAAGATAGTAGTTGTAGCCTTGCAATAAAATCAAACCACACTCATTTACAAGTACATGGTTATGTGCATTCAAAAATTGTAAAACAATTATTTGAATTTTAGACTTTTCCATTTATAGAATCACCATGGGTAGGTGCAAGAATGAGTGGCTCAAATTTACAAGTATCCCTAACAATCCAAAAAAACAATGGACTAGTGTTTCAAGGGGTCAAATTTGGGATAGTATGAGGTTCCAACCACTCTATTAGGAGCCACACATGTCCCCTTAAAACACTATTTTATTTTTAAAATCTTATTAAAGTCTTTTTAATGTCTTTCAAAAAAATATTTAAAATATTTAAAGTTTTTTTAATACTATTATGTTAAGGTGCATATTAAAAAGCATCCAAAAATATGTCATTAAAAAGTATTTTCAAATTGTGCTTTCAATGTCAAAACTTTTTTAAGTTATTTTTTTGCAACTTTTAAACAATGGTTACATGAGGTTAAAAGTCCTTATATGTATTTTTCATCATTAAATTGATTCCAAATGTTTATGACATGTACATGATGTATTCACAATAACATACTATAAAAAAATATTCTTTTTTTAAAAAATCCAAAATTCAAAAAATTAAGTAGGGGTTACAATTGCTTTTGGTACATGTTAGTATGACTACATCTATGATGTAAGGTGACATATAAACATGGATCTTCATTGGTCAGTTTTTTATTGCTTCATTTTTTGAAATCTTATTATACATATTTTTTTCCTTTGCTAATTTCAATTGTAGATCAACGTGGGATTGAAAAAAGGTGTGAATAGTTTCAATGATTATCAACTTTCATCACTAAAAGAAAACTGTGTATTTTCGACTAATGTTTGTAATGAAATTTTAGTCGCAAGAAACATTTTGCAACTAAAATCCATGTAGTCACCTAAGACAAGTCGCATGTGATAAATTAGTCGCAAATGACAAAAGGTATTGTATGAAAAAAAAGTCAACAAATACATTTCATCTTTTGATTACATTGTATACGTATTGTCACATGCAACTAAGATGCAACTATTTTGGTAACAATTAAGGGCAAATGATGTGTTGCCATGTGTTTTAATATTTGATTATTTAAAATATTATTAATATTATTTTGAAATAATCTAGGACGTTCAATTCTAA